>Ga0075122_10002916_pt1 | contig 11022 bp, 17 predicted proteins | sample AntAceMetag02UKB_FD_69790 | JGI IMG/M metagenome (GOLD analysis project Ga0075122, IMG submission 69790) | Saline lake microbial communities from Ace Lake, Antarctica - Antarctic Ace Lake Metagenome 02UKB | ecosystem: Environmental > Aquatic > Non-marine Saline and Alkaline > Saline | place...
TATGTTTGATGATTTATTAAGAATATATGACAAAAACTGAAAAATTAGAGGTGGTTTAAATGGATTTAAAACACGATGTTATGAACGCTTGTGTTGGATATAAATATGATGTTATAATTAAAACGTTAGAACAATTAAAACATCATTATGAAAGTTGTAAAAACGTAAGTGAAACAAATGGTAAAGAACCGGATGGTAAAAGAAAATGGTTGAAGATAAAGAAGTAGATGAAATTATTATGGCCTTATTAGGTACTAATACTTTATATAGATTATTACGAGAATCTGTAAGGACAAATATTGAATTAAGAGAGATGTTACAAAAATATAGAATCAACAAACCAGAAGTTAAGATGGACAAAACTGAGCTCAACAGAGCGTATGGTATTTTATCAAAATGATAGACTACGAACACTTAAAACTAATGTTTCATAGATTAGATGTAGCAGAACATTATTTGAAATTAAAAGAAGAAATTATTGACTTTCCTGATGAGCAAGCTATTAATAGTCATAAAGGTGAAGTCAATTTGTTAATAACAACCAAAGCTGTAATTGAAGAACTGATCAAACATTATTTGAAACAACATACTAAGAGGAAAAAATGAAAATATCAAAATCTATTTATATTTTTTATAAAACTGCAACAGGGTATGACTTCCAATTTGGAAATCTTTGTATTTCTTTTTGCACCATAATCGGTGGAAATTGGAAATGGTGGTCATTAAAAACCAGAGGGCGGTATAGTTTAAATCAATGTAGATTACATATTAGATGGGTAGGTAAACAAAATGAATGATGAAGAACCAATGGAACAGAATACTATATTGAATGAATTTGTGCATAAATACAACGAAATTAGAGATGAATTATCACAGTTAGAAGATAAGAAAAAAACCATACATACAATTATAAAAACTATGTTAAAAGAATCGGAGTTAACATACTACAAAGATTTGGATGGTAATGTTGTAACATATAAACCTCAGACAAGAATTACTCTGGATAAGAAAAAGGTAGAAGAATTATTGGGTGAAGTTACTTTTAAAGAAGTTATTAAGCCCAGTGAGTTCAATACTCTTAGAGTAACTACTCCTAGTATGCGAGAGAAAATACCTAAGAAAAATGCCTGAGTACAAAGTTAAATGTATTAAATGTAAACGCTTCATGTTAAACAACACTATGCGTTATAATAGTTTTTGTAGAGGTTATATTTGTAGGGACAAAGAAAAATGTGGTGAATTCGAAATGAAAAACCCCAGAGGAAAACAAAAATGAAAAAAATAATTAATGTAATTTTATTATTGGTCATAATGATGTCATTAGTAGGATGTGGTAAAATATTAACATACGAGCCAGGCTCGGGAGAAAAATAAAATGAAGAAAGTAATTATTAGTTTGTTGTTAATATCATTAATGATAATGACAACTGGATGTGGTCTTAAGACCCACACAACAGAAGATTTATTGAATTGTAATGAAGGTAAATACGGTTTATCTAGTGAAGTAAAGGATAAAGCTGTGTTAATGGATGTTGATATTGATTATTTCGTTATCATTGATAATCTAGATAACACCTGTTCATTAAATATGAAATTGAAAAAATCAACGATGATTATGGGGACCGAAGTTAGTACTATACCTATGGTAACTTGTCGTTCGAATCTTGTTGAACAGTTTCGAAATAAAAACATGACAGATTATGATATATATTTAAGGTTGTGTAATTAAAAAGAAAGAAAAAAAATTATTTTTGTTTTTATTCTAATATTTCTATTCTACTAAGACTAAATCCATTTCCACCACCACCAGAACCACTTGCTGTTATTGATAATGTAGTTCCTACTATATCTGTATCTTCTGCTAATGAAACTTTACTTATATAACCAACAGTTAATGATTCTGAAGGAACAACTCTTTTAATGTTTATTGTGTTTGGAGCAGTAAATTCTATTAAGACTGTACCACCATGACCACTTGGTCTAGTAGTTGCGTCTACACCTGTAGCACATGATAAAACTGTTGTAGCATTTACTAACAATGATGCACTACCACCAACAACATGATTTCCATTAGTACCTCCACCCCAACTCACCAAAAATTTACTTCCTAATGTTAATAAATCTATTTTAGTTACTACTGATTTTGTTGCTGTACTGTAAGTACCTTCAAGACCATAATTAAGTTCATTAACTGTACCAACAACAGTCCATTTATCTGTGTCTATTGTACCATCTAATAAATTATCATAATATTTAGTTCCTTTACCTTGCAATACTGTCATTTTCTATTACCTCTTAATTAGTTTGATAAATCAAATCAAGATTTATCATCCTAAAATTACTACCATTAGTATCTGTATTTTGTCTCCATAATTCCATAGTTGTTATTTTACTTGTATCTAAATAATCAGATGGGATTTTAATTGTTGAAAATTTATGTATATCAAACACATTTACTGTTGTTGGAACAGTTAGTGTTTCAGTAAAGCTTGTTTCAACTGTTGAAGTTGCTGTATCACCATCTGCAAATTGACTAACATCTAATTGCATCACTACAGTTCCACTTGTTGTATCACTCATAAGATATTGTATTTCTAATTCCATATCTTCAGTACAATCTTGATTATGTTGTGGCATAAATCCAAACACAATTCCACTCGTGGTTTCAGCTGCAAAATCTGTAGTTGGGATTGGTCCTATTTGTCCAGAATCTGGAGCATAATCTGTATCTGATAAAACACTTTGTAATTGATATCTTTCAGAAGTTTTTATTGAACCGAAAGCACCACCACATAATATTAATGTTCCAGAAGTTTGTGAACTAAATGTAGTAGTAATCGTATTATCACTAATATGATCCACACTAATAATACTATTATCAACAACTCCAACATTATTGACAAATTGAACCAATGGTTTAACAGCAAATGAATGTGTATAAGTATCTGTGGTTGCATTTGTGATTGTCACCTCATCACGAGCTTGTGTTACATTAAGATTATTAAAAACCCCACCTTGAACGGATATTCTTACGTCACTTGTAGTATCAAATTCAACAAATAAAGTGTTATCATCTACATACTGAACACTAGCCGGAATAACAATTTCAATTGAACTAGTATTGTAAGTCCAAACTTCAACATCAGGAATTGAGTCGTTCAAATTATGTATAACTGTTGTTGATGTTGAATCGGTTACTGTAACATTATAACTTCCAATTCCACCACCACTTCCAGAAACACTTCCTATTGCTCTTAAATCTTTAATATTAGCTTCCTCAATAGTACTAGTGTTATTCTCAACTGTTATTCTAGCTACAACTAAATATGTTTCAGCATCAAAAACTGGAGGAACAGGACCATAACCATCACTTTCACTTTTAGCTGTTCCACTTAATAAACTGACAGTTCCGGAATCGTTAATTACAACAATATCATAACGATTAAATGTTGGATGAGCTGCTGGTACAGTTAAATTAACTGTTGCATTAATACCAACTAATTGGTCAGCAAAATATATTGTTCCGTTTCCAACTTGAACTGTCATATCAGGAACTGTTTGTTCTTCAACTTTACAACCTGAACTTACTTTTCTTCTTCCACTCTGAGCAATTGATGTTAAACCATCATGATAAACTCTTTCTTGATCTATATAATATTGTCCGTCTGTCATTTTATTTTAACCTCATAATTAGTATTCGTTTTCTGCTCCAATTAAATATTTTTTGAAATCAACTTTCTTACCACCATTTGTTTCAACAGTGATTTTCAATTTAGCATCAACTCCTGATGTCATTGTTGTTAAAGCACCTGGTATAACTTCAAAAAAATCAGCTTCACTAGTTGAATCTTGTAAATTAAGTTCATATGTTAATGAATCATAATCTGAAGCAGTGAATCCTGTTGAATCATAAGCTGCTACTGTAGTTTTTACAGCTGAAGTATCTAATGTTTGTGGTTCAAATAATAATATTCCAGTTCTGGAAGTATTACCTGCTCCTTCAACATAAGCTCCACACATATCAGTAAAAACTGTATCTGAACCATCTGAATCATAATCTTCAAGACTCATATACCATCTTTCTCCTAATTCAAAAGTTGCTGAACCTGTTACTCCACCACCTACTATTGAGTCGTAAGATAATGTGACAGCTCCAGTTGTTTTATTCATTGTTATAACAGCATTTGTAATTACAACTGATGGATTATATGTTGCTCCAACTTTATTACCTGTTTCATCTCTTACCCAGAAACCTGGTGTTCTTGCTGATGAACTTCCTGCATGATTACAATTAACAAGTGCTATCTTAAGATAGAATATATTATCTGTTGAATAATCTTTTAAATCTAAGTCCCAATTCTGAGTTACTGTTCCAACTCCAGTTTGAGTATTTCTAACATTAGCTCTATAATTATTCTTTGTAACTACTAAAGAACCTGTTCCGCTCCAATTAGATGCATCATAAATATCATCATAACAGGCACCACCAGCTACAAAAAACTCAGTGACTGAAGCATCAGTAATATGATTAACCATTCCATCAGTGCTCCAAAGAGTATCTATATCAGATGATGATTCAATTAAATTATCAACCCAATTATCATAAACACTTACTCCCATAGAGACCCAAATAGTCCCATTATAATATTTGAATTTATTAGTAGTTTCATCATAATAAATTTTACCTGTGATTGGGTTAGGTTCTTCCATTGGTTCAAATTTCATAGTTTGTGCTTTCATTTTACATTACGCTCCATGACGTTCCGTCATAGTATCTTATTCTGTTTTCAGTTGAATTGTAATATATTTTACCAACTGCTGATGTTGGTGTTTCAATAGGTTCCATTGTTAATGTTTTTATTTTCATACTACATCCCTCATTCCAACACTTGAAACTCCTGCTGTGAATATTCCTGTTATTACATAACTAGGTTCTAAATCAACACTAATGTAAGTTCCAGCTGCTTTCGTTATATTAGCTGTATCGATTGCTGTTTGAAACAAATCCCAATCATCAGGATTTGTAACAGTTACTTTAACACCTATTTTTAAATCACTTTCAGTAACATCAACAGCACTAGTTGAAACTCCCATAACATTACTAATTGCGGTTCGTATTGCTTCAACGGTTCCACCACCTATATTACTTTGCCAATGTGATTTTATTCGAGCTCTAAATTCTACGTCTGTTTCATTGCTCTGTCTTATCAATCTAAACAGCGCACCCAAACCATCCAAATTAGACCCCGTCGAAGTATCAATCTGTATTTCACTAACCAAATTGGTTTGTTGTGTTTCCTGATCATCCAACTCGTTACCTATACTATTGAATATTTTATAATTAGTACTTTCACTATGCTTAGCATAAAATGTCGGTAAATTTTCAAGTATTCTTAACGTATTATTTTTTTCTATCATTTTCATCACTTGTTATGGAAACATTTTATATTTCTGTTATTGTTGTTACATCAGGTTTAGCAATTTCGTCATTTGCTATTGTTATATCAGCAGCAGGTAATGAAACATTAGTATTTTCAACTCCGACTACTCCCATTATGACATCTATTATTTTTGATATGAAAACATCATTACCGGCTGACAGTGAGTTCAAAAAATTAAAAACAGCTGTTTCTACTCTAGTTGAAACTTCAGAAAATGTGTATGTTGATAAAACAGATATTTCAGCTGTAACATCAACATCTACATTGGTAGGTGTAGAAATAGCTACTTCTACCCCTGCGGCTTTAGTATCTTCTACAGCTTCTTCTACATCGATCAAAACTGAGGTAGGTAAAGGATTTTCTACCCCTGTTACAAAAACATTGACATGACCTAACCAATTAGATTGGTAATCAACATAGAATGTTGTAGTATCATCAGGCATTGTTCCTGTTACTTGCCATTGTAGTTCAGTAGTTGGAACTCCAAATGTATCGGTTACTCTAATATAATCTGTACCATACAAAAATGTGTGACCAGCGGATGATGACACAGTGCCAATAACTTCAACGTTAGTTGGACTAGTAACATTATCTAGATATAATACTTCAAAATCCATCTTGTATTTACTCACTGATGTATCAAAGATGTGTGGTTCACTTGTTCTAGATATTAATGGTGTATCATCAACAGTAGCGGCGGCTATCCCATTAACTCCAAGGACTGCTTGGCGTATACTCTCTGCAGTACCCTTACCAACTAATTCACTAGCAAATAATATTCTTTCTCTAAGTTCAACATCTGTTTCTAAATCACTACCACCACTCATAATTTCAAAATTATTAAGTGTGGTTATATTAGTTATGTTAGTTATTTTATATGTTATTTTCTGTCTATTAACATTATATTCATCACCAACTGCTGTTGCTTGGCAATTAATATCTTTGCTTAAAGGTTTATATGTTACAAAATAATCTGTTGCATGATCAGGCAATGAAGGACCTTGTGGGTCAAACTGTAAAATATCTCCAATATAAAAATCGGTTTCAGAAAAATTTAAAAAATCTATTAGTAAATCCCCTGATGTCAAAACTTGAGAAGCACTATTAGTGGTCAATACTACTCTCAAATAATTAAGATTTGAAATAGATGGGTTACCATTCTTAGTAGCCGAATTAATATCGAACGCATTATAGTACCATTCATCGGTTACATCGACTTCTGTTAAGCCAGTAACGTCAATACTATAAAGATAACTTTGCGACGTAGTACTATTATCACTTAAATAAAAATCTATTTTACTTAGCCTATCATAACTAGTACTGTTTAATCTTATAAAAGGAACAAAATCTTTACTTGACCCGGATAATCTACTAGGAAAATTAACTTCATAATAAACATTATCGCTAGTACTAATGGTTTTACCTAAAGCAATACTGGATGAAGATTCAACATAAATAGGTGAAGTAGCTATAGTGGTTGCTCCAACACCAGAAGTCCAACCAACCAAATCATCACAATCATCTACCATAGTAACACTATCAACATCGATTATATTACCTGTCCATGATGTTTGAACTACGAAAGATGTTATTGGACTAGTAACTCCAGATATTAAACCACTAATAGCAATATTACTAGTGTCACCCAAAGTTCTTTCTACCATTCTGTAATTTGTAACACCATCATAAAATTCATGAGATTCATCAACATTCTCAGCGCTAAAAGTAGTATTGGCTATAGTTGTAAAACGAAGTTGATCCTCCCCAGTTATGGGTTGAGTGGCAACAGCGCTATTAGCGGAAATAGTAAAATCAGCACTAGCAACAGTATTCCTAATAAATGTTACTAGTCCTTCTGCTTGAGTACCTGTTTTACGAGTGATACCTACCAATTTACCTAACTGTTCTAAATCAGTACCAGTAGATGTATCTATTCTGGTACCAGCGTAAATTTCATCTAAAGAATCATATAAATTTTTTATTTCTAATGATACTGATTCAACATAATTTCTAAGAACACTACCAATATTAGCGTCATTAACAGTAGAAACATTATCTAAAATGCTAAGTAAAATATCATTAGTGATATCGTCTTGTGATTTTGTGGTGTATGTCATATTATATTCCTCTTTACGCCAAAAATATTGGGTATATTAAATTTAGTTCTGTTTGTGTTCCAATTGGAACCACGGTAATTGATACTTCTATTTTTGTTCTATCATTAATATCAGGATAAAATGTATTAATATTTTTTATTCCATTCTCTTTTATTCTAGGTTCTTGTAACAACGTTTTTCTAACTGATTGTCTAATAGTTGCTAATGTTACTGCAGTGCTTTTTGCACCAATGTTATTACTGAGTTCACTGCCGTAATTAGTGTACAAAACCATTTCTCCTAAAACAGTATCTAATCTATTAGATATTGCTTGTCTTAAATTATCTGTGCTTTCAATTATTTTAAATTCATCTTGTGGTGTTAACTTAATATCGCCATCACCATTCAAAAATATGTCCGCTCCATATAAAGTATCTGTCATTCTGAAGTCACCTTATCACTACCACTAGTTATTGTACCAGCGTACGTGCCAGTTGAACTACCAGCGGTAACATTTACTGATACTGTATCTCCGACTCTGGCAATAGCAGCACCATCTTTACCAGCTAGTTTAATACTATCACTTTGTATTAAAATATTACCATCAATATCCATAAAAATATAACTTCCTTTTGTATTACCAATTATTAATGTTTCTCCTTCTTTTATTCGGGGTATTAAATCTGTTTCAATTAATCTTCCATTATTAGGAGTAAATAAACTAGATAAAATGATTGGTTGTTTAGGACTTATATACCCAACTAATACCATATCATTAACTTTTGGCAATTTTATTATACCATTTAAATTACCTAATCCAATACCTGAAATTTGAACATTATCATATTGTAATCTTCCAAACCAATAATTTCTAATATTAGCAGTAAATGTTTCTGGAAAAACTTCTGTAACAATAAAAATATCTAAGACTTTTCTCTTATCTAATTCCTGTGTAATTATTTTTTTAATCACACTACCAATATTTTTTATTCCACTTATCATTTTTATGTCGTGCTAAAACTATTCCAATTAGCAATATCTGTTACTTTATCTCTAATTTCTAAAATATCTAAATCTGTTATACCAGTTTTACTAACTATTAATGCTTCAGGTTGCGTAGCCAAAACACTTCTCCAAGCAGTTATTGTCATGTGAGTAGCACCTTTACTTATATCAAATGTAAAACTTTTAATCTGCATAGCTTGATCCGAATAAATTTCACCATCTTGTACTGTTATAAAATCACCAACATTTATCTCAGGTTTAAAAATAGTCTGAAATGTTATTACATTATTACGCATCAATTCTAATAAAACATTTTTAGCTTCTAGTTCTAATTCATCTAAACTAGTTATATTAAGACGAAAAATCGTGATTTTATTATATATATGTTCATCATCAGTACTAATATCTAATGTACCACCTTTAAGTGCTATTCCGGTTGGGTCAATAGCATACCCAATATCCCCATACCCAACACATTCTACCATACTAACATCACCAGTTATGTCACCATAATCTATATTGAACATATTATATCCTAACACAAATTCCCACGCTGGTACTTGGTCAATAGTAAAATAGTATAATGGATCAAAAATATTAACTATTCCATTACCTTGTTGGTGTATTCTTACACCAAAATCATCTTTAACAGATGCATAAATTTCTTTTAAATCATTTGAATTGGCCCATCTAACAATTAACTTACCTGCTTCTTCACTGAGGTTTCTTTCAACTTTCGTTAAATCAATAAAATTGGCAGTACCACTTTGTTGAATAGTAAAATCAAAATATTCTGTTCCAGGTACCCCACTCAATTCTTTACCAAAAATAGGCTTAAACTCATTAGCTACAAAAGACAGCGTACCAATACAATTTATACTATAATTATAATCGGTTTTTGCTCTTGAAGGAATAGCTGTTTCAACAACACCTTCAAAAACTTGTACTAATTTACCTTCGTTATACAAATCAATGGCCGAATCTTCATTAGTATCAAAAGTTTGTGCGAACAACCTTATAAACGTCCACTTCTTAATAATAGATTTAAACTGTATTTCGATAGAACCTTCATTAAATTCTTCATTACGTTTATCTATGTAAGGTAATGTAAAACTTAATGTCCCAGATAAATCATCCATATCAAAACTGCCACTAATATTATCTGCTCTATCAGTAACAATCTCAGTTTGACTAGCTACATAATTACTATTCCCAATAACGATAACCTGTTTTATAGTTGTCATTTATGAAGCACCAATATTCTTTCTTAAAACAGCTGCTTCTATAGAAGCTCTAACAGCTTCAGAACCGACCAAGTTAATTGAATTTCTTTTAATATTTACTTGTCTATGTTCCTGAAAAGTCATTGTAAAACCTACATATTTCCTTTGTCCTTCAGCTTTAGTCCAAAGAAATTCAGTAACAATATATTCACCAGTTTTATTGGTAGGCAAACTGCCTTCAACTACTACTGGGTAACCAAAATCTTTTACATCCTGCAATTCACTAGCTCTATTATTAACATCATCCTGTACTGTTTCTATTGATGCAGGGAACTTAAATTTACTTAATATCTTTCCACCAACAGACAACGATTCATTTAACCTGCCAGTGTTTATTATGATACCACCATTACTACCAGGACTTTCATACACAACAGTAGCTAATGAACCACCACCTGATAATGATTGTGGTATATGAATTTCGATTTTATCGGAAAAGAACCGACTAGTTAAAAAATACTTTCCCATTTTATAGACCTATTTTACTATTTTGTGCAATTTTACCGCTTATCATATCTGAAATGGTATTGGCATTTGTACCATCTAAACTTTGGGTATTAATTGTGGTTGAAGTATTATTAGTTACACTATTACTATTACCCCCACCAGATGATGCTGGAGTTGGTATAGCACCAGCCTCAGGGTTTCTAATATGGAGAGCCTTAGCTATTACCGGGTGTTCCTCAGCTTTTTTATTAATAAAATCAAAAGCCTGAATAATCTTTTCTATTATAGCATTAATAACTTTAAATATGGTATTTAAAACAACAAAAATTCCTTTGAATATGGTTCCTATTGCTTTGAATAATCCCATCTTATTCAATAATTTAATTATGGCTCCAGTCAATTTAAAAATTAAACTTATAAAACTGAAAATATTTTTTATTAAACTAGCTATTCCAGCAGCTGCTTCTCCTTTTGTACCGAAACCTTCACCAATACTTTTCATTGCATCCTGTACAATAACAAATAATTGCATAAAAGAATCTACAACCCCACCAATAATATTCTTAAAACCTTCAGTTCCACCTAAAGCCATACCAATAGCATCAACAAATGCCATCATATTATCAACACCTTTAATTATAAATTTTACAAAAAAATCCGTTAAGGGTTTTAGAACTGGATCTAAAGCTCGTACCAAATTAAAAAACTTTTTCATCATTTGACTAAATGATTGAGTTATTTTACCCATTA
>Ga0075122_10002918_pt1 | contig 11018 bp, 14 predicted proteins | sample AntAceMetag02UKB_FD_69790 | JGI IMG/M metagenome (GOLD analysis project Ga0075122, IMG submission 69790) | Saline lake microbial communities from Ace Lake, Antarctica - Antarctic Ace Lake Metagenome 02UKB | ecosystem: Environmental > Aquatic > Non-marine Saline and Alkaline > Saline | place...
CGTTACTCTCACTACAGGGGTGAGAAGAAGGTGCCGCCAAAGAAGATCGAGATGGGAACGACCATTTCGGATGTCGTTAACCCAGGAAGAAAGTTGGACCTTGGTTGAAAGGAAGAATCTATGAGTCATGTTGCGACAGTTGAAATCGAAATTAAGTCTCTTGAAGCACTAGCGAAAGCATGTGAGGATTGTGGTCTTGAGTTGGTACAAGGACAAGAAACCTATCGGTGGTATGGTCAGTGGGTGGATGACTACAACGGCGCGGATGCGGCGCACCGCCACGGCATGAACACAAAGGATTACGGAAAGTGTGAACACGCGATTCGCGTGCGTGGAAATCCGAACGCCTACGAAATCGGCGTGGTTCGCAATGGCGAAGGCTTTCAGCTTGTCTGGGATTTTTGGGGTTCCGAAGGTGCCGCGTTGCTGGCATGTGCTGGTGACGAATGCAAAAATGTGACCGACGCTTACGCTTACCAAGTGACTAAGCAAACCGTAGACGTGGAAGCTAAAAAGTACGGTTTCACGGTTGAAGAGGAAGTCAACGCGGAAGGTGAGATTGTGTTCGTGATGAGTGATCAATCCGACTTCAGTACTGGTAGTGGCTGGTAGGAGACAAAAACAGTGTCGAAGATTCGTGTGATTGTCAAGGACGGAAGCGTTGTGGTTGACGTGTCTGGTGTCAAGGGTGATGGGTGTGACGCCTTAACAAGAGCCTTGCAGGACAAACTTGGCACGACTACATCGTCCGAGAAGAAGTCAGCGTACTATGATGAACCCGAAATCAGAGTCGAGCACGTCACCGAAGGCGAGGGAACCGGTGGTACAAAATGGTAGGCAAGTCGGCAGGGTCATTCTAGGCAAAGATGGGGTTGTCCGTTTCATCTACAAGGACGAATTCGCCGCGTTGTTGCCACAGGGTAAGTCTACTGTAGCAAGGGCAAGCCACGTTGAACATTGTGCTGGCGGATGGCAAGCCGACATGAGTCCAGTCGGTGGACCTATGTTGGGTCCGTTCCGTTTGCGTCATGTCGCGCTCCGTGAAGAAGTGAAGTGGCTCGAAGGGAAAGGAGTGCCAATCCCAGATGGTATACTACAATAAGGGATCGAGTAATATCAACCCCTACATTGACTCCGGCACCGGTGCCATAGTTGACGACTATTACAATAACACTAATAATAACACCACCCCCTACGGCAACGTCGCTGAAGACTACTCTGATCCTGGTTTTAGTCGTAAGAATAAGAATGCTTACGAACAACGCAAAATAGAGATAGAAATACAAAATGCCAATGATCAGTTTCGGCAGCAAGAAGAAGAAATCAAACGGCTTCAAGGTCTGGTCCAGCGTCAGCGTGATTCCATTGCCGAACTAGCAGACGAATTGCGTGAAAATGAACGGCGCGCGCACGTGCTCAATGAGAGGCGATACCGTCAAGAGATTCGGGCAGAACAAGAGACAATTAAAGCTCTTGGAGAGAAGTTGGCTGCCTATCGGACACACCGTGACGAAGTTCTCGAACGCATCCGTAAAGAGGAGCTTGCCGCCAAGGCTGAGGTTGAGTCGAAGCTCCAGGATGATTATTCCGATGTTCAACGTCGAATCGAGTTGGCGCAGTCCGACATCGTAAAAGCCGAAGGTGAGCTTGATTGTACCAAGCGTCATCTTGGTGAAATCACAGCAAATCTTGAGGAAGCGCAAGCGGAAATCAAACGACGTAAGAAAGCGTTCAACGCCAAGAGCAAGAAAACCCGAGGAGAACTTCAAGAGCGCAAGGAGACGCTCACCAAAAAAAACCATCAACTCGAAGTCAACGAAGCGGAACTTGAGAGACGGGAAAACAATCAGGACATCCGTTACCGCGAACAGGTGAAGTGGGTGGCGACCATAGAACGACAGATTGCCGACGAACAACGGAAAATCGCCGAAGAACAAGATGCGCTCGACAAAAAGCGCCAGCAGCTTCAGAAGTCACGTGATCAGTCGTTTGGCAATAGTGCATCGATAGTCCCCGGTGATCGCAAGTTGGATTTAGGATAAAAAAACCGCATATTCTCTCCCAAGAGTGACGATATACACGAACAATGAGGTTCATGGTGCTTTGCCCGGAGAGAAAAGATGAACACTTACGGCTTGCGGTATCGGATGGTGCAAGGGAACTTGATCGCCACAAAAACGAGAGAGTTCAAGACGGACGAGGAACGTACGCTTTTCTTGGCGTTGATCAGTAAGTCCGATTCGTTTTGGGATGTGGTCACATTCAGTGACCCCACCGAAGAAAACTAGCCCAAGTATCCTGTGGATTGGAGGCGCGAAATGAGCGCAGAAATGTGGCACGTTGCCGATGCCGTGAAGGTTCGGAAGATTCTGGACGGGTATACGTTGCCCACGCACCTCGTGGCTGCGCTCCGTAGCGTTGCCATTGAGTGGTTGATAGATCACGACTGTGATCTATCCATGTACCCTGTGGACAAGGCGCCGTCCGTGACCGAGACCAGAAGGCGGTTCACGGTCTACTACAGTTGTCCACAAGATCGAACGGTTCAGGCGAGTAGTGACGACCTGGATGATGTGTTGATCAGGGCCGTCTTTGCCGTGGCCAGCAAGCTCGGCATTATGTGCCCGAATTGTGGCATTGCGTTGGAAGGGGGCGAGTCGTGATCTGGACTGACACGCGATTCAGGACATGCATTGAAGCACTAGAGAAGGCAGGGCTGCTGGACTGGAGCGAGGCAGAGTGGCAATGCCGGATCATTCCCAGTGGGAAGTCCTGGCTACGCCGCCGGTACTTGCCCGGAGAGCGCGACAACGGGACCACCGACGAATTGTATCCCGACTACGCAGCATCCGCGCTTCTCGAACGCGCCGCCCGCGAGTGGCTTGAGGCGAAGGGCCTTACGGTGGAACCCGTCACGTCTGAGTGCGTCGGTCGGGGAATGTGGGTTGTGCGTCGCTTCCGCAATGACGACTACATGCTCGGACCCGCCGAGGACGCAGCGTGGACATCGTTTGACCACGCGGCGCTCTACAGCTCTTACGCCCGTGCCCAGGGCGAGGCCATGCTGGCGGTTCTGGAATAAGGACTCACCCAAAACCCGGTGAATGGTATCCTGGAGAACGACCATGCCTTACTTCCCAAGCAGACTTTTCAGAGTCACACAGCACGAGAAGCCGTGGTACCAGCTCTACTTTCCGGGCTTTTCGGCTCGAACTTCAGAGTTCATTCAAGGTAGGTGGGTGCGTTTCCCGAAAGACAAATGGGAAGCCAAGAAGGACGCCTACCAGGCGATGTACGCCGATGTCTTGAGAGAACAAGATGATCGGGAGTACTCCGCTGAAAAACACCCGATTGACCCGATTGACATGACGCCGACGCAACGGGCTGCGTGGGAGTTCTACTCGGGTTGTGCAATCGTGAACGACGTGTGGCACCCGGACGGCAACTCGTTCGTCAGTGTTGAACTGAAGGCTGGAATGGCGTCGGACGAATCGCTACAGGAGATCAGAATCCGTGGTTGCAAGGTCTTCCGTCACGATAAGTTCACTGGTGAAGATTTGCACCCGGAGAACATTGGCATCCCCGAAGACCTAATTACCAACGAGAAATGTCCGAAGCCTATCAGCATTTCCGAAGAACTCAGCGCCTTCCCGTTGGATCGCCTCATCAATGCGGCTGTGGGGTTCTTCGAGTCCTTCATGGGACCACGGAAAGACTAACCGAATGAGTTTTGGAGGTGATAAGTCATGAAGGCGATCAAAGCGTTTGCGCGTGGCACGGTGATATTCTTCCTTTACTCAGTTTGTTTCATTCCTTGTTTTTTGGTAGCGTACTTGATGGACTTGGGTGGCGACGACAGGGTGATGAACTGGATTATGAATGATGTTGAGTAGGTCTGACTTCTCTTGGAGTAGTAGATATGCCAGTAGAAGGATTCTGGTACAGCAAACACGAACCTGACTTTCCGATGCCAGTCGCACAGGGTAGCACCTGGGATGGATGGGCACAGTTTTTGGACGCCCTGTCCAATCTTGAGACACGGCTGCGGGGCGAGCGCGGACTTGACCTGTATCGTGGGTTCTCTTTGTGCCGAATCTGTGAGTGTGCCAATGGTTCGGGGACGTATGTCTGTGATGGGTGGGCGTGGCCAGACGGATTTCAACACTACGTCGAAGTCCACAACGTCAAGCCCTCTGACGAATTTATCAAGTTCGTGACGGCGGAAGGGGTTAGGTTGTAGGATGCCAAAAGAAGGATTCTGGTGTGACAAGAACAAACCGCTGTTGATTTCGGACGACTCGTGGAAAGGACGAGATGCATTCTTGTCCAACCTCGGGACTATTGAGGCGCTGCTTTATAGCGCTCAACTCGATTTCATCGAACACTGGAAGACCGACTTCCAGGGATTCAGGGAGAAACATGGGTATCCAAATGTTGTGAATTTTCATTGTCGAAAATACGCATGTCGTTTCTGCGACCATCAAGAAGAATTTGCTGAGTTCCGTTGCAGTGGATGGATTTGGCCAACCTACTTTCAACACTACATTGAGTCCCACAACGTCAAACCCTCTGACGAATTTATTGAGTTCGTGACGCGAGAGGCATCCAGTTTATGATTGACTTAATGATCTTCCCCGGCAAGCATGATGATTTTCACGGATACCATCCGACGTTGTTTCATATGATTGACGCCGGGTGTGTGTCTCGTGAGATTCTGACGATGAACCCGTCAATCACGGAATCCATCCGTGATGAACTCGGACTGGCAAGCATAGAAGACACCATTAGGGTTGTGTCGTTCTTGGTAGCTCTTCACGACATCGGGAAACTGAGTCCGCATTTTGTGTTGGGCAAGGATATTTTCCGAAGTTATGTTCATGGTAAGATCGATGAATCCGATGATGAGTTCCCCTACGTAGAAAGTGTAGGTCTTGTGTTTCACAATTGGGTATCTTGTGTGTCTGTGTTGAAGGGCGAGGTCTTAACCCACCTGAAGCGTTGTCCGAGAGATGACATCGCTAAAATCTACGAGATGCACCACGGTTATACCAGTGAGTCATCCGACAAGGCTCCGGTTGACGGAATTGATAAAGTAGAAAGCGACCGTGGTCGCTGGAAAGAAGTCAGGCAAGATGCTTGCCAAGTCTTGCTGAGAGTGTTTGGGTTACAAAATGACGATGTTGACTTCAAGAATCACTTCTTCAGTCCACGATTGTTCGTCCTCCTGAGTGGTCTTTTGTGCGTGTCCGACTGGGTGTCAAGCACCTATGATGCGATGCCCTACGATCAGAAGGACAGGACACCCGACGATTACTACTTGCATTCACAACAGAAAGCCAAGGACGCGATTGCCAGACTCGGACTAGACTCCAGGTCCGTCTCGGTTCCAAACAGCTTCGGAGATTTATTCAAGGACTCGGCTGGTAACGATTTGACCCCGAACGCAACGCAGTCACTTTGTGGGGAACTCGCTGCATCTACCGACTCTCAGTTCATGTTGATCATTGAGGACATGACGGGTGGAGGCAAGACAAACGCGGCGCTGTGGGCTCACTTCAAGTCTGGAAGGTACAACAAGACGAGAGGGTACTACCACGCGCTTCCAACACAAGCGACCAGCAATCAGATGTTCAGTAGGATGACGGAGTACACTCGTGCGGCTTGTTCTGGTGGAAACGCCAACCCGCAGCTTCAGTTGGCTCACGGGGCGTGGTTTCTTGACGAAAACTTCTACGACTCAATGACGGACGATCTCGGATCAGCATCCTCTCAAGTCTCGTCTCACAGGTGGTTTGGGGGCAACAAGAAGTCACTACTGACGCAGTTCGCTGTTGGCACAGTAGACCAAGCTATCATGGGGGTCTTGTATACGGGGCACTTCTTCGTTCGTCTGTTTGGTCTGTATGGCAAGACTGTCGTTATGGATGAGATTCATGCCTACGACGCCTACACATCTCGTCTGATTGAATGGCTGGTAGACTGGCTAGTGAAGATGGACTGCAACATCGTTTTGTTGTCAGCTACTCTTCCAACAAAGACGCGCCGTTCGTTTGTGGGTGCGTTTCTTGGAGATGGAGAAACCGTAGACGAACCCCCAGACACGGCAGCCTATCCTCGCGTCACATTTGTTGACTACGACAAGCGTTTAGTCACCGAACACCATGTTGCCGCATCGGATTTCAAGAAGGTTGACCTATCATGGGTTAAAGGTAAGGATGTTCCCGACATCCTAGCTGATCAGATGTCTGATGGTGGGTGTTGTGCTTGGGTTTGTGGAACCGTATCTCGGTCCCAAGAAGCCTATCGAATCCTGAAGGCAGACCCAAGATTTTCCGACTGTGATTTGATTCTGTTTCACAGCCGAACCCTTACGAAGTTGCGAAGCGTCACAGAAAACGACGTAATCGGGCAGTTCGACAGAAGTGCTTGTACGAATGGAAAGAGACCGCGTAAATCTATCGTGATCGCAACGTCCGTCATCGAACAGAGCCTCGACATCGACTTTGATCTCATGGTGTCTGATATCGCCCCAATCGACCTTTTGATCCAGAGGATGGGGCGACTGCATAGATTCGATGGTGTCAGTCGCCCAACTAAGTTGGCAAGCCCTAAAATCTACCTTGTCAAACCTGAGTTCAACGAACAAGGTGTCCCTGATTTTGGGTGGCTTCCGTTCCACCAACCGTATATTCTAGCCTTGTCTGGTTTGATCCTTCGGGATCGAGATTCGATTTCAACGCCAGGTGAAACGGACTTCCTCATAGAATCCATCTACGGTGACGATAACTACAAGACGGAAGACCTTGCTGGAGTGTTTGGGTGCGCCTATCGAAATGCTCTAGACAATTGGCGAACCAAACTCAGAGAAAACATCGAGAATGCCAACAAGGCAGATAAAGTGAGAGTGAGAAGCGTAGCAGAAAAGAATGAACCGTCGATGCGTTATTTGTCCGATGTGGCTTCCGACGACGAGTTTGCTATCACCATGACCAAGACGCGCCTCGGCATTCCAACGTTGTCTCTGGTCTTGTTGTACCAACAGAACGGGTTTGTCTCTCTTGACAGAGATGGGCTGCAACCCATCAACCCACGTGTGACTCCGCCATCTGGCAAAAAACGGATTGAGTGGGAAAGAAGCCTTCGTGACAACGCGGCGTCCGTTTTTCTTCCGGGTTCGATGGACAGCCTTCGTGAAATGCTGGCTGTTGATAAATACGACATCGGTGGACCGGGCGATGATAATAAGAAGTCCGTGAGGTCTCTGCGTAGGCATAGGATTGTGACTCTGAAAAAAGCAGAGGGGGTCGGGGAATCCGATCAGTTCCTCATTGAAGGCTATTTCGTGTCTTTGGATGACGTTCTTGGCGTAAAGGTTGGTAAAGTGTCCTAAGTCCTTTGTGCAGTAGCTAACTACGACAAACCTACTACCTGTAGTGTAGAAAGGAGATTTCTATACCGCCTGTTAGTCTTCTACCCGCGTGAGCGGGGATGTACCGGTCTCAGCGACTTTTGCCGCTTCATTGAATGTCTTCTACCCGCGTGAGCGGGGATGTACCCAAGACGTTCTGCTTGTCAGTCAGCATTTCCCCGCTTCTACCCGCGTGAGCGGGGATGTACCTAACACAGGGTTCTCGGTCAAGGATGTCTAGAACTTCTACCCGCGTGAGCGGGGATGTACCGCACTCGAACGATGGCTTCGCCGTCGCCAGCGCCCTTCTACCCGCGTGAGCGGGGATGTACCGCAGAAATGAAAAGCAGTGACCCCGGACCCGTTCTTCTACCCGCGTGAGCGGGGATGTACATCTTTCTCATACTTCTTAGGCTGAGTAGCGATATACAATTGTTCTACCGTGCGCGGGGTTGTTTCCGCGCACGGAATCGTTTACCATCTTGTGGATGATGAAAATGAATTTCAACGTTGCCGATGACCCTTGGGTGCCGTGTATGATCGACGGAGAGCCCACATATCTTTCTCTCCGTGACCTCTTCCTTCGCGCTACCGAAGTAGATTTCGTATATCACGAGTCCGTGTTCTGCGAAGTCCCTCTTCGTCGGTTCTTGTTGGCTCTGTCCTACAGAATCTTGGACGGAATTGAGAACAAAGGTGAATGGGAAAGCCTTTGGGATCAAGGCAAGTTCGACGCAACCCAAGTCAACGCTTACTTCTCCGACCCTGATCACCACTTCGACCTCTTCGACACCGACCACCCCTTCTTCCAAGACGCCGGATTTGTTTATCGGAAGAAGGAGAACAAGAAGATGAAAGACCAAGACCCCAAGCCCATCTCTTGCTTGATGCGTGATTTTCCATGTGGGGACACCAAGGTTTTTCACTTTCACGGACACGAAGAAGTGATTGATGGAGAGGTTGTCGCCGTTAGAGACGGCAAGCCCTTTGGGATGACATGCGCTGAGGTCGTTCCATATTTGCTAAACCAAGCGTTCTTTCATTCCGGCGGCAGGGGATATCGCCCATCACACGCCGCCGGAAGATTGCTCACCATGTCAAACGGCAGCAACTTCTTCGAGACGACTCTTCTCAATCTGATTCCTTCGTTGGTGTTGGATACTAAGTGTGACGTTGGTTCACCCTTGGAGTGGGAAACGCCTACGCCATATTACCCCGACGACAACAGCTACGTGAGTTTCAGTTCCATCGGGAAAGACTACGGAAGACTTCTCACATGGAGAGTCAGAAAGTGTAGGCTGATACCGTCAGAAGATGGCAGAATCTACCAAGCTCATTTCGGTCCTGGTCCTGCTATCGAGATGTATGGTAAAAAAGGTGAATTCCTGGATGGTTGCTACGATCCAATGATGTCCGTCACCATCGGTAAAAAAGATGCTATGCTGATGCCGATTCGGTGTAGCACAGAACGTAGTCTTTGGCGGGAACTCGATGCCATTACGTGCGAACTGGAGAAAAGAAAACGCCCGATTTGCCTGAGTATGATTGATCGTGGTATGCGAGAGCACATCGAAATTGGTTTGTTGGTCATTGGTGTTACGACTTACGGCACAAGCTTCTTCTCTACGTCTGGACTAGAGTCAACGCAGTCCGAGTATTTCACGTTGCCAGTAGACGTTGCTGGTGACTCGACGCTTTCCCAAGCCATCGGGAAAGTGGTAAGTTGGACTAACGGAGTTGTGGGTGGGCTACAGTCTACCATGAAAAGCACTTTGAAGTCTAAGATTGGAGGAAAAGACGAAAAGAATGAGAAGGTTGGCACAGACACTTCCGATGTGGGATTGCTTTTGGCTCAAGTAGAACCTATCTTTCACGACTTCATGGACAGCATCGTTCAGATTGTCGGTGAAAAGACGATTCCCAAGGGGAAAAAAACAGGAGTCATAATCGCTCGTTATCGTGACGATATAAGATCATGCGTCATCACTTCTTTTGTCAAGTTCTGTGAGTCCCGCAAGATTCCGTATGACTTGATCGTCAAGGGGTTGAAATCTCTGGAAAGTAGCGTCGAGAAAGGAATGTAATGGACAAACAAGATCGGGAAGATTTTGTCAAGTGGTTGTACCAACTAAAGGCAACAGATGGTGTCGTCTCCGAGTCTCGGTCTGCCTTGGCAGAACTGAGACGGCGAGTTCTCCGTGAACCGTCCGCGAAGTTCCTGATGCATGTGAATCAGTATATTCCACATTCGTCTTCGGAAAGAGAGGTTATTGCCTGTCACCTCGTAGCTTCTCTCTTCGCGCACCATCCATCTTCGTTGGGCGGAAGTATGGGAACCAGCTTCAAAGCAGCGTCACGTGGCGACAGCAAGGACGCGATGGATAAACGCTTCTGTAGACTCCTGGAGTGTGACTTCGAGGACATCGAAGAGCATCTGTTCTCGGCTATCACGCTTATGAAGTCCAAGGGCGTCGGTGTCAATTGGTTTCAGTTGTTGGACGATTTGATCTCATGGGAAGATCAGCCGTCTGGGCTTAACAGTGTGGCGTTGGAATGGGCTAGAGACTGCTGGTAAAGAAAGGGAACATCATGAAAAAGGCGTTTATCGAACTGCATGTGATTCAACCGATTGCTGGCGCCGTTTGCTTGAATCGGGACAACAACGGAGTGCCGAAGTCCGCAATTTTCGGCGACACGAAGCGAACCCGCGTTTCGTCTCAGTCTTGGTATTATGCCATGCGGGAAAACCTCAAGCGTGACGAGTTTTTCGGAGCGTTGTGCGGAGTTCGCACTAAGAAGTCTTGGGTCTATGAACTCGCCCAAGCCCTTATGAATCTGGGATACGCCAAAGAAGAAGCAAAGCATATGGCGGAATTCGTGATGTGCGGGCTTGGCAACCTTCCGTTTCTTGAGGCGAACTCGAAAGGCAACCCCGACAAGGAAGAGAGCACGTCGTCTCTGGAACTTCGGGATCAAAAGACCATCGACGCGCTTCGGGATGTGGCGATTGCGTTTGCGTGTGATCTTGAAGCACCCACAAAGGCTTGGAACAAGGAACGCAAGGACCAAAAGACTCTGAAGAAGAATCCTGCTTCTGCGAAACTCGAAGCCGAAGTCTTCGAGTCCATCCCGGAGCTCAAGATCGCCATTGAGGCTTTGAGAAGCGCCTGGACGATTGACACGGCAATCAAGGGCGCGATGTATGCAAACAGCAAACGAATGGAGACGATTTTCTCGTCCATGAAGATCGCCCACGCGCTAAGTGTCAATCGTACGTCCATTCAGTCCGACTACTTTATCGGAACGGATGACCTTCAGGCGCTCGGCGCCGGTCATCTCGGCAACGCGGACTTCACTTGTCCGGTGCTCTATCGCTACGTCGCCATCGAGTGGCACACTCTTGTCAAGAACTGCAATGGCGACGAAGTTCTCGCTCGTCGCGCCCTTGACTGGATTGTGACTCAGTTCATCTACGCCTTCCCCGGTGGGAAGTCGGCTACGATGGCTGGCATGGCGCAACCCAAGGCTGTCCTTGCTAGGGTCACAGACGGCGGACCCATGAACTCCCTCATGAATGCCTTCGAGCAGCACGTTGTTCCCGAAGGTGATG
>Ga0075122_10002920_pt1 | contig 11009 bp, 14 predicted proteins | sample AntAceMetag02UKB_FD_69790 | JGI IMG/M metagenome (GOLD analysis project Ga0075122, IMG submission 69790) | Saline lake microbial communities from Ace Lake, Antarctica - Antarctic Ace Lake Metagenome 02UKB | ecosystem: Environmental > Aquatic > Non-marine Saline and Alkaline > Saline | place...
ATGGCAGAAGTGTCAAAAGGGAAAGTCATCCAATCTATTTCAAAATTAGTAGTATTTTTTTTTGTAGTTTGAACAGTATAATTTTGTCCAGTATAACCAGATACAGTACCAGTTAATGCTGTTCTTGCTGCTGTAAAAGTAGTAGCAGCACTACTAAATCTAACCCAACCATCACCAGTACCAGAATACCGCGGACCAAAAGTAGTTGCTAATACTGGTTCAGCTACTAATAAAAACCTAATAGCCTCTTTACTAAATATATTTTTCCATACACTATAACCTATCTCTGTGCTAGTAGAGAATGAAGCATCCATTTGAATATTGTAAGCGTCAATCGTTGTTGTGGAATATTCAACTACATACCATTCAGGATTATCATAATAAAACATAGCACCAGAATAAGTGTTAGTGATTGTTGTAGTCGCAGTCAAATCAAAAGAATTAGAGTTATGGGTACGCTTAGAAAGATTTTCGTCTATACCATCATCTAAAGCACCTAATAAATCTTTACTCGTCTTCTCTTTTACCAACCATCCTTTTTCTAAATATCCTTTTTGTTTTGGAAACTTAACATCTGATTTATAAACATAGTTTATTTCTCCATTAACTATACTAGAATATAAAACATCGAGATTATTTGTAGCTTTAATTTTTAAATTATCTTGTATCTTATTTTTTTCTTCTATGAAGCTACCACCAATATTTTGTTCATTATCACTCCAAACAGTAACGCCAAACCAAACAATAAAAAACCAAAATCCAACTACAGTAATTAACATAATAAGAAATAGTTTACCATCTCGTATCGGCTTATGTGCCTCTAAAAATGTGTATGGCTTCATATAGTTAGTTCGTTTTCTCTTTTAATAAATTCTTTAATGTCTTTTCCAGTTGCTCTATACTTTTTATCAAATAAATTTAGAAAAGAGTTAGTCACTACCATTAAAGTTATAAATGGTAATGTTGATAAAAAAATTAATGTTTTAAACATATTTATTCTCTTGTTATTCTATAATAAGCACAGTAATTTAATGTGTTTGAACTTCCAGTATTAGTTCCAAATTCTATCTTAATATTTTCATTCTTAGTAAAAGTATTATTAGACGCTGGAGTAAAAAAGGCTCTAGTCGTAGTGGCTGTTATAGTAGTCATATCATTCGTTCCATCAGTCAATCCAGCGACTACGGATGTTCCATTAGCTACTATAGCACTCTGCTTATAGACCGTTATACCATAATCGAATGAAGCTAAATCAAAGGTATCGCCTGATATTAACGGACTAGAAGAAGCGATTGTATAGCAGATTGTTTTTTCTGGCATATATACTCTAGCGTCAGCCCCAGATATTAATTGTCCTGAATGGCTAGTGTCTTCTGCAATTTCTCCTGCACTGTCTACTGTAGGGGTTGCTCCGTTTGGTATTTCTACTACTGCACCGCCAAAGTCATAAACGCCAGTTCCAGTATCACCATTATTCAAAAGAAAAGCGTCATCTACATTAAAGGTAGTACCAGCTAGGGTTAGGTTTGTTCCGCCTAGATAAGTGGTATTGGTTTGAGCTACCCAACTTAATGCACCGCTTCCGTCTGTCTTTAATACATAATCGGCTGTACCGTCTGCTAAAGGAAATTTATAATTACCATTAAAATCAATTTGCCCTGTGCCTTTAGAAACTAATTTAAGGTCTATGTTAGTATCGCCACCAGTAGCTTGTAATTCTGGTGGATTGCCAGCTGCAGCGTTAGCTATTGTAATTTCGTTAATAGCAGATGCACCAGCAGACGAGAATTTAATTAATTCATCCAACGAAACCCCATCTCTTATAGACCCCTGTATATTAATTTCTCCAGTTAATGATATAGAACCACCGCTTAAATCTCCTGTAGAAGAAACTCCATTACCAGTAACAGAACCAGTGGTGGTGAGAGCGCTACCATTATAAGTTAGTCCTGCAACACCTTCTAAAGTTCCATCGCCAGTCCATACACCTATTTGGTTATCTACTGGAGTGCCAACTTTTGTGACATCGCCTGTGCCTGCGGTTGTATTACAAACTAAACCACTCGCAGATTCATAAGTACAGATTTTAGTATCGGTTAAAGTTCCTTCGTTTATTGAAAAAGTTGTACCTGTTAAATCTAATAGAGTACCGCCTGCTGTGTAAGTAGTGTTAGTTGGTACTGAACAAGTCAAAGTATCGCCAATAGCTGACACAAAGTTGTTTGCACCACAAGCTGCAGGAAAACTATCGTGAATAGTCCAAGTGCTATCACTAGGAGTGGTATTTGTATCAGTATAATTACCAGCGTGGATATTGGTAGCCCCTAGATCAAGAGTCCAGTCTAAATGGTCGTTCGCTGGAATACTTGCCAAGCTATCGTGAGCAAAATCCCCTGCTACATAAGTGGTGTTATTATCAACATAATTAGTAGCGTGGATTGTACCTTGGCTAGCTGTTTTCCAATCAATGTGTTCATCTGCAACAAAGTCAGAAAAGCCATCGTGAAAAGCACCGCCTGAATAAGCCAGTGTTTGGTCTGCTACTATTGTATTTAGTTCAGTATATGTGTTTATGTCTGTTGCCAATAGATAGCTCTGTAAGTCGCTGATTTGGCTCTCTGTGATGCTTAAATTAGACAGAGTAGTAGTAGCCGATAAAATAGCGTAGACTTCTGAATCGGTGTAGTGAGTTAAGTCGCTGATTTGGCTCTCTGTAATACTTAGATTCGCTTTTGTTGTCGTGGCATACCAAGCTGTTAAAGCCAAGTAATTTGAAGCTGTTATTGTATCAACTACATAAGCATCAGTTAAAGCTGTTCCATTCCAAGTACCAGCTTTTACAACATCAAAAGCGACATCACCAATAACTTCAAATAATACATCTGAAGTTGTAGCAGTACCGCCTATAACAAAAGCCTTGCCCTCGTTATTATAATAAATAATATCTGGGGTTGATGTAGACCAGACAGAAGAACCACCACCGCCACTACTAATACTAGCAGTAGAATAATAGTCTAACTTCTGCGTAAAAGGATTAAAATACCAATCAGCACTTACAGCTGATCCGATAGCAAATAACATTGTAAAAACAATACCAAATGCTAATAATTTTTCTTTAAAATTTAGCATAAATTAAAACACCGCGCTGTATGTCCCGTAAGACAATCCAGCCCGGCCTGTCCAATTAGTTGAATAATCTGACGTTCCTTTTACAAACTCATAAGTCCTTACTGCACCAAGTGTAGTTTCTCTCATGATATACCAGTTTCCGTCAGCGTCAGTAAAACCATAATAAGCTGGTGAAGAAGCGTCTATGTTAGCAGCAACATAACCCTCAATTAGTGCAGTATTAACTATACTGCCATCACTGTTGACTGTTGCGACATAAGAATTAGCTGATTTCATAATTGTTGTTGTAAATTATTTAATTTGATTCTCTCTTTTACTTTTTTCTCCCTAACCTCTATTTCTGCCTGTCTTATATCTACACCGCTCTCCCTCTCTCCTAATTCATCTCCTCGTTTATCTAGGGCAGCTTTCTCTCGTCCAATACTAATTTTCATATTATCGACAATATCATTAGAAGAATTAATAGCATCACGCATATTATCTATTTCTGCTTTCTCTTTTTTTAAATTATCACTCATTACTTCTAGCTCTTTATATCTGTCTTCAACTTTTGCTTTTTCTATCTCGATATCCATCTCACGCTTAGACAGTTTTTCCTCTAACTCGCTCAACTCTTTTTGTTTATCTGCGTTTGTATTAGCTTTCTCCTTTAATTTATTGATGATAACATCAATATCTTCTCCGCCTTTTTTACAGAAAGACAAAAACTCTTCTTTTAATTTCATATTATTCTACTCCAATAAATTTTAGAGAGGCTGTGCTCCCTGAGTTATTGGTTATAAATATATTTGTTATTTCTTGCCAATCAATCTCGATTGGGCTATCAAAACTAGACACTGTAATAGCGTCATTTGCAGTAGCATTTAATCTTATGGACACCGGGACATTCGTCCTCATAAGTGTTCTTTTCCAAACGGGAACATTATTAAATGATCCAGCCTTATTAGCATCTAGACTATAATTAGTCTGTCCAGTAGCTAGAGTAAATTCTACACTATCGTATTTTTTTAATGATACTTGTGATGTCATATTTTTTTATTAATAATCAATTAATGCTGTAACAGTTACAGTAGTTGACGCGAGTGGATTAGGGGTCACAGTTGTAGCTATTACTTTAAAGTAACTAAAAATATCATTAGTTAAATCCATTGATAAAATATAATCAGCACCATCATCTGCAACTTTACTAGCTACTCTAGTAATATCTTGCACATTACTATTCGCTAAATTATCAATTAATTTATTATAAGTAACATAAGTCAAACCATCGACAGATGCAGAAAATGTATAAGTAGTTGTTGCTAGATAGCCACTGCCACCTACATAGTCCTGATCGAGTAACATTGTAACTCTCTTAGCACCATCAATGTTTATTCCGGTGGATGTGGTTGACGCAGTTACTGCATCTAAAATTATTACTTTCTGAGTGTACATAACGCCACCAATGTCTTTCTCTTCTTCAGTATTGTCTGCCGGTAGATTTAAAAACACTAATCCAACCATTAAAATAATTATAATTGTTAGAAAAATATTAAGATTTTTTTTCATGAATTTTAAATTAATTAGTTATAATCTTCTCCCTCCGGTTAGGGAGGGAGTATGGCTAAAACTGATTAATCACTAGCAGCCCATTCTTGCAGGTACACAGTAACATCAGTAGTAGATAAACGACAAAGCTGTAGATCAGCTGTTTGTAATCCACCTAAGACCTCATCATTGTTGAGATGTTCGTAAATAGTCATACCAGTGCCAGCTGTAACAGTCGTACTGGAAGCAGCGGTAGTTGATAAATTACGAATCCTGAAATCTATACAATCACCAGAGTTAGGAATCATAGTGGTTATAGTAGAAGTTGCAGGTAATGTTAAAGTATTTGCAGCCTGAGTCAAAGTATAGTCAAGTTGACTATATGCGATTAACTGTGCCTCAGTGAGTATCCCGTTTGTTACAGTTGTACTTGCGGTAACTGGCAAGTTATATGTGCCCAACCTTCCACTGGTATTAATCGAACCAGCGACAGTCAAGTCATCCCCAGCAGTAATATCGCCAGAGGCAACTAAGTTGGTAAAGTTAGAATCACCAGCAGCACCAATGGATAAACCACCAGCATCGTCAGCGGACCCTACATAAACATTATCAGCGTGCTCAATATTAACAGATTTCTCAGTAGTATAAGCAGACACAGTTAATGCAGCGCATATTGCTACAACAGCAACTATAGCCAGAATTGAAGCTAAGTTTTTCTTCATAATGATCGGCTTTATTTAATTATTTTTTCTCTTCGGCTTTTACTCTATCGACAGCCTTTTTAACATCAAGATCTATTTTAGCCTCTTCTTTAACATCTTCCTTAACCAATTCTTTCTTCGCCTCGTCCTTTGCCTTTTCGCGAGAAGCTTTTGTTTGAGCTTCTTCTTTATCCTGTTTCCTGTAAGCTTCGGCTAAAGCTTCTTGCTGCTCTATTTTCTGTTCTGCAATTTTTGTTCGACTCTTGATCTCTTTTACTAAAGTACCCTTTGTAACTTCAGTAGACATTTTAACGCCAAACTTCTCAGCACGAGCAGTCAAGTCTTCCATACTCCACTTTTCAAGTGGTTTCTTCCCTGTGCTCAGTTCTTTTTGAAGCTCCTTGTTATAATCCTCAAGAGTTAAAACTCCGTTGCGAACATAGTCAGCTGGAATTTTGAAAGTATGAATAGCTTTACGCTCTTCGTCATTCCAAAAGATACCAACCTCTTTACAGCGGCCCTCTTCGTAGAGTTTTTGCCAATTTAAACTAGTGTTCATAGGTTTCTCTTTTTAATTATTAAGAGTTATCACCCTTGGAACCACGTACGTAAGGAGGAAATCCTCGTCCGATAGTGTAGTAATAATCAATTGGATATTCCCAATCTTTATTCTCACTAACAGCTTCTGGAGATTCCATTGAAGGACGTTGTTTAAATAAGCATTTGAGAGATTCGCCAACATTCTGAGTAGCAAGCATGAACCAGTAAGCAGTAGTTGCTGTACCTTGTCCAGTCTGTGCAAGACGTTCCCAAATTTTTACTTCTTTAATCCGTCCACTAACGTATTTGTTTTTGTCCCAATTTGAGCTATCATGCAGTCTATCATTATCAACAATCCTAAATGCTAAATCAGCCAAATCTGGACCAACTAAAACAGTGTCAAGTTTAAATGGTCTCAAGAGGCCATTAGCGTCTGTGTATTTCATACCAGCGTTAATCTGATTTAAAATAGCAGCACGAGACAAAGCAGGGTTAGTATTGGTAGCGTCAGTAATAATGTTTGTGAAAGTGGAAGCAGATGCTCCACCGTAGTCATGAGTTGATGCAAATAGAGCAGCGGCGTCAGGACAAACAGATGTTACAATTTTATTGTAAACATCAGTATAAGAGGTGGCCCATCCATTTAACAGCACGTCTGCTAAACTTTGGTCAATCTTATCCCAAGCGTCATCCACTACAGAGCGGACAACGCCTTCCATCTTTGCATAAAGGTCAAAGATGCGCATGTCTTTGGTAATTGGTACAATTGCACCGTAGCGAGATTGTGTATAACTGATGTTATCACCCTCGTTACCATTAACACGTGGAAGGTCTGCACCTTCCGGTAGATTTTCGATTCCGGCTACTCCGTGAAGAATTTGATGTTCAAATGTCTTCAGTTCTGTCTCCATTACATCGAAAACCTGCAAGCCAACCGCATTAGCAATAGCATTCGCTGAGTGTTCAGCATAGATGCTTTGCAATTCGTCAGTTAGCTGTGCAAAATCTCTAGTACTTAAAGGCATATAGGTTTAGAGTTATTTTATTAAGCTAATGCGGGTTTATTAAATCTTCCAATAACTAGTTTATCAGAAGCGTTCTTGATTTCGTCAATACGAAATACTTTATCCGTAGTTGCAGTAAGGTCTAGTGTTGAAACGCCTGCGAGATCATAGTCGTTTCCAACATGACTTGCTTGAACTGGAGTAGTAACACATAGTGCTTCAATGCGCATATCCCCAGCTACAGGAATAACGTCACAGTAAGTTCCAGCGTTATTAGTAGTAGCATCAGTCACCGTTTCCAGTGCGATGTACTCTACTTCACTATCACCACCTGCGGCGTCAGCCAAATAACCAGATGACATTTTAACTAGCTGATATTTCGTAAAACCAGCTGAGCCAGTCATCGGAAGTCTTAGCACCTTACCACGTTCATAGTTTAATGGTTTAAACATATAAATTAATCGTAGTTAAATTAATTAGATTTCGGTTTATACCAATCTTTAACAGGATCAACTTTCGCACCACCTAAAAATTTACGCTCACGTTTTTTTTCTTTGTTGCCATCCTCACCAGCGCCATCTGGTAGATCGACATCATCTTCTAATAAACGCTTTCTCTCTTTAGCTTTAATCTCCTCTTCGTAAATTTTGGGATGAGAAATCTTAAATGCTTTTTCAAAGTTAGTTGCAAAATCCTCTCTCCTAGTTTCATCACCAGATTCTTTGTACTCGCCCATGATTTTATCATAAGCAGAAGTAATAGCTTCCTTAGTAGGAAACTCCTCTGGATAATCTTTAACTAGCTTTTGTAAGAAACTTTTCGTAGCTTTTGTTTTTTCGATTCCTCTAATCTTGTCAAAGTCTGATTTTATTTCGTCATCTTCGACAACGGGCTTTTTTCCATCGCCCTTCCCGTCTTCGATAACTTTTTCCCCGGCGCGTGTACGCCATGTTTTCTTTTGCTTTATAAGCTTATCAAAAGATTTTGAAGAAGCCATTTCGCGATCAACGAGCGTTTTTAAAGCATCGCTGTCTGCCTCTTGACCATAATGATCAATAAACATTTTCTCGACTTGCTCGCGTTTACGCGATGTGCGCTCCGCAGCCTTGTCTTCAATGACTTTTTCTTCTTTTGCTTCTTTGTCAGGTATGTCTACCTGAATGTCTTCTTTTGGCATAATTTTCTCTGTCCTAATGGACAATTATATTAATTATTTCTTTTTGTAAGTTTTATATAATCCCGGTTCGCTTCTCTCAGTTCTTCAATAATCTTCAAGAATGTTAGCATTGCTGCTCTCTGCGCATTCCGCTTCTCTTTATCAATAGTTTTTATGTGCTCGTTTCTTTTTGAAACCACCTGTAGATATAGCCACTCAGTAAAGTACTGAGTATGATATACGCTAGTAAGAGCTTTAACATATTTTTGTTTTCTGAATTCCCCTTCCACTTCCCTCGCTCTAGCTTCTCCGGCAATCGATTTTAAATCATCAAATGGTACGATGTTTCTTGTTTTTAAATCAACATCAAGTAGGCGGAATAATATTTTTATTAGTATTGTTTTGAACATATTAAAGGAATTTTTCAGCTAAAGTCTTTGCTTTCTTTTCACTATCAGCAATCATTGTTTTCTCCTTGTAGTCTTTGCCGGTATCTATTGTTTGACGAACAATAAATCCATTATCGACTTTTTCAATATTAACACTTTTCCTCGATGGTAATATTGCACTTCTACTTTTTTTCTTTGACATATTATTTTCTCTTATGATTGTCCTTGAATAAAGCTATCAGGTTGTGAGTTAGCTACCTCTGAGTCAGAGGGAACTCTTACGCCTCCACCCTTAGCCATGCCACCAGCTTCGCCTCCGCCGGCTTTAAGTAGTTCAGCAACTTCATCTTCAGGGCCCTTCTTCTTTTGTTGAGCCAACGCCTTATTAGGGTCCTTCCCATGAGAGACGGCAACCTCAAGCGCAGCATCACCAACATTAAATATTTCAGGAGCCTGGGTAGAAATTCCGAAGAATTTAAGAGCTTCTTGTTTACGTCTAAACTCAGTATCTTTAATAGAGCTATCAGGAACAATTTTAATTAAATATTTAAAATCACGTAAGGCTTGTGGTTTAACATCTGCTACCTGCGACATTTCCTTGGTGGCAAGGTTCGCCTGATTTAACTGATCCTGAGAACGTGGATCGTTAGTAATGTTAACAAACATCTTTCCGTATGTACCATTAATTAATGGGACTCCATCGATAATAAGCTTCCTCATCTTTCCATCTTGCTTCCTTGGTTTGACATATTTCTCTAACATAATCTGCACGCGTTGTTCAGCTCTATCTTCCTCAGCCCATTCCATAAATCTAAGAAATAAACCAACGATGTCCAATGCAGCTTCTCTTGCTGTAGCAACCTCTTCTGCTGTCCTTCCACGCCCCGCCCCGGCAACTCCGGATGCCTCTGAGCCAGAACCAGCGCTAGAGTCGAGTCTACCTTTGATTACGCCTAATGCAGACTGGCTCGCCGAGAACGCATTTAAATCTTTCTTAAACTCTCTAACAGAGTTAATGTCCGCAGAGCGAGGTAAATCAATCACAGCTCCAGGATAGAGCCAGTCAACATCTAAGTCTGCGCCGGACGCATTAAATATAGGAGTTTTAAGTGCAATTATAAGTTGGTCAAGGCTGAGATTCCAAACAGAGTTAGTCATGTCTTGCATTGCAGCCAATTTAAATGGTAATGACATACCATAAAAGAAAGTGTTTGATAGGAGTTCAAATCGTCCTACATTAAATGGTAGCTGTTTATGCTCATAAGGAAGTGCTTGCCCAAGCGGAGTGAGTAATCTATCGTTAGCTACAATATCAAATGAATCAGTTATCCTATTATAGTAGCGGATAACGCGGACCATCTTACCTTTAGTATCTTCCCCTACTTGATATGTAGTTTTATTAGAAGCAGTATTATCTGATCGGTTCGGCCTTACATTCTTAGCTTCATCAAAGTCAGCGTACTTCTGTAAAAATGTATCATATTTCAAATCTTGCGCGCGGGCACAGTCAGGCATCTTCTGAATATTGGCCTGTTTTACATCACCTGGGTAAAACTCTTCCAAAGGAATAATCTCAGATGAGACATCTTCCCATTCATATAAAGTTTTAGTTTTAACCTTATTAGTCTTTTTATCAGGTTTACCTATTTTTATAGTGCGTTTACCCAAACGATAAGACTCCTCGCGGACGACCGTACCCTTAGTAACTGCCTCCCACATGGATCTGACTGTAAATTCATCATCTCTCCCTTGACCGAGCTTCCCTCTGCCAGCCTTCTCATAAAGATTTGAAATAATAATCGCCAGTGTCGGGTCTAGCCCTGTATCATTAAAAAACTTAGCCTTCATCCTTTGAGCGGCCAAGCGGGCAACAATAGATATAGTCTTCTCTCTTGTTACATTATCAAAAATGTTTGATTGCCAATCGTCTTTGTAGCTCGGTTTTTCAATACTTCCGTTAAGTCTTTTTTCCGACTCATTAATATATTGTGTCACATTAAGGAATTTGTTTTTTCCACCAAACTGTCCCTGAGTTAAACCAAACCACTGATAACCTCTATCACGTTCCTCCTCCAACTCCTTAAACCTTTCCTTAACAAAAGTAATCCTCGCTTGTTCGCCGGGGGTTTGGTCATCGGGGTTGTCCAAGGGGGACATAATCTTTTCTTCCTCTTGCTGTTCCTTTTCGAGCGGATCCTTTGTTTGGGAGGATTGTTTAGTTGAATTTAATATCTTATCTTTTGGCATCTATATAATTTTAAAATTAATATGCGTTGTTAAAACCTTGGCGTTTTATTTTTTGTCGCTTCTTAGTGAATTTATCTTTGATGGGGGTGAACTGATAATTCTCCATTACTAACCGATGTAAGTTTTCTACATAATGGTCATCCTTATCTTTTGGCTTAGGCTTAAGCTGTTTCTGGTCAGCAGATTTACCGGCGTACTCATCCCAGACGTAAGAGTTAATCTGATTAATGGTACCGCGACAAGTATTGAATATAAATAATTCTGGTTCTACAATTAGGTGCCCGTCCTTCTCATCAAAGTATAAAGCGTCATCAGT
>Ga0075122_10002921_pt1 | contig 11009 bp, 12 predicted proteins | sample AntAceMetag02UKB_FD_69790 | JGI IMG/M metagenome (GOLD analysis project Ga0075122, IMG submission 69790) | Saline lake microbial communities from Ace Lake, Antarctica - Antarctic Ace Lake Metagenome 02UKB | ecosystem: Environmental > Aquatic > Non-marine Saline and Alkaline > Saline | place...
CCAGGTTGGCCAGATGTATATACTGTAGAATGGGTTAACGATGATCCATATATATTTATTAGTTTAGCTTCAGATACACCACGCACAGTAAGTTTTGATTATATGCCAGCATTATCACGTATGACAGAATATACTACTGGTACTATTACTACATTAGATAATGGTAGTACGGCTGTTACTGGTAACGGTACAGACTTTGATAGTTATGTTACTACAGCTAAATTACTTACAAATACATTTTATTTTAGATTAGACAGAGATGGTACTGGGGGTAGTTCACAATGGTATAAAGTATCTAGTGCTACTACTGGTACAGCTTTAGTATTATCTGATGTTTATGAAGGTGTAGCGGTTAGTACAGCCACTTTATCGTATACAATATGTAATACTTCTTTATTACCTAGAGGGCTAGACGTAGCCATAACATATGGTGCCGCACTTAAAAGTGCTGTAGATCAAGATAGTACTACTCAAACAAAATCTTGGGGTGTAATACATAGAGATGCTGTAGATAAATATAAAAAGGTAGAAACTGATAGAGGGTATGGTAAACAAAGAATGCGTACAATCTATGAAAAAACCGGTGTTCGCCGTTGAGGATAAACAATGAATGAAAATCATAAAAAAAATAATAAATTTACCAATCTTATAACTTTGTGTCGACATTGTCATATGTCAGTTTACCACAAGTTTAGAGAAAAAACTGGTGTAAGGAGATAAGATGCTTCAAAAAAGTCATATTAAGATAGATGATTTTGGTGGTGGTTTAATAACTAAAGGATCGCCTTTATCAATACAAATTAACCAATCTCCAGATTGCCTTAACATTATATCCGATAGTTATAAATCTTTACAGAAACGACTAGGATATGCTAAAGTTAATAGCGGTTCTACTGCAGCTGTTTGTAATGGTATATATAATTATAGGCGAACCGATACTCAACAGTATATGTTAGGGTTATGGGGTACAGCTTTAAAGAAAATGGACGTTGTAACTGGAGCATGGGATGGAACATGGGATGCTATTGCTGTAGATGCTAATAAAGGTACAGCGTTAAGCAGTAATATTATGCACAATACAGCGTATAGTACTGACGCTATTATCACGACCGAAGGTCGGGATGTCCCACAAAAATGGGATCCAATAGATGCAGCCGGACATACTGACTTAGATTGGGAAACTAGTCATGCTATAGTTACTGGTGATGATGCATGGACTGGTACATTTGATGCCAATGATTTATTAAAGATAACTTTAGATGGTGGTGCATTTGATGATATTATACTTAATGCTGATACAACTGTTGCAGAAGTAGTAATATCTATTAATGCTCATGCTGGGTTTGCTGCACAAGGATTAGCTTATGCTGATGCAAGTGGTTATTTGAATATAGTATCTAACACTAGAGGCGCCACATCAACTTGTATAGTAGAATATGGTTCTAATGATACTAATGGTACTTGTGTAGACGATTTGTTTGATGCTACTAAGACTATAGGTACAGTTGTCTATACAGACGGTGGTGGAGGATCAGACGATGCTACAGTTACAGGAGCTTATACTGGAACAGATACACTTGCATATAGAATAGAGATAGATGGTATAGGTACACCGGATACTTTTAAATGGTCAGATGATGGGGGAAGTACTTGGGATGTTTCTACTGTTAATATTACTGGGTCACAACAAACACTTAATAATGGTATTATAGTAACTTTTGGAGCAACAACTGGACATTCTGCTGGTGACCGTTGGGATTTTACAGCTTCAGTAAATTCTACTGCCGATACTATAGTAGCTAATTTAGCACCTAGTGGTAAATATAATACTGTATGGCAAGGTTATACATGGATAGCTAATACATTAGAGCATTCAGATAGAATGTATAGAAGTGCAGCAGGAGATCCTACTTCATGGAGTGCTTTAGAATATGAAACTATAGTTACACCAGGTGATGTAGGGTTAACTGGATTTGCTATTCTTAGAGGTAGAATGTATGTTTTTAAAAAACAAAGTATACATCGTGTTACTTATTTGGGTGGTACACCTTTATTAGATATTAAAGAACTTAAATCAGATTCAGGTACATCTTCACCTAAATCTATTATAAATGTAGAACTACCCGGAGAAGGTGAAGTTATACTTTTCTTTGGCACAGATTTACAATGGTACAAGTTTGACGGGAGGACAGCTACTCCTATATCAGAAGGTATATCTACATATAACGGTATAAGTAAATATTGTATGATAGGAGATAGTTCTACATACGGACTTAATCCTGAACAACTATTACAAGTACATTGTGTACATTATCCACGTAGACATTGGTGTATATTGTTTTTCTGTATGGATAACGATACTACACCTAAAGACGCTATAGTGTTTGATTATTATGCTAAAGCTTTTTATCCTATGCACTTTGATGATGTTTTTACAGCATCATGTATAGCTGACAATGGATCAGGTCAAAGGTTATCTTATGTTGCGGGTACAAATTATATGTGGTTAAACGATACTGGTAACAATGATGACGGTACTGATATAAATGCTTATTGGACTAGTATGAAGATAGATTTAGGATCAGAAATAGAAATGAATGCTCTTAGAAACATAACTTTTACAACTACTAATAGTGTAGCTACGCCATTAGTAAAGTTTAAAACAGATTGGGATTCTAGTTGGACAGATACACAAACATTAACCGCTTCTGAAGAAGTACATACTTATGACTTACCTAGGTTAAGTGATTTATTCCAATACTATATATCAGATGATTCGTCAACTGTAGCTTTTGGTGTTATAAGAGCATCGTTAGTGGCAGATAAGAGGGGGATAGCTAAATAATGAAAATACCAGATGTTGAACCTTTATCAAAAGATCCAGAACTATTAGATTATTTAGATTATAATAGTCTTATACTTAATAGAGGTCGTTATGAAATGCGTGTTATAGGTGAAGTACCTAGTTGGGACGCTAACGAAGGTGAAACTGTATTATATGCTGCTGGCAATGAAAGAGCTATGTATGCTTATATTAATGGTCAATGGGTATCTGTAGCATGGGGTGGTGGTGGTACTACTATGAACGCCATATTTGATACTGATCAAGATACTATAGTACAAGTAGAAAAAAATACTGATGAAGATATAATACGATTTGATTGTGCTGGTAGTGAACAGTTCTATATACAAGATGGAGCTATAATACCAACAGTAGATAACGATATAAATTTAGGTACTATTGAATTTCAGTTTAAGAATATATACATAGATAGCATGGCTTATATTGATGGACTTGGTGAAAGTATGTTAGTAGCTGGCACAAACCAAATACAATTTTATGATACTGATATTTATATATCAAGTAAGACAGATGGACATCTTGATCTAGATGCTGATACTTATATTAATGCTAATGGGCCTACACATATAGTATCTAACAATTTATATCTTGATAGCAACCAACAATTGCATTTTGAAGGTATAGCAGGTGACAATTATATGAAATGGAACTCTACTGAAGAGTATATGGAACTATATGTTCAAGGTACTTTAAGGGTACAATTTTAATGGCTGATATAGAAAAAACATTAAGGTATACTACACCGACTTTTACTATAGTACAGGCTAGACTATATGGTGTACCTATAATATTTCACGAAAAGGTTGAACCAATAGTATTTTATGAAAGAACAGGTAAACCAATAGTGTTCTATGAAGACACAAATAGATTAGAAAAGATATTAATACCTAAATATAGATATACAACACCAACGTTAAGTTTGTATCAAGCGATATTAAGTTAGGAGAATAATGGAAAACAATAATATACCAGTACCTAAGATGTACATTAAAATAGTGAGTCTTGATAAAGACGGTAACCAGATAGATGGTTTTGATAAACGAGAATCACATTCATGGGTACGTAATGGGTATATGTTTATGTTAGGTTGGTTTTGTATGTGCAATACCTACGATACTTCTTTTGGTGCTGGGTACAATAGTTTTAAAGATACTGGTGGTAGTATACGAAACTCTGCTAATGTTAGAAGTCCTCGTTGTAGCGGGGATTTAAGAGATGCTTCACCCCCAGTAGCACAGGGAGTAAGAGCTTCTGCTAATGACGATAGTAGGGGTATTTTTGTTGGTACAAGTACTGCAGTTGAAAGTTTTGAACATTATAAATTAACAACTCCAATAGCACATGGTGTAGGTGCAGGACAATTATCTTATCAAGAACATCGAGCTAACACTAAAGCATGGGATGCTGGTACTTTAATATTTACTTTAGTTTTTCAGAGATATTTTAATAATAGTTCTGGTAATACAATAGTAGTAAATGAATGTGGTATAGCTCTTAAAGCTGGTGTTGCAACAACTACAGACAATAAAAGCTATATGTTGGGTAGAGATGTTTTAGATACTGGTGTTAGTGTAGTAAATTCAGGTCAATTAATAGTAGATTATTATTTTGAAATGCAGTTTCCAGAATAGGAGTAATATGTGTAATTTAAAAGCAGGTTTAACAGTACATAAAGATAACGAACTTATTTATGATATGCCGTTAGAACCTTCTCATTCATTTACTAGAAACGCATATAATACATGGTTACAGATGTTTGGGTATACGGCTATAGGTTCATCTTTTGCTGCTGGTCAAATGAGATTAAAAGGTACTGATGGTATAGAGATTAACAATGATAATGCTCCTGATCTTAGTACAAGTAATAATGGTGGTAATAATGACGGTCAGATGTCAGGGTTTTCTGGTAGTCAAAATAAAGGTATAGTTATTGGGTCAAGTAACTCAGCAGAAAGTTTTGAAGGGTATAAATTAGCTTCTCAAATTGACCACGGTAGCGGTAGTGGAGAAATGCTTTATGACCAACATGAGACTATAACACCTGTATATAACAGTAGTACTAAAGTCTGGTCAGTATTAAGACAAAGACCTTTTAATAACAATTCTAGTGGAGATGTGATTGTTAATGAAATAGGTCTTTACGAAACTTTGACAAATAACGGATGGATAATAATGTATGCGAGAGATATACTTACTTCAACTATAACTGTACCTAACGGTGGGTTATTAACAGTTAAGTATCAAACAAGTTTTCAAATGCCCGAATAGGAGAATATATGGCTGCTTTTTTAGAATTTTATAATAGTTATGTGGCACCTTATGTAGATTCAGCTGTAGATTTAGGTGCTAGCGATAGAGAGTTCAATGATTTATATATAGACGGTATGGCATATATAGACGGGTTTGGAGAAAGCACTCTTTTTAGTAGCTCTAACCAGATACAGTTTCGTGATACAGATATATATATTAATTCATTAAATGATGGGTATTTAGATTTAACAGCAGATACAGCTATACGACTTAACAACAATACAGCAATTACTGGTACTTTATCATTAACAGGTGTTTTGACGACATCGCATGGAACAATAGAAGCAAATGCTTCTGCTAGTCAGACAATATCTTTAAGTGGTACAGGTGGGAGTTATCCTCAGACATTAACTATACATTTAGATAACCAATGGTTTGCAGCAGGGTTTAGTTCAGTATCAGGAGATCCTTTCTGGTTTCAGCAAGGTATTACCATGAACAACAATGAGATATTTTGGTTAAGCAATCAGAGTCTAGGTGGGTTTAGATGGTACACAGGACAGACTAATAATAATCTACAAGTTATTACTAGTGTAGGTTCATCTACTAATTCAGGTTATTTCTGTTTAGTAGGTAACTCAGATAAGACTTCAGCTAATCGTAACCCTGGTACATCTGCTGACCCAGTATTTAGAGTATACGCTTCTGGTACAACAGCTACGCATTATATAGAACAATATCATGACCAGACAGATGCAACTATAGATTGGGGTTCAGGAGCTTTAAACTTAACTGGTGGTAATGTAAATATAGATTCAGGTACAATATCAACTACTAGTGCAGATAATTGGGATTTAAATGATTATACTGCTAGTGCTGTAGTAGATACAGGTTATATAGATGTAACGATAAATGGAACTGCTTATAAAATTTTAGCTAGGTTAGAACCGTAAAAATAACAATGAACACTAAAGGAGGATTTATGGATACTGTCGATATGGTCGTAAAAGATATCATAGAACTAAAATATGAATCTTGTAACATCCAACATGATGCTACAGTAGAAAATATGTACGAATGGTACAGTTGGGCTTACATAGCCGGGTTAGTAGAAGTTATTTATAAGTATGGCGAACTACAAGGATTTATGGAATGGGTAAGGTTGCCTAGTGTGCCAGAAACTAGGGATGAAATAGTCAATATGGTTGATTATGATGATTTTAATGGGCCAGTACTATACATAGCTAACGCTTGTACAAGAGACGATAAACGTCATGGTACTTTCTGGAGATTATCGCATATAGTTAAAGAAAAGAATAAAGATGCAGAATTTTTATGTTATCACGAAGATGATGATACAATGAAATTATATAAGAACAATGAATACAGTAACAATAAAGAGGGAGTATTGATATGAGTTTGAAAAAGATGTTTACCCCTCCTAAGAGTAAATCTCCGTGGGAGGCAGCAACAAGTGGTTCAACAGGTGGGTGGGCTGGTTTCGCAGGCCCGTCACAAACTACTAATCCAAATGATAAAGCAGGTTGGGGTTGGGTAGGTCCAGCATTAACTGCTGGTATGGGTATGATACCAGGTATAGGTCCGGGTTTAGCAGCAGGTATGGGTGCAATAGGTGCATCAGGACAAGGTGGGTTTCAAGGTACCGATAGTGGTTGGGGTAAAGGTATAATGGATACACTTGGTGGAGCTGCAAGCGGTTATGGATTAGGTGCTTTAGGTGCTGGAGCTAAAGGAGCCATAAGTGGAGCTATGGGAGCAACTGGAGGGTTAAGCGGAGCATGGAACGGCTTAACTTCTGGGTTTAGTTCTGGTATGAATGCTTATAATGCTCCATTAGCAGGTGCTTGGAACAATATGACAGGTGGAGCAGCACAAAGTGGATACGCTGCTAATGCTGGTCAGTTTGGACCTTTAGGTACAGGAACGGCTGCTGGTTCACAAGCTGCTTATACTAATAGTTTATTAGGTGGGTTTGGTGGTGCTAGTGGGGTTATGGCTAATACTGCTAAAGGTGTACAAGATTTCTTATTTAATCCAATGACATTGTTAGGTGGAGCACTTATTGGTGGTAGTCAAATGATGGGTACAACACCAGAAGTACCTGGGTTAGGTGAAATATCTGCTAAATGGTTAAATGCTGATAGTGTAACTAAAGCAGGTGCCATGGCTAAAGATATAATGACCGATGAGTATATGGGTGATTTTATGATGAGCAAAGAAACACAAGCGTTAATGAACGTACAAGAAAAAGAAATATCTAAACATTATGGCGAAAGACGTAAAAGTTTAGATAAAATGGGATTAGCATCTAACGAACAGTTCTTAAATTCTGGAGAACGGTTAGAAATGCTTAATCGTATGAACGAAGAAGAACAAGATCAGATAGATTCCATGAGAAGCGAATGGTTGTATAGAGATAAACAGCAATATAGCCAAACTAAGTATAATACAGTTATGCAGTCATTACAAATAGACGAACAAACTAAACGAGATCTATTGTTTGGTGAATCTTGGGAAATAATGCAAAAGTATAATGTAGAAATGCAAACTCTAATGGATTTTAGAGGTATAGCTAGAGATGCTGGATTGTATATGATGCAACAAGGTATGTCATAAAATTAGGAGGTGTGTATTACTACTGTAGTATGTCCTCGATGTAAGAGTAGGATTAGGAAAGACGGTTTCAGGAAAGGTAAACAACGATATAAATGTGTAGAATGTGGACGTGAAACTGTCAATCCTGTACAAAGTGTTTTCTTTAAGGAAGTAGACGAAATAGTTACAACGAAAGGGACTCCAAACATACTAATAATAGGTGATACACATATTCCTTTTGAACATCCAGAATATTTAGGGTTCTGTAAAAGAATGTATAACAAATATAAATGTGAAATAGTAGTACATGTAGGTGATTTAGTTGATAATCATGGTATAAACTTTCATGAACATAATCCTAATGGCATGTCATCAGGTGCTGAGATAAAATTAGCTAAAGAAAGGTTAGGACCATGGTTTGATGCTTTTCCTAATGTTAAAGTATGTAAAGGTAATCATGACGAACTACCTTCTAGGCGAGCTATAAGAGAAGGGTTAGCTGAAGATTACTTTAAGTCGTTTGAAGATATGTGGGAATTACCAAAAGGATGGAGTTTTGCAGAAAGTTATCAAATAGGCGGTATTAAGTTTTTTCACGGTACAGGATTTAGTGGGTTATATCCTCACGCTAATGCCTCTAGAGCTAATATGCAAAGTATAGTTATGGGCCATTGTCATAGTGTTGCTGGTGATTATGTATTTGCTAACGATGTTATGTGTATATTTGGATTAGCTGTAGGTTGCGGTATAGATGTAAAAAAGTATGCTTTTGCTTATAACAAAACTTTTAAGTATAAACCCATTTTAGGTTGTGGTTTAATTACTGATAACGGTGAAGATGCTAGGTTTATAAGAATGAGGTTGTAGGTTATGTTAATATATAGTAGAATAAAACATATAGTAAGTGCATTAATGAAAAACATGGGCGATGCAGAAAAAGAAATGGTTATAAAGTATTTAAGGAGGCAATGTGGATTGTAAAGTAGAGACTTTTAGTCGTGTTACAGGATTCTTTAGACCAGTACAAGACTGGAATGAAGGTAAAACAGAAGAGTTTAAAGATAGAAAAAAATATAATATTAATACACAGGACAAACAGGAGGCGTATGATGGCAAGCAACGCATGGCAACAAATGGCAACACAAGCAGGTAAACAGGATTTAGCTATTAGGTCTACAGGTAACATAGGGTCTCGGTTAAAAGAAACTTTAGCAGCAGTTACTCAAACAAAGTTGGCTATGGGTAAAAAGAAAAGATCAACACAAGCAAGTGCTGACTTAGCTAAAACTAAAGCTATGTATAAAGAGTTTCCTCAAACAATTACAGGTGAAGAACCTACAGGTAAACCTTTAAGTCAACAGAAAATGGAAGCTTATGGTAGCAAAGGTACTGCAGCTCAACGTGAAGAAACTCGGCTAGGAGGACAAAAACTATTTAAAGAAGTAGATGCTTCAACATTAAAAGTTTCTGAAGATAAGGGTTGGAAGTTCTGGCAAAAACAAAAGTATAGAGATATTAATCCTGCTGTTGTTGAATATTCACAATCCATGGATGATTTTTCTGACCTATCTGCTTTCTTTAACAATTTTGATGCTATAGAACAACAACTTGGTGCAAAAGATATGGATGCTTTTTACGACTATTTGCAAGAAGAGGTTATACCTTATTTAACACAAGAACAAGAAGACCTTTTAAAAGAAAATCATCCAGATTATTTTGAATAAGGAGACATAATGGCAATTAAATTAAGAAGACCTAAAAAGTCTATAAGAGCTACTGGAAGCTGGGATGCTCCACCTTTAGAAAAAGCGGTTGACACAGCTAAAGACTTCAGTATTACTGCTTTTAGGGGCGTAGCCCCTTTCCTAACACCGTTAACTGGACAGACTAAAACTGAACGTCAAGGGTTTGAAGCTGCACAGCGTGGTATACAACGACCTCAACAAACTTTGTTTGAATATAGTTTAAATCCTATGGAAGGATTAAGTTCGGCTTGGCAAGAATCGGGTAAAACGCTTAGAGACGAAAAACAACCATTAACAGCACGTAAAGATTTGTTTAAAAGTATAGGTGTAGATTTAGATAAAGACCCTAGTTTAGGTGGTGAATTTGCTGCAGCATTTTTTGATGTACTTGCCGATCCCTTGTATCTTATAGGACCAGCTGCTGAAGGAGCCATAAAACTTGCCGGTAAAACACAGATGAACAAGTTTGTTAAAGCATTAACTACACAAACATTTAAACGACATGCTCCAAATAATGTACTTGGAAAAGGTGAAATGTACACTAAAGAAGCATTTAAGGCTATACAGAATCAATGGACAAAAACATTAAAGAGTTTTAAGTTACCCGTAAAAGGTAAAAGTATACAATTAGGTAAATTTAAGTTACCTATAACAAGTGCTGGTAAAGAAGTAAGTTTGTATCAGGTTATGCAACAAAAAGGTGGTATAAACTTTATTAAAAAACTGTTTACTGCTCCAGAATTTGCAGAAGGAGTGTTAGGATTTTATTCTGGCATGCCTATGCGGATACCTAAAAACATAATTGACAAGTTTAAACTTTCACCACAAATGGTCAGCAATATTCAAAAAGGCATTACTTCTGATATATCTGTTAAAATTTTAAATGAAATAACTAGGCACAGTTCTGATAAATTTGTAACTGAAGTTGATTTGCCTCATTTTGCTAATCTTCTTGGAGACGAGCCTTACGCAGGTGGCGGTGATTATAAAGATTTAAAAGATTATTTTGCTAAAGCTAAAGGACAAGAAGGTCAAATAGTATATATGTCTCCTGATGAATATTTAACTAAAATAGGTGAAGGGTTTTGGAATAATGCTAAGATAAACAAAGGGACAGATAAAAAGACTGTAGAATATTTTCAGCAAGGTGGGTATAAGGGTAACACTAAGCAAGAAATTATAGATGAAATGATGTTACATAGAATAAAACAAACTGGGTTAGATAAAATAGATAAGTACGAAAAAATATATCCAGGTCATCTTGAATATGACAAAGAAGGATGGTTATCGCAAGAAGGGCATCATAGGGCTTTGTATGCTAAACAGCAAGGAGTTAAAGAGATACCAGTTATTGTGGCTCATCCAACAGGTAGGCCTCCAAAAGGAATTGACTTTAGTAAAACTCAGCTCGTAGATCAGCCTACGGCTGATAAAAGCGTAGTACGGGAACCTAAAAAGTTAAAACTACAGAGAGGAATTAACAAAGAAGTTGGTGTAACACCACAAAAAGATCCAATTAGTACAACGGAACAGGT
>Ga0075122_10002931_pt1 | contig 10965 bp, 13 predicted proteins | sample AntAceMetag02UKB_FD_69790 | JGI IMG/M metagenome (GOLD analysis project Ga0075122, IMG submission 69790) | Saline lake microbial communities from Ace Lake, Antarctica - Antarctic Ace Lake Metagenome 02UKB | ecosystem: Environmental > Aquatic > Non-marine Saline and Alkaline > Saline | place...
TTGTGAAAGGACTTACCAAGACTCCTGTAGTCTATGGCCGTTATTATATCAGTTTTTACTTTTGGGATCAATATTATAGGATAATGCTTGTACACTCAGTGGGACGATTTTCGGACAATTAGCTTCAATTTTTAACCAAGAAAAAAGGCCAAGCCTTCTCGTCGTTGAGAAAAACCTGGCCAGACTATATGCCGCTTTCTGTGGGTTCTTAATCCGAAGCCATTACTATCAATATAGCGATTAGCATCGAAGAGCTCCAGATCCCGCCTGCGATTGTGCAGAGAGCCTTGCCTGCTCCAAGTTGTTTATGGCGCAGGATTACGAACAAGGCACAAAGTGTACCGATCAAGGTCCCGGCAGCCACGACCCCTAGAGCCGATTGAATAGTCATGCCTGCTGTGCCGAATACCAGAAACGGCAAGGCGTAAATGACCAGGACAATTGTACAAGAGCCCCATGGTATTTTACGAAGTACCTCCTTGAGTGTGGTCAGAGCGTGAGCAAGTACTTGCCATGGCTGTGTCAGAAGCGTGAGCAATCCGGCTACGAGGTTCTCGATCAGGGTCCTCGTAAGTTCCAGCGCTGTTTCTGTTGCCCGGATGAGATGAGTAACAAAATTGCGTTGAAACCACCCTCGAACTGGTTGTGAGAGTCGCCATACCCAAAGAAAAGCGAATCCGACTCCAGCAATTGTAGCGAGCACAGCGATGACACCCAACGTTGAAACGAAAGACGACAAGAACTGATCATTAACCAACATGACAACCCCTCCTTTTAAGGTGCGACTGGATAAAATTGACCTAACTACCCTAAGATATCTTATAGTAGATTAAGGTAAAAAAATCAAGACTAGGAACATAGGGTTATTTTATCAACTCTTGAAGACAATTGGGCTTTGTTGATCTTGAAGCTAAAAGTTCGAGTCCTACTCAGACCTCGGGTAATTTTGAGGCTAAAAAAGCTCGTACACTCAGTGGGACAATTTTCGGACAGTTAGTTTTTAATTTAGGATGAAAGGTTAACAAAAGATCAAAGCAAAATTAGTTGCTCTGATATAATCAGTAATTGTGAGGAGAATAACGATCAGTTCCAGCCTAAAATTCAAGAAGCAAATAAAGCTGGCTATTAGTAATCTAAAAGAAATTGAAGTGGAGGCCTTGTTTCCCAATTTGGAAGATGATGTCGCTAAGGAAGATATAACTATTCATTTAATGAAGCAGTTAACAAAAGAACATTTTGAGGCAATAGATGGCAGCGAAGCTCTTTATGTGATATGTCCTAGCGGTTATGTGGGAACTTTGGTATCAATTGAGATAGGATATGCTCATGCCCGTGGAAAACCTATCATTTTTTCAGAGAAACCAGAAGATTTAGGACTTCAAGTTATCGCGGGAGGATATATTTCCTTAGGAGAATTAGAAAAGTTCAAAACTCTCAATTAGTATTTTTGAGGCTAAAAAAGCTCGTACACTCAGTGGAACGATTTTCGAACGATTAGGCTTGTTTAATCCAAGAAGAAAGCCGAGCTTTTTGTTTGAGCCCGGCCTTGATCGGCTAGATAACGCTTATACTCTGGCTTGGCGTCTCGGTTGCCACTCCTATGGCAATGCTGTCAGTTATTGCCGTGTCGAAAGCCTCCTTCTTTATCCACAACAGAATGCGGTCCATCATTTTGTCTTTCTCTTGCTCCTCTTCTTCTGCGATTGGGATCTCGATGGTTATTCCGACAAGATCAATTCCTGTCACAGAAACCCACCTGACGCCCGGCTTGCTACCTTGTGAGAGTGCAACTAATTCCTGGAATTTTCGCATCCAGACGACTTTTGTTAGAGGGCCAACATTCTTCTCCACATCCTCTCTTACGTATACAACAACAACGTCCATCATTTTTTCTCGCCCCTTTCGTGTGCTGATCTTCAAGACGTTAACCGATGACACCATTCTATCACTATAGGGCAATAAATAGCTAATGTTAAGAAAATAAAGGTTGTCGCAATTTTGAAGCTAAGAGTTCGAGTCCTACTCAGACTGCGGTGTTTTTTGAGGCTAAAAAAGCTCGTACGCTCAGTGGGACGATTTTCGAACCATTAGCTTGTAATTTAAGAAACAACCCTTTCTACTGAGAAAAAATTCAATCTTGTATAATATGCCTGGTTTATAGTGTGATGGCAAGACATCTTCTTTGCTTGTAAGGGACAACAACCATTTAAAAACGACACGGAAAAAGTTATTATTTAAGCATGAATTTTATTGTCGATACCAAAATCTCAAAAGACATACCAGAACCTATACTCATATCAGGCAAAAATATTGGGGGCTCAACCTCGCTTTTTTTTCATGGCACCACAAAAAAAGCATGTAAGAATATTCTTGAGGAAGGATTTCAAGTTACACCTTCAAGGCCGATGTTTAGCGCTAGTCCTAATTATTCTTTGGCGTATTGCAGAAAGTCAGAGAGCTATATTCGCGGTCTAATCGCAAAAGACAAGAAAGAAGAACTTGAGAGAGAAATTGCACACCTAATCGACGAAGGCGTGGTTACCAAGAAGGATTTGGACGACACCGATCACCAATGGTGGATTAGTAAAGCAGACGATTTTTACAAGACGACAGTAGATATAGTTCAAAACGGTGTATTGCTTGCCTTTCAACTAAACCCCAACCATCTTAAAGAACCAAAAGAGGGTGTTTTGCAAATCAAAAAGAAAGGAAGGGAGGCAGTAATTGTTGGAGCACCAAGTTACTGGAGAACTAGACAATTTGCCCTGAAGGGATCGAGTCAGGAGATCGTTAGTTCCAAAGACGTTTCTCAATTAATAATTCGTTTAAATAAATCAACCATAGAAGCAATTAAAGGATTAGATTCCAAAACCAAAGAAGGCAAACTGAAGAAGGATCATTACAGGGTGTACACCGCAAAACTGGGTGCGTGCTTGGAATATGAGATCAAAAACAGCACTATCCCCCGAAGCCAGATTATTGAATCCTTTGTTGATCAGATCGTAGAAAGTAGTTTTATTAAAAATCTTAGAGATGCATACGTAGCCAAGTGTAAATTATTAGGGTTTAAGATTTATTGGGTTAGAAACAAGAGTTTTTTGGAAGATCCCAGGTGGGATATGAGTCCGAAAGATTTGGAACAATGCATGTCTGCCTTACGGGAAAATCAGTATTTCAAAAAACAATGGGCGGACTATGTTATTCATTCAATCAAGAAAACTAAGTCTTTAGAGTAGCTTGCTGTGGTTTTGAGGCTAAAAAAGCTCGTACTCCCAGCAGGACTCGAACCTGCAACCTATTCCTTAGAAGGGAATCGCTCTATCCGGTTGAGCTATGGGAGCAAAATAATTTCTTGAGCGGGAGACGAGGATCGAACTCGCGACCTTTTCCTTGGAAGGGAAACGCTCTACCAACTGAGCTACTCCCGCGTGCTCGTCTTGTTATTTTAAGCCTTTTGAGGGTAAAAATCAAAATTTACTCTTTAGTTAGCAAGCCAATCAAAGTATAAACACCAGCCAGTCCAACCAAACTGTAAACGACCTTAGAAATAACGGTCATTTCACCAAAGAGCATGGTCACTAGGTTCAAATCAATTAAACCAACCAAACCCCAATTAATTCCACCAATAACCAGCAACAGTGTTACTAACATTCCCAACGGTTCCTTTTTCATTTATTATCACCCCCTTTCCCTTTTTAGTTTATTTTTATGACAGATAAACTAATTGCCAGACACGAAAATTAAGATAAAGGCTGTAGGCATACCAAAGAGAATAAGGGATTAATAAGATGGCGGCAAATCGAGAAATTTTCCAAATTAAAGCAATCAAGGCAATCATGGCGAGATAAAAAAAGAAATTTTCCATGAGGGAAAAAGTGATCAGATAAGCATTGAAATGAATATTGGTAAAAAAGGCACCGATTAAGCCACTGAGAGCAAAAGAACCACTGATTAGCCAAAGACTGACTTTATTAGGAACATCAAAAAGAAGCAAAATGGTAGCCACCAAAGCTAAGAATCCGACGGTAGCCAAAATAAAAATGGTCAGAGTTTGATTGGGAGTCCAGATAGGAGGCTCAATCGGTTGGTACCAATTTGTGTTTGTTCGAGCGAGCCACGAATCAACCAGAGAGATACTTACAATAAGTATCGGCAACAAAACGCTTCCAAGGCTCATCAATTTATCTTAGGAGTTTCCCCAGAGGTTTGCAATCAGCCGTTTTTGTCCCTCGACGGGCTCAGGACAAATTCGGTGCTTTTCTTCAAAGCGACTTTGAACTTGCCGAAAAGTCGGGGATGGCCCCGCAAATGCGGGGCCGACCTTCCCGCCGGATACGAGTCGGAGTGGGGGGAATCGAACCCTCTACCTCTCGGTCCCAAACCGAGCGTTCTACCGATGAACTACACTCCGAATTTTCTTAAGTGGGTCAGGGGGGACTCGAACCCCCACCTCATTGATGAGACGACATTTTAAGTGTCGCGCGTATGCCAATTCCGCCACTGACCCTAATTCCTGAGTGTATTTTATCAAATAAACCAGTAACTACAAAGGTTTTTTAAAAAGATTGTGAATTTCGCTGAAATTATCTTCGCCCGCCTTGGGAATAAGAATATATTGACCACGGCTGTTTTTGGAAGATTGTAAAACATTTTCTTCTGATAAAACGATTTGTTTAACCTGGTATTCCCGAGGGTTAATAATGAGTGAGGAAATTGAAGTTAAGGCCTCAGGGCTCAGATCAGTTGTTACCATTCTCGACATCTTGGCAAATAACTTTTCAATGTTTTTTAAAGCACCCAAACTGATTAATCGGTTTTTAAGACCAATTAAAATGGCTTGTTGTCGCAAACCACGGTCAAAATCTCCCCCATTCTGGTCGGAATGTCGGGAACGGGCAAATTTTAATGCCGTTGCACCGTCAAGGTGAGTTTTACCGGCGTCAAAATGTAAGTGTTCATAACGGCAAGCGTATTGTTTTTCCAGCAAGAAACCAGACATGGTGGCGTTAATTGCCGCCAGTTCTTCCGGGGTCTTTTCGCAATCGTCAAGTTCTTTGCCGGCAATTGGATAGTAGTAGTCATCAAGGGTTTTGTCGATTATTATGTCAACCCCGCCCAGTAGATCAATTATTTGGGTAAAGTAATTGAAGTCAACCAGGATTGAAAAATTAATCGGCAGGTCAATTGAAGTGCTGACTGTTTGCTTGATCAGATCCAAACCGCCCAAAGAGTAAGCTTCATTAATTTTGATTTTATTTTTCCCTTTCATTTTTTGGGGCAGAGGTACCCACAAATCACGGGGAATAAAAATAAGAGTGACCGTTTTATTAGTGGTATCAAGATTAACAACCATGATCGAATCAGTTAGCTTGCTGCCTTCATGGCTCGGATTTCCTTGGCCCAACAAAAGTGCGCTGTAAACGCCGGGTGGGGAAACAATTGTTGGAGTTGGAGTTGCTATTGATTGAAGTGGTGAGATCGTTAAAGAAGCTTCGTCTTTACTGAAATACTTAAAAGAAGCAAAAGTAGTTGCTAAAAAGAGAAACAAGAAAAAAGCCGTCGGTAGGAAATATCTTTTTAAAGTTTGTGTCACTTTTATTCTGTATAGAATGATGTGAGTGTTTATGGTCGCTTAGACAAACGCTGTTTTTTCATAGCTTTCCAATTCCTACTGGTTGCGAGACCAGGATTCGAACCTGGATTAACGGCTTCAAAGGCCGCGGTCCTACCATTAAACGACCTCGCATTAATGCTAGCGATAATTTGAGCGAGGGACGGGATTCGAACCCGCGACCTTCTCGTTGGCAACGAGACGTTCTACCAACTGAACTACCCTCGCTTGTTTTAAACCTTTAATGTAACCATAAACTTTATGGACTATTTTTTTATCGTGTATCCGAATCTGCAAAGTGCCATAAGGTAACTTTCTTTTACTTCTAATGCCTTGACTTCTTTTGCTTAAAGAATAGCAGGCCTTTTTGAATTGCGCCTCTGGTACATTAGTTATTTTAGACCAATAAATCCTTGCTTTTTTTTCGTTTATATTTAAATGTAAGATCATTTGCATGTAAAACTTTTTTTCTGGGACCAAACAGATCCTTCTGAAAAAAACCATCATTATTTTTATCATGTCTGGATCTGAATTGGAGAATTGAAGTTCCCATCGATTGAGTTTTGCTCCTTCTGCCCAATATAAACAGGCTCCTATTATTAGCAAATCTTTTTCGGACAAAAGAGAAATTGCTTGTGCAGCTTCGTCTTGGATTGTTTGTTCCTGTTTTAATATTCGTTCTTTTCTCTTTTGTTGATAATTAGCAATACTTTTTCTCCAATTATCGATTCGGAATCTTCTGATCTTTTCCTTTTCTTGCTCTGGAAGCCCGGTAAACCAACTACTAATGGTGCTTTTGGCAACCTTCAATTCCGATTTTATTTCATCATAGCTACAACCTCTCTTTAACAAGTTTATTCCTGTGCTCATCTTGGAACCCATATTGTTTTATGCTAACAATAATAATGAGTTCATGTCAATGTCCTATTTTCAGTACGGTGCCGAGGAGAGGAATCGAACCTCTATCTTAGCTTTTTCAGAGCCACGCCGTGACCAACTTGGCTACCTCGGCTTATCTCGAGATTGGTGGGTGATTCAGGATTCGAACCTGAGACCTTCCGGATGTAAACCGGATGCTCTAACCAACTGAGCTAACCACCCATCCTCAGTGTAGTTATTTTATCAAGCTTGAGGACATCTGGCAAACAAAAGCTCAAAAATGGAGACTGTTTTTGAAAAGACAATTAAGACAGATTTTCCCTTTAAAAACAGTTTTTAGAGAATGTTTTGAACATTTTCTAATGTAAAAAGGCTCTTTGGCGAAGCTTTTTCTCTTGGAAATTTGACCCAGAATCTTTAAAAGTTCTTTTTCTTGATTGTATCTAATAATCAAAGTCCCCGGCCGACCTTTAACCATCCGTGAAACGGGGTTTTTGGAAAAACCAATTACGGGTTGAAATAAAGAAAGGCCAATTTCCTCCCCTACTCCGTGCGAAGGGTGATTCAAGTCCATTAGAACAAGTTCGGACAAAAGCAGTTCGACGTAGTCGAAATTCAACTCCTCGAAGGAGTTTAATTTTTCTGGAATACCCAACTTTGGATTGGCGTGTTTGAAAGCGGCGTAAGTTTGCCAACGGTTTTTTTGGAAGAGATTGTCTATCTTTTGCCATAGTAGTTTGGTTTGCTTAACGTAATTAGGTTGAGCGGTAATCGGCATCCCAAAATAAAGTCGGTTGGGATAGAAAGAAAAAGCTTTCAAATTAAGTTTAGTACCAAAGCTGTCTTCGAGTAAACGAACGAGAATGGCTTGATGATGAACTCTTTCTTCCCAAATGTACTTAGTGCCCACTTTAACCTTCAATATCTTAGAAAGAATGGGAAATTTATACTTTTTCATAATGATGGGCTGAATTTTAACATTAAGTCCTTCTTTTTAAAAGCTGCTTTTTTTAAGCTTTTCATTCATTTCTCTTCCCTTTTTAGCCTTAAGGTGATCGTTTTTTTCTTCAAAAATTCATTTTGATAATTAACAAGGCTTCGCTTATATTCCTTGAAAGGAAAGTGAAAGAACCCAAAATTGGTGATGGCTATCAAGAAATAATCAATTATTTAATTAGGCGAAATAAGCCCAAGATAATTAATTTGCTTTATTATGATGCAGTTGGTTCGTTGGAAATCGATTGGCAACATCAAGCGATTTTTGTTAAACAACTAAAAATTTGGACAACTAGTTTTCCTTATAGCCAGGAGCAAATTGTGTCTTTAGGGACAGAGACATTTGAGACTTTTTTGTTAAAGAATTTTTTATTTTCGAATAGCAAACTGTTGGGTTTACATTCTTTTTTGCTTGACAAAAAAGGAGAAAAACAATGCTGGTTGATGCTTGATTTCCGGATTAAACCAGGCCCTGAAGCACTTCGAAAAATTAAGTTTTATGTTAAAAACATGCTTAATTTATCAAAGATAAAAGGAGGTGGTTTTTTAGTTCAAACCGATCGGTCTTATCATTTTATTGGTCGAAAGATTATTGCGCAGGAGATTTATAAGGAGTTTTTGAAAAAAATAATTAAGTCAGATGGTGGCAGTGGTTTAATTGACATTGGTTTTTGCGGCCACGCTTTAACTAAAGACTTAGATATTTGTTTGAGAATCCAAAAGAAAAAAGAGGGTAAAAAACTGAAAATAGTCGCTCGAATCTAGTGCGGATGAGAGGACTCGAACCTCCACCCTCATAAATGAGGCAGGCTCCTCGGGCCTGTGCGTATACCAATTCCGCCACATCCGCTCGTAAAAATCACAAAGAACTCGCTTTTGTGTCGGGATCTCATGATGCCGCCACGTCCGCTCGTGCAGTTAATTCTAACAAAAAAAGCTTCTTTAATCTATTTTTAGTCTGGTGCCGAAGGTGGGAGTCGAACCCACATCCCAGGATAAGTGGGACACGGTCCTGAACCGTGCGCGTCTACCAGTTTCGCCACTTCGGCCAATCAGAAACCCAAAGCCTCTCACGTTTAGTGTCGCGGTCCTGACCCTCCGACTCGGAGGGCTACCAGTTTCCTGCCTGCCGGCAGGCAGGCGCCACTTCGGCTTGTCTACAATTTTATCACAAGGCAAATTTAGTTGAGGATTTAGTGACTTTATAACTAGTGGGATGATAGAGAAAAATTGCCGGCAAGTCTTCGGAGAGAGTTTTTTGAAAATCGAAATAAATTTGTTTCCTCTCTTCTTTGTCTTCTTGTTTTCGGCCATCTTCGAGCAATTTATCGACTTTAGGAGAACGATAATTACTAATATTGACTGGTTGAGTTGAATGCCAAAGAACGTATTGATCTGGATCCGGAGGGATTTCTTGGGTAACTAGCAAAGCCTCAAAACCTTCGTCTAAGGTTTGAATTATTTTGATTTTAGTTTTTATACCTAAAGCCTCCCAGTCTTTTTTAATCGCTTCAGCACTGGGAAGCAACGAAGGGATAGTAGAAAGTTCAATTTCTTGAGGAACGGCTTCAGAACCAATTTCCTTAAGCAGTTTTCGAGCATTGGCTAGATCGTGATTATAAGGCTTGACGTTCTTATTGAAAGCCCAAGATTTAGGAGAAACAGAACCGAGAGCTTTTGGTTCCCAGCGATCCTTGATTGAATATGCCAGGGCTTGGCGAATTTGCTTCTCGCTGAATTTAGGCAATTGAGTGTCAAAAAAGATGGCGACAAATTTCTGGTAATTAACTTCTGGCTCTATCTTAAGATTATTCCATTGTTCCAAATCGTCAATGTTGGAAATGTGCCATAATTCATTAATCTGGCCTAGCTTAAAAGCAGTTTTGACTGCCTTTTCAGAAGGATAAAACTTGAAGGTTATCTTGGGACTTAAAACCATTTTTTCAATGATGCCATTGTTTTCTTTAATTTTTTTAATCTTATATCCCCCAATTCCCACCAACCCTTTTTTAAAAATTGGTCGAGAAACTACCGCTGGCAAAGGAGTAAAGGTCTCTTTTAAAGAGAATTTAAGTTTTTGATCATCTAAAGCTTGAACAGTAACATCTTCAAAATTGTAGACAATGTCGGCCGATTTGACTCTTTTGCCGTCATCCCAGAACAGATCATCTTTTAAAGTAAAAATGTATTCCCGGTGATTGGAATTTGCTTCCCAATTATTGGCAATTCCCGGTTGAGGATAATTTTGATTGTCTAATGAAGTTAATCCTTGACTGACTAATCCTTGGATTTCCAAAGGTAGCTCACTCGGGGTGAATTTACCCACCAAGCCAATGTTGCGAGTCGGATTTAATCCCAAGAGAGCAATGGCTCTCGGAATAAGAAAAAAAGCGCTCAAAGAGACGAATGCGCTGATAAGAATAATGAATTTTTGCTTCCGCCAGAAAGCAAAAGTGAATCGCTGACAAAAGCGAATTTGTTTGCCTATCCAACTCATAAATACTAGTTGATAATTAAATTAGCGATCCCGCTTAAAACAAACAAAGAACCCAAAGCGATAGTAGCCGCAAAAAGGAATTTTTCTATTCCCCTTTTGGAACGATAAAACTCGCTTCCTCCGCCCCAAGCTGAACCAAGCCCTGTTCCTTTGGCTTGGATTAAAATAGCAGCAATCAACAAAACGGAAACGACTAACTGAAAAGCGATTAAGATGGTGTTCATTTTTTAATTAGCCAAATAAAAATAGCGGCAACTAAACTAATCGAAAAAGAAGCGAGAACAAATACCCAGAACAGAGAGATGTTTATTGCTGGTATCGAAAAACCTTGAGAATTAAAACCGTCGAAATAAAAACTTTTAATAATTAATTCGGGAGTAATCCTGGTGACAAGATAAAGAACAAGAACGTTGATCACCCAACGAAAGACCCCTAAAGTTAATAAATTTATTGGCAGAAGAAGCAACTTGGCTAATGGTTTGAGAAACGTTTCCACCAAGAGGAAAATTAAAGTGATCCAAGCAAGAGAACGAAAACCGCCTTGGTAAGAAACTCCTTCGATTACATAAGCTGTGCTTGCTACGGCAGCCAAGTTAATTAAATAGAGTCTCAGGTATTTTTTAAACATTGCTCAATCTCTTCTCTTTTTTATCACAATCAGCGCCAAAATTCCAATTGAAGCCAGTAAAGCAAAAATAGCCGTTGGGAGAGCCAGTGATTGGAATTGGAGGCCAAATTTTACCGTAGTCGTGGTTTTGAATCCGTCTAAATCAAAACTAATCTCTTTTTCTCCCCAATCGAAATTGCCCGCTGATTCGATCGTAAAATCGATTTCTTTTTGACTAAATGGCGGTAAAACAACGTCGGTTATGTTCTGTTTAAAATTAATCGAAGCTTCGGGTTTAACGACAAAGTTTTTTGGATAATGAGCGATTCCTTGATGATTACTCACTATTAATCGGCCTTGTTTTTGTTCATTATT
>Ga0075122_10002932_pt1 | contig 10964 bp, 11 predicted proteins | sample AntAceMetag02UKB_FD_69790 | JGI IMG/M metagenome (GOLD analysis project Ga0075122, IMG submission 69790) | Saline lake microbial communities from Ace Lake, Antarctica - Antarctic Ace Lake Metagenome 02UKB | ecosystem: Environmental > Aquatic > Non-marine Saline and Alkaline > Saline | place...
TAAACTGCGGTGCAGATTACATATGCTTCTTAGATGCGGATATGACGTTTCCACCAGATACATTACACAAGCTTTACTATGCGTCAAAGGATATTGTTGGGGTGTTGTACCCAGGTAGGATTAAACCACACCCACCTAATATATTCTATTATGACGATAAGAAAGAACTAGTACAGGCAGAGAAGGCTGATAGGACAACAGAGTTAATTGAAGTAGATGCTGTTGGAACAGGGGTTATGTTAATAAGGAAGAAGGTCTTTAAGGAACTGCCTCAACCCTGGTTCTTCTATAAAAACGATTTTTCAGAGGATATTATGTTTTGTAAGGAAGCAAGGAAAGCTGGTTATAGGATTCATGTCCAAACATCGCTTGATATTGGACACATTGGAGACGAGATTTATAAATTAGGGGGTAATTCATGAGGTTTTCGTTCATCGTTCCAGTACACAAGAAGGATAATATGTTCCTGAAGAGGTGTATATTATCAATCCAAGAGCAGGACTTTACTGACAAGGAAGTAATAGTAGTAGGTACGGATAATAAAGAAGCACTGGATATATGTACGGAATTAGACGTTCAGTACCACGATTCTGAGAAAGAGTCAGCAGCGATAAAACGTAACATTGGGTTTGATAAGTCCAAAGGAGAAATTGTATTCTTCTTTGATGCAGATTGTTTACTCTTCGCTGGAATGCTACGTTTAGTGAGCGATGCCTTTGATGATAACCTTGATTGTGACTTTGTGTACTCAGGCTACAAGTGGAATGTAGAGAGCCTTAATGTGTTCTCATCACGCCCATTTGACCCATACTTACTAGAGTCAACTAACTTCATCTCTACTATGTCACCAATGAAGAGAGAGATATTTCCTAGGTTTAATGAGGAATTAGAGTATTTTCAGGACTGGGATTTGTTCCTTAGAATTACTAAGGAAGGACATAAGGGACACTTTATATCTGATAGTCTATTTATGACAGAACCAGCAGATTCCCGAAGCATAAGTGGGACAAAGAAGCATACCTATTTAGAGCGTGTTACACATATTAAGGATATAAATAATATTCCTCAGAGACCTATATGTGTGTCCTCTCTAGGCGCACCATATCAGTCAATTCAGAGGGCTAAGATTCTTGATGCTGATTACATAGGTGCTCACCAGGGTAGTTCGTTGGTGCAGTCTCCTTCTATGTTTGAGCATAAGTATAAGATGTTGTATGTGATGGGATTCTATCCCTTAGCGGCAGAGAACCACGCACAGATATTCGCCAATGCTCCAAAGGACTGCCTTAAGGTCATACAGTGGATAGGTACTGATGTGTGGCAGTTAAGGACTGGGTTTAACTACGAAGTTATTAAGTATATCAGAGAGAAGATACTTTCTCATATAGACATTCAGTTGTGTAACTCAGAGTTCTTACAGAATGAACTGGGTGAGTTAGGCATTAAAGCACATAAGGTGTATATGCCTCTTTGTGCTGACATACCAGAGGATTTGCCGTTACCGTACAAGTTCACTGTCGGTGTCTACTACTCAGATAGTAACCCAATGCATAACGAAGAGTTTATGATTGATATAGCAAAGGCTATGCCAGACATAGAGTTTAAGTTCTTTGGCGGTAGTAAGAAGACCAATGAAGAGAATGTAGAGTATGTTCCCTTTACGGACATTACAGATATAATCCGTATGTGTTCTATGAACGTAAGGATAAGTGTACACGATGGGTTTCCTCATACACCCATACAATTCCTTTTGGGTGGCAGACAGGTCATAACTAACTTTAAGATGCCACATATGGAACATATCGAGCTTAACGTAGGTAGTGATGACTACGGCAAGTCAAAGGTAAACTTGATTGAGAAGATACGTAGCGTTAAGAAAAGCCCTAACGAAGAACTCGTTACCAAGGGTAGGGTATACTATAAGGAAATAATGGATAAGGAAACATATAAGAAAACTATAAACAATATATTAGACAAGGGAAAAGATTTCATCTTTCAGGAGGAAAAATGCAGTCCACAGGAATAAAGAAAGTTACAGTAGATACGATGTACCAGAATAAGGTAGAGGAGATATTCCCCATAGTGGAGATTTCTGCAGGTACTGTAAAAGACTTACTGGTTAAGAATATGAATGATATGTTTCCTCTTAATGTAATAGCAAGAGTAATCGGTATCGAAGACAGGGATACTGGTGGGGATAAGAAAGAGCCTTACTACAAACTTGAGATACGTGAGGCTGAAGTAGGCGAGAAACCTGTGGAGGCGATGACCCCAACAGAAGTGGCAACCAAGATAGAGGAAGCTCAATAATGCCATTAGTGTCAATAGTTGCACCTAATAGAGATAAAGCTACCTATATACCTGATGCCTTAAGGACGCTGACTAATCAGACACTTGAGGACATAGAGATAATAGTTGTGGATAACGACTCTACTGATGATTCAAGGGACATTATTGACACATTTGCTAATAAGGATAAGCGTATCGTTAGGAAGTATGTATCCTTTCCTGATGATATGCCTCCTGCAGAGAGAATTGACACAGCTAGAAATATAGGCAACAGTATGGCTAAGGCGGATATTATATTGGTCGCTGATATAGATGACTGGTATATGCCTGAAAGGGCGCAGGTAGCCTATGACATGCTCAGAGAAAACCCTGACTGCGATATGTTCTACAGTTCATTTCTACAGCGAGACAGATACGGAAATGTTGACAAAGATTTAGTTAATATGTGTAAGGCTCTTGAGTTTTCAAAGGCAAGACTTAAGAAAACAGGGTTCTTCTGTATTGGTCACATTACGGTTGGGTATAGAAAAGAGACTATACTCAAGTATCCGTATAACACCGATGGAGGAGTAGGTGATTGGGGGATGTTTTATAGCCTTCTTGTTAAGCATAATGTTAAGGCTTGCTTTACCGAAGACCTGCTATGTGTTTATAGAGTGTATAATAACTCTATGAGAAACTTTCGTGATGAGAAGTTTAGAGGTTATCTCTACGACAAGAAACAGAAGAAGATGGAGTTAATGGGGGATTTAAAGTGAAAAAAGTTACTAAACCAAAGATTACTTTTGTAATGCCCGTAAGGAACTGTGTAGCCTTTGTGTCACAGACACTGAGGAGTCTTATAAACCAGTCCCTTAAAGATATTGAGGTAATCTGTTTCGATGATGCCTCTACAGATGGTACTTACGATATTCTAAAATTTTATGAGAGTCAGGATGACCGAATAAAAACCTATCAAATTACAAAATGGGCTGGTGGGGCTTGGTGCAGAAACGAGGGAAATACCTGTGCAGAGGCTGATATTATTTGTGTTGCTGACGCTGGTGATATATATCACACTAATAAAGCTAAAATAACATATGATTACTTTAGGAAACACAAAGATGTTGACTTACTCTATCACTCAGTGAATGTCTCAAATGTGCAACGAAATAAGCAGGAATCACAAATAGCACTTGATTATGATTTTATGAAGTACCCAAGAGGGATATGCCACCCTACAGTAGCTTACAAGAAGGAAGTGGTGCTAAGGCATCCTTACAGGACAGACTCTTTACATACTGACCAGTATGAGGCGTTGTTTATAGCCCTTAAGTTAGCGGGTTATAAGTTTGCTCATATTGATAATATATTGCTCACTAAGATAGACCTAAGCCACCTAAATACATCAAGGGATATGGTAGCGGCATCTAAGCAAAAGATTAAACTATATGAAGAGTTTGGCATACCAGTTGAGAACTGGTTAAGGAGGAGAGCCAATGAGTCCGATATTTCAGAGTGAAGAAGAGGCTGTAAAGGCACACGAACACTATCACCTTGATACTGATAGAGAGGGTAAGTTCCATTCCCAGCATACGGGGTGGTTAAGAACTAAACAGCTCTTAGAGTGGGTTCCAGAGGGTGGAAAGGTAATCCTTGGTGTAGGTTGTAACAGCGGTGGTTTAGAGAAGACCATACTACAGCGTAAGAAGGGTAATATAGTCTATGGCGTTGATGTCAATAAGGACTTGGTTGCTCTAGCTATACGGAAGGGCGTTATAGCTAAGGTGGCAAAGGGCGAAGACCTACCCTTTAAAAACGAGTTCTTTGATGTTGTAATCCTATCAGAAGTATTGGAACACGTATTTGATATGGATAACTTTATTAATGAGTCTTTAAGAGTGCTTAAGAAGGGTGGGCTACTCTTAGGTTCAGTGCCTCATCCCAAGGGTGGTAATGCGATGAAAGGTGTTGAGAACCACCTTTATCACACAAGGATATTCACTAAACAATCTCTTAAGAAAGCTCTTGTGCAATTAAGCAATCTTGAGATTAAAGAAATAGGGTTTAATGCACCAGATTTGCCTGATTTTAAGATAGACAGGACTCCACAGTGGATGGCTTGGAGGGGCTATAAATGATAGTAGTTGAGAATTTTTTTGATAAGGATACTAAAGAAAAATTGAATTATACTGCGGAAGATAGATTTCATGCTATTTTGGGGAGTTGGCAAGGAAGAGATAAGAAAGCAGATTTAACACGCTATAAGGGTTATTTTTCTAAATTTGGAAATCCTGATTGTAGCGGGAAAGTAGTTTTAGATATAGGTTGCGGGCCTTGGGGTGGTATACTACCACTAACTGAGGCAAAGAGGAAGGTGGGGGTAGACCCCATGATTGGTGAGTATATAAAATCAAACATGCTCTCTTATGATGGAGAGTGTGTAACTAGCGACGATGCAAAGATTGACTTACCTGATGATTTCGCTGATGTTATATTTTGTCTTAATACTTTAGACCATTGTTTTGATATAGAGTCTCCAGCAAAATTACTTAAGGAGATTCACCGTTTATTGAAACCCGAAGGTTTGTTATATATACACTCTCACCTGAGAAAGGGCGAGCAGTTAAATCTATTACACTTCTATGCTATAGAAGATAAGGATTTGAATAGGTGGATGTCTGATTTCGAACGAGTTCACTGGCAAATTTATGAAGAAGATTCGGTTTGGGATAGACCTTACAGAACATTATGGGGTATATTAAAGAAATGAAAGTAGTAAAGGTAGCAGACTATACGTGGGATAATTACAGAAGGAAACATGTTTTAATGTTTAATGAACTAGGGGGATGTAAATGAAGATATTATGTATGCCAACGCTGAACTCAACTTGTGTTTATTACCGCTTTGAGAACTTTATTAAATACTGGCGTAAGCAAGGACATGAGATTGCCTTTGCCTACTGGGGACCAGACTTTCAACAGAGCTGTCTCTGGGAAAGGGATATGACAACCAAGTTTATATCAGAAGTAAATGACTTAGTTAATAGTAGTGAGTTGGTTATATTCCAAGGTGTGCATACACAGAAGGCTGTGGCGTTGATTCTAGCACTACAGGAGGCTTATAAACAGCCCATCCTAGCTGAATACGATGACAGCCCTTATAGCGTAAATTCTAGCTCGCCTAACTTTAAACACGTAGGTCCAGGCTCAAAGGTAGAGCTGTGGGGCGATGAGCAGATAAAGAAGTCTGATGGGGTTATCGTATCAACCGAGTATCTTAAGGATGTCTTTGCTTCTAAGAACTCTAAGGTGTTTGTAGTTCCAAACTGCATTGATTTTGAGATATGGGATAAGCTTAAGAGTAAGAAGAAGAAAGACAAATCTATAGTAAAGATAGGCTGGGAAGGTGGGGCTAACCAGGAGATAAACCTACGCCTTATTAAGAAGGTTATACCGAAAATACTCGATGAGTTTCCTAATGTAGTGTTTCATTTTAAATTCGGCGGTTATCAGATACCCTACCTTAACCACGAGCGTATCATATTTGAGGATTTTCATAGCTGGGTAGCCATAGATAAGCACCCCCAGGCACTTAAAGATGCAAATTTTGACATAGGTGTAGCACCTCTAAGAGACCTTGAGTTTAACCGTGCCAAGAGTAACCTACGCTGGCTTGAATACTCGGCTCTTAAGATACCAACAGTTGCATCAGATGTTGGACCTTATAGGTGTATTGAGAACGGTGCTAATGGTTTCCTGGCACGAGAAGAGGAAGACTGGTTGGACTCCCTAAGAAAGCTAATCAAAGACAAAGCACTGCGGGTGTCTATGGGAAAAGCAGCTTATAGAGAAATCAGAAAGAACTATAATGTGGAAAGAGCCTCAAAGGACTACATGGAAAGACTTAGTACATTTATTTAAAGCTTGGGTTGATTTTTTTAAAGACCCCTTTAAGTACGTATAATTAGGAGGAAGTATGAACATCATCACGGAATTCGGTCAAAGAGCACCAGATAGCAACGCCTCAGCAGCACAGCAGCTAGTATGGGGAAATGCAGGTGCGTTAAAGGTATCTACAGACTTAGGTTTATTAAGGACATCTGGTAACATATCTACCATATCTGGAACTTCTAGTTATGACCTACTAACAAGCTTTTCTTCCTTTCAGAAGATAGACTTTGACGGTGGGGTACATTTCTACGATGGAACAAACTATAAACCAATGAAACCCGTAACGGAGAATTGGTTGGATACTTATATACCTTATTGGCGTAATGAGTCCACCGGCAACCCCTCAGCTTACTACAAGAAGGGCGATAAGCTTAATGTCTTCCCCACACCATCGACATCGTGGACTAATGGAATACTTGTTAATTACTTCACTAAACCAACTACTATAACAGCTGATGGGGATGACCCTTTTGATGATGGCTCAACAAGGGGAGATTTATCTAGTCTTCACGAAGGTGTAGTTCTTTATATGATATGGAAGGCTAAGGAATCCATAGGTGAATATCAGCAAGCAGAGATAGCCCGCCTTCAATTTGTTAGCTTTATGCGTGATGCTGAGGTATGGGCAAATAAAGATGAGGAAGCCGTAGGTGACCCGTTTAGACCTTATCACAAAGGTAGTCCCATATACTACGGTGACCCTAACTTTTGGGGAAAACTATCATGAGTCTGGGAAATAAATCTGAAGAATTACAGCAACTTGTAATAGATAACTTTACTCCAGGGTTAGTTAGTTCTATTGTAGACACTAAAATGCCAGTGGGTTCGGGCGATATAGCCCAGAATCTACGCTACAATAATGAGGGTGGGTTGACCAAGCGTTATAACCGAGCTAAGTACAACGGTACGTCTTTGGGCGCCAATCCCATAATGTATGCTGAGCGTATATATATCGGCAGTAACAAGTATCTCATAGCCGTATACACTACCAAGTTAAAAGTTGGTGATGACGCAGCTGGTACTTTTAGTGACCTAGACACAGTAACGACAAGTTTACGATATACTGGTGTTACGTTTAAAGATTTTCACTATCTATTTAATGGCACAGATTCTAATATTAAGACTAATGGTGTAGCTGCTACAACTGATGTTATGGGTTGTACAACTATGACGGCGGCTCCAACGGGGGCTAAATCATCCACAGGAAGTAATCTTGATGAGGATACATACAAATACCAGTTTACCTGGGAATATGATAGCTACCAGGAGGCTAGTGCTGCTGGTGGGCTCACTGTAGCCACGGACGCTTCCAATCTATCAATAAACTTATACGCATTTGAAACTGCACCAGCCAATGCTACACATGTGCGTATCTACAGAACAGAGGGCGGTGGGAGTGCATATTACTATCACTCACGCCATACTAAAACTGCGATTGCGGGTTATTCTGTTGGCTCCCCCTACAATGATGACCTTGCCGATGGCTCCCTTGATAATTCCATCGAAGCACCTACTGATAATGGCACACCGCCCATTTGTAAATATGGTGTCCTACATAAGGATAGGATTTATATAGCAGGAAATTCAACCTACCCTTCAAGGGTGTATTACTCAAAGATTGCTTCTAACTCAAGTTACCCTGATATATTCCCTTCATCTAACTACATAGATGTAGCATCTGATGACGGTGATTTAATCCAGGGACTTGCAATAGACCCTACGGGAAACCTCTGTGTTATCAAGATAAATACTATCCGTAAGATATACACAGATGGGGACCCTATAAATTGGAGTGTGTCAGAGCCTTTCTCTTATGCTGGAGCTATAGCACCTTATTCTATATCCGAGTCACCTTACGGCATCTTCTTCTTATCACGCCAAGGTGAATCAGGTAAAGAAATAAGAATGTTTGATGGTCAGAACTCTAAATCTGTTTCAGATAAGGTTCATAAGCAAGTAGACCTGATTAATAAAGCGTATGTTACTACGGTTATAGGACATTACCATGAGGGTAAATACTTCATGGCGTATACTGATTCAACAGCGGGTCATACTTATAATGACAGGGTTTTAATCTATGATATAGCTAGGCAAGCCTATTCGATAGATATTAAGAGTGTTAATGCGATGTGTTCTTTCTATGGAAGTGATGATAGGGGTGAACTATATAGCGGAGATTCAGTTATAGGGCAGGTTTATAGAGAAGACTCTACAAGCTATGACCTTACGCAGAAACTTAAATCAGAACTAGATACTGGGGCTTTTACTGACTCGGTGTCTGGCGGTACAGAAGGAGACCCCACAGTAACCATATCAGGTACTATATCAGACCAATGGGGTGCAACTAACTGGGAAGACTTAGACAGCGTAAACTGGGAAGATGAGACAGCCGCTGCTGATACATGGTATCCAGGTGGGTACTTTATATCAGACTATCTCCAGGTAGATGCCGCTAGTTTTAGTGAGCTATTTTGGAGTGAGACTTTAGGTGCTAATGGTCACATAGCTTTCTATTTACGCTCTGGCGACACAACAGGGGCTGTGGATGGAGCTAGTTGGAGTGGTCCCTATAGCACTTCTGGTGGTACGGACATATCAGCTGTTTCAGGAGCCGTGTATGTGCAGTACAGATGCCATGTACTAACTAATGACACAGCTATTACCGCTACACCCATATTGAAATTAGATAGCGGGTATGTGCTTAAGATAGGAAGCAATTCTGGTACAGAGGCTGAAACAGCTATTCCTTTTGAGTGGCAGTCGGGTCAGATGGACTTAGGTCTTCCTCGCCAGAGAAAGAGACTACGTGGAGTGAGGATAGAGTATGAGTCAGATAGTGCTGGTACGTTAAATATATACTACGCTAAAGACCGTGGTAGTGAGAGTAACTTTGCGATAGACTTGGCTACTTACCCCACTAAGTACACAGCTAACTTTGCATATAATGATATACCTGAATTACTGAAGCTAAGATTTTACCAGAACGATAACAATAAGATGATAATTAAGAGAGTGGTGCTGTTATTCTCAGCTAAACCTCCTCTCTTTACAAACTAAGGCAATAAGGAGGATTTATGGCTTGGGATAAAAGTAGTCCCGCAGCGGGAGAAACACCAGCGGTATCACAACCAGTAATACTGGCTAACTGGGCAGCATTAGAAGCTGCTCTGGGGTCTGGAACACTAGCGGCAACTAACACAATAGCACAAGGAGATGTACTTACAGGTACGGCTGCCAATACGCTTACTAATCTGGCTACAGGTACGGCTGGTCAGGTGCTAGTTTCAGGTGGTGCAGCAGCTGACCTTAGTTGGACTACTAAGGGCAAGATAGTGCAGGTGGTTAATGTTCAAGACGGAGCCGTGGCTACGGGTACAACAGCACTTCCCTATGATGATACAATACCCCAGATTACTGAGGGTGATGAGTACATGACACTGGCTATCACGCCTACATCCACTACTAACAAATTAAAGATTGATGTAGTTGCTCATACAGAACATACAGCTTTGTATCAGATGTGTGTTGCTCTTTTCCAAGATACTACAGCAGGTGCTCTTGCCTGTGGTTTTATGGGTATGGTGGCTTCATCAGAGGCAGACCAATCAAGACCTATATGCTTTACTCATTATATGGATGCTGGCACAACAAGTGCAACTACCTTTAGGGTTAGAATAGGCTCTAACACGGGTTCAACGACTACCTTTAATGGTGTTGCAGGTGCAAGGAAATATGGTGGTGTCTTAGCATCAAGCATAACCATAACAGAGATAAGTGTAACATAATGAGAAACAAATTTGAACGGCTACCAGATTTAGATGCAAAGCATAACGATATACACAGGCTATGTTTTGAGACACCCTTTCTAACCAAAGAGGTAAGTACAGCACCCACGGTAGATGAGTTAGAGGGTGGTGAGTTGGTATTCTGTGTAGCAGATTCAAAACTGTATTACAAAACAATAGCAGGGTCTGTGATTAAGACCTCTGCGTTAAGTTAAAGGTAGGAGGATATTATGGCATATAATTGGGGACAGGGCGCTGGAGGTGCAGTAGGTGGTGCGGTAGCAGGTGGAATAGGTGGTAGTATTGTTCCAGGCATTGGCACTGCAGTAGGTGCAGGTCTAGGAATGGTAGGTGGAGCATTAGCTGGGTTCGCAGGAGGTGGCGGAGGAGATGGAATGACAAATTTACAGAGAGACTTAATGCCTTTCCAGATGCAAGCATTTCAAGCACAACAGGGCTTATACAACTCACAGAAGAGAATGCTAGATATCTTTAGTGGTGGTTATGAAGATTTAGTTCCCGCTCTTAGTGGCTTATTACAGAATAAAATTAACGCTAACGGATTACCTGCTGACCTTGCCCGTAACATAGGACAGTATTATGACCAGGCAGGTAGCAAGTTGGGTAATTACTTCTCAAGCCGTGGTACATTAAACAGCGGAGCCTCTCAGCAGGCTTATCAACAGCTATCTCAGGAAGAAGCATCTAAGAAGTTAGCTACTATACTAGGGCAACAGAGAGAGGGCATCAACCAGTCGTTATCCTTTATGGGTCAACAGCCTTCAGTACAGCCTTATGGTACATCTTCTTTACCGACAGCAGGTGCCACAGCAAGTAATCAATCACAACCTCTGGACTTAAGTGGTTTAGGGTCTATATTTGCAAGGGGTTTCCAGGGTCCTACAGCGGCAGGTGGTGGTCAAGGTTCAAACTTTGCTATGGAAAATCTAGCTTCAAC
>Ga0075122_10002933_pt1 | contig 10961 bp, 7 predicted proteins | sample AntAceMetag02UKB_FD_69790 | JGI IMG/M metagenome (GOLD analysis project Ga0075122, IMG submission 69790) | Saline lake microbial communities from Ace Lake, Antarctica - Antarctic Ace Lake Metagenome 02UKB | ecosystem: Environmental > Aquatic > Non-marine Saline and Alkaline > Saline | place...
TATAGTAATTGGAAAAATAAAAGATATAAATCCAAAAAAATTAAGAGATGAAATAGAAAAAGCAATTGATTATTCAAATGGTTTTATAAAAATAATTGATCTAGATAAGAATGAAGAAAATGTTTATTCTCTTTTACCAATTTGTCCAAAATGTAACAAAACTTTCGATACTATAAATCCAAGTTTATTTAGTTTCAATAGCCCTCAAGGTGCTTGTAAACGTTGTACAGGACTTGGTAAAACACTGGAAGTTGATCCAAATCTTGTCATACCTAATCCAAAATTAACAATAGCTGAAGGAGCTATTCAACCCTGGATGAGATTAGTCGGTAATGGACAAAATAATATAAAAATTTTAGAAAAAGTAGCAAAACAAAATAATTTTTCTATCCATACTCCAGCTGAACAACTATCACAAAAAATAATGGATATCATATTTTATGGAACTGATGGAACAGAATATATAATAGATGGAAAAAAATATAATTATGAAGGTGTAATTCCAAATCTTACTAATAAATATTTAGAAACAAAATCTGATTATTTAAAAAAAGAAATAGAAGTTTACATGAAAGAAAATGTTTGTTCTATTTGTAAAGGTAAAAGACTTAAAAAAGAAAGTCTAAATATAAAAATAAATAATCAAAATATTTCTGATATTGTAGAAATGAGTATAGAAGAATCTTATAATTTTTTCAAAATTTTTTTAAAAAATATAAATGAACAAAATAAAAAGATATCCGAACCAATCATAAAAGAAACAAAAAAAAGATTAAAAAATTTATTAGAAGTTGGCTTAAATTATCTTACACTTAACAGATCTCTTAATACTTTATCAGGTGGTGAATCTCAAAGAATCAGATTATCTAGTCAACTTTCAGCTGGACTTTCTGGGCTTATTTATATTTTAGATGAACCTAGTATAGGTCTCCACCCAAAAGATAATGATAAACTAATAAAAACACTTAAATCACTTCGTGATAGTGGAAATACAGTAATCGTAGTTGAACATGATAAACATATAATGGAAGAAGCTGATTATATAATAGATATTGGTCCTGGAGCTGGTGAATATGGCGGTCAAATAATGGCAGCTGGAACAAGTGCTCTTATAAAAAAATCAAACAAATCTCTAACAGGCAGATATTTAACTGGAAAAGAAAAAATAGATGAAAATAAAAAACCAAGAAAAGGAAATAAAAAATTTATAAATATTTTAGGAGCAAAAGCAAATAATTTAAAAAATATAGATGTAGATATTCCACTTGGAAAATTAGTAAGTGTTACTGGTGTTTCTGGTTCTGGTAAATCTACTTTGGTGTTAGACATTTTAGGAAAATATTTAGCTAAAACTTTTTATAGAGCAAAAGCAGAAGCTGGCGAACATAAAAAAATAAAAGGAATAAATAATATTGATAAAGTTATTTCTATTGATCAAACTCCAATCGGAAGAACTCCTAGATCAAACCCAGCAACTTATACTGGACTTTTTACAATCATCCGTGATCTTTTTTCTGAACTACCAGAATCAAAAATGCGTGGTTACACTGCTGGAACTTTTAGTTTCAATGTAAAAGGTGATGGCAGATGTGAGACTTGTGGCGGTGATGGTTATATCACTATTCCAATGCATTTTTTAAATGATGTTTATGTGGAATGTAATGATTGTCATGGAACTAGATATACAAAAGAAGTTTTAGAAGTCCATTATAGAAATAAAAATATTGCAGAGATTTTAAGTATGACTATTGAAGAAGCTTATAGATTTTTTCAAGGTAAACAAAGTATAATTGATAAACTTCAAATTTTAAGAAATGTAGGACTTAATTATATTCAACTTGGACAACCAGCTACCACTCTTTCTGGTGGTGAAGCTCAAAGAATAAAATTAGCAACTGAACTTTCTCGTAGATCAACTGGAAAAACTCTTTATATTTTAGATGAACCTAGTACAGGACTTCATTTTGAAGATATAAAAAAATTACTTCATGTTTTAAATCAATTAGTTAATAGAGGAAATACAGTTATAATTATTGAACATAATCTTGATATTATAAAATCTAGTGATTGGGTAATTGATCTTGGTCCAGAAGGTGGTAAAAAAGGTGGGGAAATAATAGCCGAAGGAACTCCAAATGATATCAAAAAAAATAAAAAAAGTTTTACGGGAGAATACCTCAAAAAATCATAAATCTAAAATTCAAAATCAAAAAAACAGATTTTGCAAGAAGTTTGTTTTTTTATCTTAATTTATCTTTTGTCATCTCGAGCAAAGTCGAGAGATCTATAATATATTGCAAAAACAAAAAACCCCGAGCAAAAACTACGGGGTATAAAAACTGTTTTAAAAACCAATTTTAAAAAACCAGTCAAAATCAAAAAATAAATTCAACAGTTCTGCAAAAGGAGCGAAAATAATATAACCAACAATTCCAATAATACAAAGAACAATTCCGGCTACAAATAATCCTCCTAAAACAAACAATCCTCTAAAAAAAGAACTTTTTACCTCTTTTTTAGTAAGAATAAAATTACCTTTTATTCCCAAAAAAACGCAAACAGAGAGAATTACCAATCCAATAATTACGCTAATTTTCATGACATCCTCCTATTTTTCTTTAAAATCAATCATAAAATCAGATGCCCATCTTAAGACAAAAAATACAAAGAAACAGCCAAGCGAATGGCTGAAACTTATAGAAGATATTTCCCAGTTTTGACTTATTTTTGCTTCAAAACCAATACCTCCCAAAAAGACAGCTGCTACAAAAAGTAAAAGACAGATAAAAGAAATAAAACTTTTCATCTTTTTCCTCCAAAAAAATAAATTATAAATGAACAGATAATAAAACGATAGCAAAAAATATTTACAATGTCAATAATAAAGACAAACAAAAAACAGTCCTAAAGTCTAAGACTGTTTTTTAATTTTACATTTTTAATTATTTCCTTTCTTCAATCTCTTTTTTTATTTTCTCTAAAAATTTATCTTTAGAAATTTTTAATTGTTTTTCCTCTCCACGAACTCTAACAGTCCAATCGTCTCCTGCAATCTCATTATCACCTACCACTATTATATACGGAGGTTTTTGGGCAATTGCTTTTTTAATTTTCTTTCCTACTGTCTCATCTGCATTATCCACTTCTACTCTAATATTTTTATCCTTAAATTCTTCTACTAACTTCGCAGTAAATTCAATGTGCTTTTCTGAAACAGGAACAAATTTAACTTGAACAGGAGAAAGCCAAACAGGAAAATTACCAGCAAAATGTTCGATAAGCATAACTAAAAATCTTTCATAAGAACCAAGCACAGCACGATGAACCATTACAGGATTTACTTCTTCACCATTTTTATCTGTATATACCAAACCAAATCTTTTTGGTGTTGCAAAATCAATTTGCACAGTTGGTATTTGTATTTCTTGTCCAGTCACTGTCTTAAAAATAAAATCAATTTTTGGTCCATATAAAGCAGCTTCTCCTTCACATCTTTTTGCGCCTAAATCCATTTCTTCACAAACTTCTTCTAAAATTCTTTCACATTCATCCCAATCTTCTTTTGTACCAATATATTTTTCTGGATGAACATAGTCTCTGAGAGATAAGGAGATCCAATGATTTCCCCACAAACCAATAGCCGAATAAAAATCCTTAATCATATTCACTAAATTTTTAATTTCATCTTTTACCTGATCTACTCTACAAAAAGAATGTCCATCTTCAATAGTAATTGCATAAACCCTAGAAAGACCACTTATTTCACCCGTTTTTTCGGCACGATACTGTTTGTCTGATTCCATATAACGAATTGGCAAATCTTTATAAGATCTAATTTTTGAAGCATAAATTTGTGTATGATGAGGACATTGAACTGGTTTCAAAACTAGATCATGTTGTTTTTTAGAAGTAACATGAAATAATTCATCACCAAATTTTTTAGCATGTCCAGATATTTCAAAAAGTTCTAACTTTGCCAAAGATGGAGTTGATACTTTTTCATAGTCATATTTTTTACAAACACTTTCAATGTGTTTTTTAAGTTCTTCTATAATTACAGTGCCTTTAGGTGTGTAAAGTGGTAAACCTGGACCAACTAAATCAGAAAAACAAAATAGATCTAACTCTTTTCCTAATTTTCTATGATCGCGTTTTTCAGCTTCTTTCAAAAATTCAAAATATTCCTTTAGTTTTTCTTTTGTTTCAAAACAAACTCCATAGATACGAGTTAATTGTGGATTTTTTTCATCACCACGCCAATAAACTCCAGCTAATCTTGTCAGCTGAAAATATCCAACTTCTTTTGCTTTTTCTACATGAGGACCACGACATAAATCTGTAAAATTTAAAGTTTTATATAAACTCACATTTTTTACATCATTTCCAACTGCATCAACTAATTCTTTTTCTGAATTAATTTTTGTAGTTCCTTTTTCTTTCAAATCTTTTAGTAACTCAACTTTATAATCTTGTCCTTCTGATTTAAAAAATTTTATAGCTTCATCAATAGACATTTCTTGTCTTTCAAAAGTTACACTTTGCTTTTGTAATTCTTTGGCTTTTTTTTCTATCTTTTTTAAATCTTCATCATTGATAGATTTTTCACCAAAATCTATATCATAATAAAAACCATTATCTATAACTGGACCAACCCCAAATTTTACATCTCCGTAAAGTTCCTTGACCGCCGCAGCCACAAGATGAGCACAAGAATGTCTCATCATTTCTATTTTTTTTTCCATATATTTATATTAAATTATTTTTTTATTTAAAATTTAAAAACCCCGACAAACAACTTTATAAAAATAAAATTATCTATCGGGGTCCTTATAGGACGGTTCCACCCGTTTTTTAACTTTTTAAATTTTATACTCCGAGAGTGGTATCTAAATATTTTTCTCTTTAAAAAGGTTTTCAGCCAAGACCTTTTTTCTCTTATAAAGGAAACTAATATCAGAGCTTATTCTCGTCCAAATGTATATAAACTTATAATAATCTTTTTCAACTTTTTTGTCAATTTATTTATTCTTCTCTAATAATAATATTTACATTATCAGCAACATGTGGAACTGTTCTCATCCAAACTGGTTTGAAATTCATTTCAACTCCACTTACATGACTTATTGCCATCACATATCTTTTCACTTCATCTTCTGACTTTCCTAAAAACATTATTTTTTGTAATTCTCTACTATTTTGATCAATATTTACTAATCCAGAATAAGTTATGTTTACTTCAGCTTGGTTTTTTTCTAAATCAACATTATTTATAGAAACAGAAACTTCTTTATCAGTAGATTGTAAAATTTCACTATTATCTGTTACTTCTCTATTTAAAAGATCAAAAGCATAATCATTTACTTGTTTTTTATCATAAGCTACAGCAGAAACAGTTGCTTTACCTTTCAAAGTAAAACTATCAACTTCTTCTCCAAGTTTTTTATCATTTTCAAAAGTATATTGAACTACTTCATACATAACTTCTTTATCTTCTGATTTTAAAATATCTTTTGCTTTTTCTTTTAAAAATTCTTTCAAAGTTATCTCAGCAGTGTTTACATCTTTTTCATCTATTATCGCTATTTTTCTAAGTCCACCTTGCATTGCTTCATCACTTTTTGCATAAATCAAAGTTTGTTTTTCTTTTCTTAAACCAGGAATAATAAAACTACTAGCTTCTATATTTCCAGATGTTCCTTCTTCATCAGCAATAACTTCAGCTAATATTTTTGAACCAGCTGGAACATCTACTCTATTTTTTAATCTAAACAAAATACCATCTGGAGTAAGTAATCTAGTCGTAGCTACTAAAGGTTGATTAACATTTGTTTCATTATAAATAGTAACTTCTCCTTCTGCTTTTGCTAAAACTGTTTTTTCTCCTTCTGGATAAAAAGTATTTTCAAATTCAACTATTGTACTGGTAACAAAAGCATTTATATTATTTTCATTATTATTTCCGATAAGTAATTTTGTATTTGTCTCAAGAGGTTCGGAATTTGTAAAAATAATAATTTCCGCACTTTTACTCGACATAAATAAAATAGTCGCAAGTAAAAAAACAGTTAAAAGTAAAAAAGTTATAGCAATAATTTTATAAAACTTTATTGATTCAGAAAATTGATTTTGATTATAATTTTTACTACTTACCATATAAATATTTTAAATTTTAATTTTTTAATCAATAACTCTAAAGACTTCGTCTAATGAAGTTATTCCTTTTGTAACTTTTATTAATCCATCTTGGACCATAGATAAAAATCCTTGAGATTGTGCTAATTCTTCAATGTTTGACTCTGATACATTTCCTTCACTAATAGCATTTTCTATATCTTTTCCTACTGTATAAATTTCATATATACCTATTCTTCCTTTATAACCAATACCACTACATTTTTTACAACCTTTTTCATTTGATTCAAAAAAATTCATATTTTTTTCTACTTCTGCTTTTTCTTCGACAGGCATTGTGGACATTATTTTTTTGATTTTTTCTTTTTTATCTTCATCAAGATCAGTAAAATTTATTTCCTTTTTACAATGAGGGCATAATCTTCTGACTAATCTTTGCCCCATCATACAATTTAAAGACGGAGCCAATAAAAATGGTTTCAATCCCATTGCTAAAAATCTAGGAATAGTTCCAGCAGCATTATTTGTATGCAAAGTAGATAACATAAGATGTCCTGTAAGTGCTGCTTGAACTGCTATGTCAGCTGTTTCTAAATCTCTAATTTCTCCTACCATCACAATATCTGGATCTTGACGCAAAATAGAACGAAGCCCTTTAGCAAAAGTATAATCTTTACTTTTATCAATTTGACTCTGATTAACACCTTCTAAACGATATTCTACTGGATCTTCAAGAGTAATAATTTTTACACCCGGTTTATTTAAAATATGTAAAATAGAATATAAAGTAGTAGTCTTACCAGAACCAGTAGGACCAGTAGTAATAATCATACCATTTGGTCTTTCTATTTCTCTTTTTAAAACTTCAAAAGATTTTTTTGATAACCCTAAGTCTTCTAATTTTACCCCTTCATCATTTTGAAACAAAAGACGCATAACTATACTCTCACCATAAACAGTTGGAATAGTAGAAACACGAACATCTACATCACCACCTGGTTTTTTTATAGTAAAACGTCCGTCTTGTGGTTTATTTGTAATATTTATTTTAAGTGATGACTGTAATTTTATACGTGATAAAAGTTTTTTAAATAGATCTTTTGGTAATTCTGCTACATCATGTAAAATACCATCTAAACGAAATCTTAAAATTATTTGACCTTCCTCAGCTTCTATATGTACATCACTAGCTTTTGTTTTCATGCCAGCACCCAAAATAATTGTCAAAAATTCACTAATTTTTTTAGAATTTTTTAATAAACCTTGAATTGATTTGAAATCAACTACACTATCAGATACTTTTTCTAAATCTTCTATTTTTATTTCAATATCTTTTGTAACTGCTTTTATATTTGGCAAAGTATCATATAACTTCATAACTCTTTTTAAACTCACTTCAGAAATAACATAAATAGCACTACTGGCATTTTTTTTTAATGTTAAATCTTTTAAAATCTCCTTTATTTCTTCACTTCTTGGATCAAGTGCTGCTAATCTGATTTCATCACTATCATAATAAAAACAAACAACTCCTAATTTTTTAGCTATTTCTTTTGAAATTTGTTTTAATGAATCATGAGTAACAGGAAATTTTGTTAAATTTATATGAGGATAATTTATTTCTGCAGCAAATCTTTGAGCTTTTGTTTCCAGTTCTTTTTCTTTTATTTCTGTCATTTTTTTATCAAAAACTTCTTCTGTTTCTCCAGAAGAAACTTTTAATTTACTGTCATCATTAAGCATGTTATTTATATTTGGTAAATCACTCATAAAATTATTTTTTAAACCAAGATAAAACTTTACTTACTATTCCATCTTTACGCATTTTTATAAATAAAAATGTCCAAGTTGAAATATTAAATACATTAAATAATGTAGAGATAAAAATTAAATAAAAAGCAAATAAAAAAGCACCTAATAAAATAACCAAAATAACAAAAAATGTATTTATAGAAAATACCAAACCAAGCATAATCAAAATACTAGGAATCAAAAATATATATAAACCTAATATCACTAATGCAAACAAAAATAAATTAGCTAATATCATTATTAATCCAACTTCAAGTGATACTAACCAGTGTTTTTTAAATAAATTCCAAGAACTTAAAATAGCTTCTTTAAAATTTTTATTATCTGTTACTACATAACAAATAGCATAAATAGTTAAAAATGAAATAATACTTCCAAGTACACAAACTAATAAAAATAATAATACAAAAAGTAAATTAGTCCACCAAAAATTTAAAAATAATATTTTTGCTAAAAATAAAACAAGACTCATTATTATAAAAAATAATAATACTTTTTTTATTAAATTTAAAAATAATACTTCCCAAAAATATTTTCTACTATGGTGCCAAGATTTTGAACTATTTTCTATTTTTTTCTTATCAAAAAACATAGCAGCATTATGAATAAGAGCACCTTGGGATACAATAGCAATATAAATAAATGAAATTAAAAATGCTAATAAAAACACGCCTAACCATACAAGCCAAGACCACTGTTCTACCGACAAATAAATATTTGAAAATTTTATACCAGAAAAAGATGAATAAAAATACCAAAAAAGAGAAGTTGGTACTTCACCTCTAGCAGCTAAAACCATTTTTGATAAAAAATCAAAAATTCCAAATTGTCCTAAAATAGAAATAAAAAAACCATAAAACCAAAGGTTTTTGTGTTTCCAAGTAAGATTTAAACCTGATTTTATAGCGTCGCTATATTTTGGTTCTGACATAAAAATTTTTATTATAATAAAAAAATAAAAGAAATTTTTTTTCTAAATACATTATAACATTTTTGAAAAAAATAGACAATAAAAAAAACCGCTATATTTTTTTATAACGGCTTTTTAAAATAATTTTCTTATTTTTCTTCTTCTTTACTTTCTGTTACTTTTTCTTCTTTTACTTTTTCAACTTTTTTATCTTCTTTTTTAGCTTTAGTTTCTTTCTTTTCTTTTTTAACTTTTTTTACTTCTTTCTCTTCTTTGTCTTCTTTGTCTTCTTTTTTATCATCAATTTTTTCTTCTTTTTTGGATTCTTCTTTCTTTTTACCCACACCTTCAAGTTTTAAACCTAAACGATGTTCTTTTGGTTCAATAGAAATAATTTCAAAATTTATTTTTTCACCAATAGAAAATTGTTCTAATAAAGATTTTACATCACTAATTCTTTTATCTGTAAGATCTGAAATATGAGCTAAACCATGAATTTCATTATCAAGTTTTACCATAAGACCAAATTGTTCAATTTTATGAATTTCACCTTCTACAATTGAACCAACTTTATATTTTTCTTTTACAGCTTTCCAAGGATCATCTACTAATCTTTTTAATGATAAATAAATTTTTGATTTATTTAAATCAATGATTTGAGCTTTTACTTTATCACCTGTTTTTAAAATATCTTTTGGATGATCTATTCTTTGCCATACTATTTCTGAAATATGAACAAGACCTTCTAAACCTTCACCAAATTTGATAAAAGCACCAAATGGAGTAAGGGCACTCACTTCACCGTCTACCACATCACCAATTTTGTAAGAATCTAAAATATTTTTTTGTTCATCTTCCCAAATTTCTTTTTCTGAAAAAATTAATTTATCCTCATCTAAATTTGCATCTAAAACTTTAACACGAACATTTTTTCCTATAAAACTTTTTAAATGTTCTAAAATTCTATTTTTATCTCCACCTTGAACACGTGGATAATTATCTGGATTAAGTTGGGACACTGGCATAAAACCAACAAGAGCATCTGATTTAAGCATCAAACCACCTTTATTAGCTTGCAGTACTTTTGCTGTGATAACCTCACCATCTTTTGCATATTTAGCCATTTTAGTCCAAATAATGATTTTACCGGCTACACGGAAAGATAATTCCATTTCACCATTCTCATTTTCAACTTCAATAACAGTTGATTCTACTTCGTCTCCTACATTTATATCTGAAAATTCTTTTGATTCTCCAAATAATTCAACACCACGAACAACACCAATAACTAAACCATTAATGTCAATTCTTATTTCCCCCTTATCGATTGATATTACTTTACCTTTTACAAGGTCGCCTTCTTTTGGAATATTTGCATAGAAATTTTCCAATAAATCGGCAAAATTTTTCTTAGTTGTCATAATTTATGCGTAAAATTACGCTTAATTTAACCTGAATAAGTATTCAAGTCTTCTAGTTGCTTAACTCTAGAAGTAAATTAAAAGCCAAAAAACTATACCATACAAATCTTTTTTTTGCAAGTCTTATTTGGGGACAATTTTAAATTTTTATACACACTATTTAAATAAAAAACTGACAAAAAAATATAAAAATAATATTATTTAAAAGTAAAATTGCTATTTTTTAAAATATAAGGAGAAAAAATAACTGTTTTTAGAAAAAAACCAGGACACTTTAACTTTACAGAAGCTATCTTCCAAGAAGTTCAAAAGGAAAAAAAGATGGAAAAAAAGTCTTCTAAAAACATTTTCTAATTTTCTTTTTTTCTTAAAATCTTTTATGCCAAAGAAGATATAAATATCAACTTTGGCTTTTTTATTAAAGCATATTTTTCCTTGCCAAGGATAATAATATTTGTTATAATATACTAATATTTTCAAAAAATTAACTTAAAAAAATATGCATATAAGTTGGCTTGGTAACACTAGTATAAAACTACAAGTAAAACCTCTCGATATAGATATAACTATTGTTATAGATCCTTATAAACAAGAAAAAGGTAATTTTCCCAGAAGTTTAACACCTAATATTGCTTTATTTACTAGAACTGCAAAAAATTCTATTACTTTATCAGGGAATCCATATA
>Ga0075122_10002934_pt1 | contig 10961 bp, 11 predicted proteins | sample AntAceMetag02UKB_FD_69790 | JGI IMG/M metagenome (GOLD analysis project Ga0075122, IMG submission 69790) | Saline lake microbial communities from Ace Lake, Antarctica - Antarctic Ace Lake Metagenome 02UKB | ecosystem: Environmental > Aquatic > Non-marine Saline and Alkaline > Saline | place...
GAGGGCAAGTATACGTTACGCCATGAAGTCTATCGCAGAGAAGGCAGGTATAAAAAGGACGCTATTACAGATTTTGATCAGATAGCGCATAAGGCTCATTTTAAGAATTTCTTAGATGGATCAGAAAAGGATTTTGATATACCCCCCAATGTGCAAGACACCTTAAGTGCTTGTTACTATTTTAGGTTGCTGCCAATAGAGATAGGCAAGAGGATAGAGTACGCGGTGTGTAATAACGAGTCAATTTATAAGCTCTTTGGAATTATAGAATCAAAGGATTTTATAAAGGTGCCTGGGGTGGGCAAGAAGCCAGCCTTTTATATGCAGCCATATGCCAAGCTTAAGGACAAGAAGGTAAAGAAGGGAAGGGTTAGTGGTTATTTTGGAACAGACTCAAAGAGATTACCTTTATTAGCTGCTGTACAAGCTCCTATGTTTACAGAAGTTACAGCCTCCTTGTCTGAAATAGCATATGGACAAGATATAGAATAAGTGGTATATTATATAAAACCCGTCGTAAAAGGAGAGGTCGCATAGTCCGGCTGAGTGCGCACGCTTGGAAAGCGTGTATACAGCAATGTATCCAGGGTTCGAATCCCTGCCTCTCCGCCATTCCATTTAAGGGGTATTCAAATACCCCGTCGAAACCTACCAAAATCATCATAACTCCTACAAAAAACAAGCAGTTATATTTCAAGTCTACTCAAGAATAATACAGCCACTGCAATAGACCAGAATAGCCCATTTTGGCAATTTTGGTGGTGGAATGGTGGTGGAAATTAAGTTTCCCTTGATAAGGTTAAAACCTGTCGGGGCTTGTATTGGACTATGCTTAAAGAAGGCAATAGGGGCAGAAGGAGGAGTTATGAACAAAAGAGAATATAGAGAAGCATGGGGAAAGTGGTTGGGGGAGTATTTTTGGGATTTTTTTATAACATTAACTTTTAAAGCTAGACAAACTATCTATGCTGCTAAGAAGAAAGCACGTAATTTTTTAAAGAAGCTGGATAAGGAATCCTCGTATTTTATTGTAGTAGAGCAAGATGCAAGTAGGCAAAGCGCTCATGTTCACATACTCTTAAGCAAGGCAGGTAGCTTGAGTAAAGAGTCCATTGAAAAAGAATGGAAAGCAAAATATGGTATAGTGCAGGTTTTGCCCTATGATATTGATTTGGGCGCTAATTATTATGTAACAAAGTCAGTAGATACAGGTAGAGCAGATTGGGATATGGAAATTAAAAATAATATTAAGACAGTTAAGCAAGCACAAGCAAAGATTATAACTAAAATTAAGCCATATTACGAAAATGGGGTATTAAAAGGTCATAGAATAAGCCTCTAGGGCCACTGCTTGACTCTCTTTGGACGTTCGGAGTAGTGTTAAGGATTTTATATTTTGACGAAAATAAAACCCAATGCAGAGGCTCTCTGAGTTAAAAAGTCAATAGTTGACTTCAATGCTAATAAGGCCTATAATTTAATACATATATATAAAGAGGGAGGGTGGTGTAAAATGAGCAATGTAGTAATTACGATAAAAAATTATCGCTGTTTTACAGAAAACAATCCAGTAGTTTTTAATGTAGAAAAAGGATTTACTTCATTTGTTGGACCCAACAATTCAGGGAAATCTGCTTTACTCAAATTCTTTTATGAGTTTAGACATCTTGTTAAGCATATATCTATGAATAGAGAACAGACAGAACGATATAACGATAAGGACCCTCTTTTAAAATTTAACATCCAAAGCATTGGAGGGGGACTACTTAGCGTTCAAGACTTTAACGAAATTTTTAACAATTCTAATAATGCAGGTATCACGCTCGAGCTTGCATTAGACCCAAAGGAGTTTAAGAGTTCCGAATTACCTGTTTTAACCTCTATACGTCTTGAAATCAAAAGGAAAGCGCCGTGGCCTTGTTTGGTTTATTATCAGTGGACACCAAGGATAGTAGACACGCCAAGAGAAAAGAGTCGGCTTAAATTTGAAGACGGACTAATTAAAGAACCATCAGCCGGTACTCGTATTATTGCAGATACCAGCCAGCTGTTTACATGCCTTAATAATTTAGCCGATAGTGTTTATATTGGAGCATTTCGCAACGCTATTAATGAGGGCGGAGGTAACTATTTTGATATAGCTGTTGGTACTTCTTTTATATCAACTTGGAATAACTGGAAAACTGGTGTAAATAAAAATCAAAATAGTAAAATTATAGACGTTACAAATGATGTAAAGAATCTATTAGGTTTTAGTAGTTTAGAGATTAATGCTTCAGATGATAAGACGACATTGCAAGTTTTTATTAATAATAAACCTTATTTATTAAGAGAAATTGGAGCTGGCATGGCTCAACTTATTATCGTTCTTGCAAATGTAGCAATAAAAAACCCAGCATATATCCTTATTGACGAACCCGAACTTAATCTACATCCCACTTTGCAAGCAGATTTTTTAACAAGCCTTGCATCTTATGCATCCAAGGGCGTATTCTTCGCAACACACTCTATGGGTTTAGCTCGAGCGCATTCAGAAAGAGTTTATTCAGTACAAATGAGGGAGGGCGTACATGCGGTAAGGGCCCTAGAAAGTACCTCGCGATATTCAGAGTTTATCGGAGAAATGGGATTTTCGAGCTATCAAGAAATGGGATTCGAGGCAATATTGTTTGTAGAGGGGGTAAAAGATGTCAAAACATTCCAGCAGTTTCTTAGAAAACTTGGAATAGACCATAAGGTGGTTATTTTACCGTTAGGAGGTGATTCTTTGACGCGTGGAGGTATAGACCAAGAGCTTATTGAAGTATTAAGAATTACAAAGACTGTATTTGCTATTGTTGATAGTGAGCGTGAAGCAGCTGGAGAGCAACCTATAAAAAATAGACGAGATTTTCAGAAGATTTGCAAGAAAGTAGGTATTGGCATCCATATTACAGAACGCAGAGCTATTGAAAATTACTTTAGCGATAAAGCGATAAAAGAAGAAAAGGGTCTAAAATATAATGTTTTAGGAGAATACGAGAAGCTTGGTACTAGTTCTTTATCTTGGGGCAAATCAGAGAATTGGCGTATTGCACGCAGAATGGAATGGGATGAATTGAAATCAACAGATGTAGGCAAATTTCTTATTGCATTAATGAAGAGGCTTAAGAGATAATAGTCAAAATATATTAAATGCCCTTCCACAATTAATGCTCTTAGTCTTTAGATACCAAGCAAGGTTAGATAAGGAAGCTACATCCTTGATGGCAATGTCATATATGTTCTCCCAAGTAAGATGTGAGAACCTCTTTTTGTAGGCAGGCCGTAGGATAGAGCGCATATTACGCATAATAGGAGCACTCTCTGGCTTACCTTGCTTAACATTCATTATATGCTGGTTGCGCAGATTAACAACATGCCAGCATGGGGCATCTGCAAGTTTGGCCATAGAAGCAGCAAAGACGATGTTGCGGAATAACTGTTCATAGAATAGAGGTGGCATCTTGCTGAAGTCAAATATAGTATCTGCGTTTATTACCTTGTTCTTAGTGCAGTAGCGTTCAATTAGTCCATCTATAGCCTTAGGTTTTTCTCCTACCTGCACCTTAGATTCCTTGGCAATAGGGTTTTTACTTCCAAACTTAGCCTCTATACAGATAACTGCCTGCTTAGGCACGACAAGCATAATGTCCGGCTCTGTGCCAAACATCTTAATATCTCCTTCAAGATGTTTTCTCATGTCTATTAGGGGTTTATAGGGAGAGAATCTATTATTCTTTAGGTCAATCTTGCCACCCCATAGATAGAGCTCAACATCTCCCTTGATTTCTTTTCTTGTAATATGTTGAGTCAGCTTTTCAAGAGATGGCATATAAGATAATAATTCAGAGAAGACATTATATGATACAGCATCTTCACTGTTTTCATAGCATAGACGCCCTGATTCCATCTTAGCCCCCTTTTGTAAGAAATTAGAGACATAGTAGTTGTTATTAAAGGGTAGGTTACGCTTAGTAGCAGTGATTAGACGTTCTTTCTGTGGGCCGTTGTAGTAAACAAAGTTCTGGCTGTGTATGCGTATTCCATGTTCTGGACAGAAGGGGAGGTATTTCATCTCACCTCTATAGCGTTGGAATGGCACCTTGTGACTCTGTATATTAACCCTGCAGTCTTTTACAGGACATTTGCCTTTAAGAACCCTTGTTTTTTGTAAATCATTACGAGTAAATGACACTGTGCAGTTGGATATACTCATTCTGCGACCTCCTGCAGCAATCTTGACAATTTAGTTTCATATCTTTTAAAGCATTTGTTCATAATCTCATCTATGGAGGCTTGTTTTTCTAATAGGAGTTCAAAGCAGAGCATAACAAGGTCGCCTGTTTCAGTTAGGTAGTGCCCATTGCACTCTTTGTGTAGTTGCTGTATTTCTTGAGCATGTTCTTTGATAAGTTCTATGAGTTTAAGGGAGTGGTCAGTAGAAAGAGTTCTATTATAGCCCTCTGATAGCTTGTGTATCGCTTTTATTCTTTGTAGCGCATCTTTTTGAATAACTGTGGTGTTCATCATATAGCCCTTTCAGTAAGCTAATTTTTTCTTGTTTCCCCTATGTAATACCCCTCCTTATCAAACATCTGGTATTTACCATTGGGCTTAGACTTGATATAACCTTGGTAATATCCTTCCTTGTCATAGATATTAAAGCTATCTTCTTTAACAACTTGTGATTTATATGAGGATTGACTAGTATTTGTGGTAGAAGCGCAACCAGAAAAGACAAGGCAGGAGAGCAGGACTATGAAATATATAGTAGGTGTATTTTTCATCAATTTTCATTGTTCTTGCCCCTAAAATAAAAAAGAGGCAAGCATTTTTAAGTCTAAGCCCAACTACCAAGTAAAAGCAAAGACCGCTTGCCCCAAGCACTTACGTGCTTAGGACACAGTCTTTTCCTCTTGGTAGTTGATTTTTATATAGGAAAATCTATGTTCCTATGTAAAGAACGATACTATGAGTATATCAAAGTCGTATAGAGCTGTCAATTTAGTTTTGAGATTATATAGTAAATGCATTTTGTATTATAGCTTAGTAGAGGTTATGACAGGGAAACAGAACAGCTTTATTTTATGCAACTTGAGACATGTGGGCACCTGAAACAGACTAAAAATGATTCTTAATCCAATCCCATGCTTTTTGTGTAAGCCAACCTGTGTAGTTGTTTGTGATTTCAACTATCAATAAAGAATCGTTATCATCTATGTGTGGTTTGATTTTATCGTTCCAATATTTTATAGAATTATTTGTGCTTAATAGCCAACATGAGTCTAAATAATGCCACCATCCATCCGCATTTTTGAGCGTTTTATATAAATCTGAATAGTCTTTTCCGGGCTTATTTAAATCATAACTCACTAAAAATACCATTATTTTTTACCTTGCTGTAGTTGTGATACTTTGACCGTTTTGGCTAATTTATCTTTCGAAATTTCTGCTCCTTTTTCACCAACCTTTATATCTTTTGCTTCACTATATTTTTTGACTCTACTCATTAAGATACTTTTAGATTTTTTGATACCCAAAGCTTTAATTAATATGGGAGCATAAAATCGGTCTATTAACTTAGGTTCGACACCATTATCGTGAAAAAGTTTATCGAGTGCTTTTTGATATTTTGAATTATGCGCTACGAGTGCTTTATAATTTTTAAGAGATACTATTTTATATGATAGAGCATATTGAATCAAGCTATAAGCTTCTTCAAGAGGTATTCTTGTTTTATATTCTTTATTTATCAAATCTCTTATATTTTTGGGCGTTAGCATGTCTCTCTGAGCCTTACCTTCTTGAGTTTCTTTGACCTTGTTGTCAATTTCATCTCGGCGCCTCTGTTTTAAAGTAACGGCCAGATTATCAACAGTAGCTAATATTTGACTTAGGTTTGCCATATCTTTCTGTATTAAAGGAGAAGCTTGGACAGGAGCTTTGTAGATGTCTCTATGCGATAATATTGCCCATAAATCCATTGCCAGTGTTCTTATTTGAATTTCACATGTGTCTCGTATAGTTCTGTTGTTATAGGAAAACGCAACAGTAACTATTAAATGATGCCCTCTGTATCCAAAATCATCAGGCATATCATTCCACATTTTTGTAACTTTACATTTTTTTATGTCCGGATGTTGCTTAATTAGCTTTTCTGCTTTTGGTATTTCATCATGAGTGCAACAAGTAACTCTTGCGCCTGCAATGTCGTCTACGTATTTTTCAATATTTTTTATATCATAACATTTTTTAGAGCCCATTTTTTTTGCTATGCTATCCACATCCTTGATTCTGTGTACAGGGTCTTTTTTAAATATTTCTGGGTTATCTTTGCAGATGTCTGTTAGTATACTTTTTGTTTTTTGACAAGCCCGTTCTTTTCTTTTTCTGATTCCTTCTATTTTTTGAAGTTGTGTTTTTTTAAATTTTAACATAGCTTTACTTGTAGAATTACCTATAATAAAATCCCCGATTTCTCGCCATATATACACATAAATTATAGGCTTGTAACAACAATAACGCAAGTTTTTTTTAAAATTCTTGTCAAAAATTTTAATATTTTTTAGCCTAACTTGTTATATTGTTTAAAGTTAGGTTTTTTCTTTTTCCTTTAAAGTAGCCATTTCAGCACTTCCTTTCAGAAACTCTTTTCACTAAATATTTGACAAATTTTAATTTTGGGTGTTTTAACTATTGTAGGAACTAAGGGGGTCTTATGCATTCTGACAATATTATGGTGGGTTATGTACGCGTTTCGACTCAGACACAGGTGCAACACGGAGAGGGATTAGAAATCCAAAAACAAAAAATCAAAGAGTATTGCATAGAAAGAAAATTACAGCTTAGCAGATTCTATGAAGATAGAGGTATTAGCGGTTCAGTAAAAGATAGACCGGCACTATTAAACTTATTAAAAGACTGTGAATCTGGACAAATTAAAAAAGTTATTGTTCATAAACAAGATAGATTAAGCAGAGAACTCGGTGTATCAATGTGGCTTGAGACCCAGTTTAAAAAACACAATATTGAACTAATCTCTATTTTTGAGCCAGAGTTTGATACAGATGACCCCATGGGCAAGGCACTGAAAAGGATAATCAGCGTCTTCGCAGAACTTGAGAGAGATATTATTACTTCTCGGCTCCGTGATGGCAGAGAGAATAATGCAAAGAATGGCCAGCGTGGTTCTGGGCCAATACCCTTTGGATATCTGAAAGAGGGCGATGATTTGGTGATTTGTCCTGATGAAGCAAGGTGGGTTTATAAGATTTATAGATGGCGCATTAAAGGCCTTAGATATTCAGAAATTGTTAATAGGCTCAATAAGAAGGGTGCCAGAACTAAAAGAGGCAAATTATTTCATACAGAAGCTGTTAAGTATATACTACAGAATGAGTTATATCACGGAGCAACTAACTTTGGCCTACTTAAAAGCAAGGGTATTCACGAGCCAATAATAAGCAAAAGGATATTTTTAAAGGTAAAAACAGGAAAAAATAGGTAAGTGAGCTCCCTGGGAAGGGGTTTATAGGTATAATAGTTAGGAAGTAGGTAATGCAAGGAGCTCAATAAGGGCTTCGTCAAATGCTTATTTTGAGCATGGGGCTTGTATCGAGGTATGTATAGAGAAGACAAAAATATTTTTACTCATTGAAAATAAAGAAGTTACGTCAAAAAAGCCTGAAATTGCATTAAACTTTTTCGGCTAAATAGGTATAATAAGGTACAGGAGGTGTAGAAATGACATCAACAGACATTTTAATGGTAGAGGATATAGCTCAGATTTTAAGGATATCGCAGAACACAATACACAGTAGGCGTTGGCAAGAGAGGTCCGGCTGCCCATTATACAAGAAGGGTAAGAGGCTCTATTCAATAGCTGCAGAGTTTTGGAGATGGTTTAGAAGCGATTTAGTAAAATGAAAAACCGTGATGGCGTCAGACAAATAGGAAAGGGCTTATATGAGGTGAATTTTCGCCCTTTCTCTGGCGCAAATAGGGTTTTCAGGAGAGTTAATGTTCAGTCTCTACAAGAGGCTCGTGTAAAGAGGGCAGAACTGTTAACTGAGTACATTAAAGAGAATGATGTGCCAGCATTTCAAAAGAATAGGTATAATAGTAGTTTTGAGGAGTTACAGATAGCCATAGAAGCAAATTTAATTTCAGATAATAAAAGCAGAAAGACGATTAATAGGTTTATTAGTTGCTGGAAAACATTTGCTCAATTTCTAAGAGAGAGACATCTTGATATAACTTCAATTAACAACTTAAAAGAGGTACATTTTGAAGATTATAATGATTATATTGTTGGAGAAAAGAAAAGGGAAAGAGGGTGGCGGGCTGAGCTTACTATAATAAAAGCTATATTTAAGAGGTTCAAGCGTAAGGGTTATTGCAAAAAAGAAGTTATTGAAGAGTTAGATGAATTAAAAAGGCCTCCGAGACATAAGAAGGCCTATGAACGCATTCCAGATTTAGAAATAAATAAAATATTGAATTATATAAAGGAAGATAAGCCACAGTATTATGGATTGACAGCAACGTTGTATAAGTGTGGTTGGCGCATAGAAGAAACTACATATTTACGCAAAGCAGACATAAAATGGAATGAACTTAAACCCATGTCATTGACTATCAGAGGTGAGACAACAAAGACAAAAAAGGAAAGAGTTTTTGATATGTTTGATGATGAGTTAAGTGCTGTTTTTAGAAGATATGCGTTCAATAATAAAAAAACAATATGGCTTTTTTCGAATAAAAATAATGGCAGGATACATTCAGGCCATTATAGGGAATATCTAAAGATGGTGAGTAGAAAAATTATTGGTAAAGCGATAACTCCTCATTATTTCAGGCATAGACTTTGCACTGTTGCTGCAGCTAATAGCGTGCCCGTGAATGATATAATGGCTATAACTGGAATACGAGATGTAAAGGTGCTCCTGACTTATTATCAGCATACAACAGTAGAGGGCAAGACAAAAGTGCTGGCGTTAAGCACACTGAAATAGTAAAATAGAAGTAAACATAATTATAAAAATGGAGAATAAAACATGGAAATGAATATGACCTATGCAGAAAAAATAAAAATATTAAGGCAAGTAAGCTCAGAATTAGAAAAAGCTGTAGAAAGTTTTTGTGGCGTTCTTGATGCTCCGCAGCTAGTTCCAGATGGCGATGAAATGTTTCCAAGATTTGAAAATCCTACTCCTAGACATTTTCAAATACTAATGGCAGTTAGAGTAGTGAGCGGGATTAATGCTTCTTGTTCTCTCTTGGAATCAGGGTATGTGCAAGAAGTCGGAGTTATTTTAAGAACACTTGAGGAGTTTTTGGCTAAGATAATACTTATTCAAAACATGTATGAAGAGAATAAAGTGACTTCTGAACAGCAAAAGCTAATAGATGAATATTTTAAGGTTGATATCAGAAGAGCGGAAGATATTTTAGATGGGCCAACATGGTGGGCGAATATGAGAAGAGTTTATGCAGAGTATGCTAAGTATTTAACAAAAGCACCGAACACGCCAAATCCAGAAGAACTGCAGCGCAAAGCAAGAACCATATACAATGGTTTTTCAGGTTATGTTCATGGTTTTTATTCACATATTATGGAAATTTATGAAAGTGGTACAGAACGGTTCAGAATGCAGGGGGTACCTAATACAGTAAGAGTAAGAGAGATGCTGTGTAGTGGAGGACTTCCCGCATATGCTCATCGCTCTTTAAATATTTTTGCTAGCATTGCACAAGGATTGCAATTGTTTGAATTGTTTCAACGGTTAATAGAATGTCGTAGAAATTTTGAGAAATCATCAGCATATAGTAATTAAACCCAAACGGCTTGATATGATATAATCAGCGTATAATGGTTAAGGAGGTAGATTATGAAACCGGAAAGCGTAAATAATGAATGGAGAAATTTTTGCAAATATGTCATACAAAAAAATAGATACATTTTAACTGCACGATGGAAGAAGTTTACAAAAGAGATTATTAGTTGGGCTAAGAAACGAGAGCATCCCTACCAAAAAAATACTAATTTATGGCGTGCCCGTATAGGTAGCAAAATTAAAGTTCAAACAGGAGATGTTAAAGTAGGCGCCCTTAAAGATAAAGATTTATATATGCCTCCACGCAATAAATCTTTAGAAGGAAGAGCTAATCCTGAAGGTGTCCCCTATTTTTATTTAGCCTGTGAAGACACCACGGCTATTTATGAAGTTAGACCTCACAGAAATCAACATGTGACCGTTGCAACTTTTAAATTAATTAAAGATGTGAAAGTGATTGATGCCCTGTCAAGCCCTTTGCTTACAGTTATTACTAAGTTTGCTGGCAAGGATAACCTTTCTTCAGCGGAACGAGAAGAATTAATTTGGGCTTACATAAACAATGCTTTTTCTATACCTATTGCGCCAGAAGATAATCATTGTGATTACGTTCCAACACAGTATCTTGCAGAACTATTTAAAAATGAAGGATATGACGGTGTTTTATATAGAAGTGCTATAAAACAAGATGGAGCCAATGTGGTTTTGTTTGATTGCAATGTAGCAGTTATAGAATGCAAAAGAGTATTTAGCATAAAGAAAATATTGTATGAACCCCAGGAAGTGGGGTTAGAGCTGTAGTAGACTTGATAATTTGGTGGTTTTAATGGTGGTGGGAAGGCTATTTTGAGCACAAAACAATGACAATCCCTGCCTCTCCGCCACCCTGCAAGCACAACCTCACATAAAATCACCAAATATATTTAAGGTCTATACAATGCTAATCAAGGTATGATAAGATGTTGAGTAAATAAAGAAGAAGTTTTTGGTGGTGAATAGGAGACACTAATGAAAGTTACTATTGATGGAAAACCAATAGAGGTTAGCTTCAGCGATAAAAATATAGTTGATATTGCTGATGGAGAAAAGATTGGCATACCAGCA
>Ga0075122_10002938_pt1 | contig 10951 bp, 19 predicted proteins | sample AntAceMetag02UKB_FD_69790 | JGI IMG/M metagenome (GOLD analysis project Ga0075122, IMG submission 69790) | Saline lake microbial communities from Ace Lake, Antarctica - Antarctic Ace Lake Metagenome 02UKB | ecosystem: Environmental > Aquatic > Non-marine Saline and Alkaline > Saline | place...
CTACCATGTTATTCCTTATGATTATAAGTATTTAAATGCTTGTAACCCCTTGAAAATAACATCAACAAGGAGCTCGTGTGGAATTTATCCTTCCATCCACATTCATCACCCCGCTTAAAAAAAGAGACATCAGAAAGAGCAATCCTCCAGAAATCTGTTTGGTTACATCTATGGAAAAATGGTAAGAAAGAACCATAGAGTTTATTTAGTTGGTGATTATTTATCATATTCTCTCCATCCAAATATATTTTTAATTAAGTATGCTAACATTCCAAGAGATGTTTTCCTATTTCTGGTTTTAAACAGTTCCTTAATAATAGTCTCGCACATTGTCTTGGGATCGGCATATCTAAATCTTCTGCTAACTGCTCTTGTGTGCTTCTACTTACATCAATATTAGTAAAGGTCTTGGTTGGAATATCAAAATTAGCCCAGAAGAAATGTCTACCAAGAATTACTGTTGGCGTTATTAAAGATTTATAATAAGGGGTAACATTCTCTATACAAAATTTACCCTTGAACCACGACCTTAAAAATATGATTTCTTGATATAAAACCATGCTTGGATAACTCTTTTCTTTTCTGCTAAAATTTAGTTTGCTATGTGTAGGACAGGGTGGACTACTCCATATAAAATCAAACTCTTTATAGTGGTCTAATAGATATTGGTGTGCATCTGCGATAATTACCTTATCTTTTGGAAAGTTCTTAATGTATTCTCCTGCAATCTCCTCATCTATTTCAACAGCAGTAATCTCATGCTCGTTTCCCCATAGCTTACGATTACCACCGATTCCTGCATAAAGGTTGAGTATTTTCATGCTTCTTGCTCCTCTTCTCCTATAATCATATCTGGGCTATAATCTTCATCTTCATTATCTCCCATCTTATTTTCTATCATCTTTAAAAACTTTAATTGACTTTTTGTGCATTTTACTATTGTGCTACACCCTGCCTCACCAGATAAAGATATTTTTACTTTCATGCTTCTTGCTTTCCTACTTTGAAACCTTTATCAAAACCATCATCAAACCACTTCTTATCATTTAAAAACTTCATTGTTTTTCCCCTATTAAAAATATACTCCAATGTTTTAATGCAATTCCATCACTTAATATTTTAAACCCCGCATCTAAAAACAATACCCTTAATGATTCTGGAGTAAAGCTAACTTTATGTGTTGGGTCTAAGTTCATTGAATCCACAAATCTATTGTCCGGAACTATGACCCCTAATTTACCTTCAAGCTTTAATACTCTCCCCCATTCTATTAATGTATTTAAGGGGTTATCATAATGTTCAAGATTATGCTTTGCAACTATAAAGTCTATTGAATTATCTTTAAACATTTTCAATTTATCTCCAGAGGTGTTTATATCCGCATTAGAAACCATACCCTTTTGATTACCATATTTACCCTTTTCTCCTTTTGCAATTATGTCTACCCCCATTACACTTTCTGATATCTTCCTACTCCCACAACCAATATCTAATCCTCTTCCAATACAGAGAGGTTTTAAAATATCTCTTTCTGTTTGATTATCTCTAAACATCATTTCTATCTTCCTTAATATGTTTATTCTCATGCTTCTTCCTCCCTTGGACACACACTATGACTCAAAAAAGGATGTCTCTTAATGAACTTAGCCCAATACTCGCCAGAAAGACCTAATCCTTGCCCACACTTGGAACAGGTGATTTCTTGCTGTGGTGATACCTTAGATTGAGTTTTAAGGTGCTTCTTAAACTTTTTAGTGCTGCTCATATCCTCTTTCTCCCTTCTGCCTTCTTTTTTTGATAGTAAGCTTTCTGATGAGCTTTCTGATGAGCTTTGACTTCTGGTTTTTGATTGTAAGCTTTCTGATAAGCTTTCTTATAAGCTTTGACTTCTGGTTTTTGATTGTAAGCTTTCTGATGAGCTTTCTGATCATCATCTCCGTAAACATCCTTACAAAACTTATCCCAATGTTTCTTAAAGCTACAGTTATAATTCAACTCTTTAAGGGATCTTGTAAGTTCTCCACCCGTATCTACTGCAATAATGTTCTTCTTTATCTCCCATTCACATAACTCTTTAACGCTTCTCATTTCTTCTCCTTCTTTTAATGATTGCTCCCTTAAGTGACTTGGCTAAGCATTTATCACAGATTCTGGTGTGAATGTGACCTCTGGCTCTTGGAAATAGGGCATTGCACCCCAAACAGTGCTTCCAATAGTGGTTTGGGTCTCTCCGTATCATCTGAACACCTCTATTTGCATACCTTCTGACCAATCTTCCATTAATGGTTCATTAAAATAACAAGCAAAGAACTCTACTGGAGAAATATGAAGGTAGTAAGATTGATATTGAATATCTGCGATTCTACTGACTTCCTGCTGGATTTTGGCTTGTTCTATTTGATTCATACTAATTTTCATCTTGTGTTTCCCTTTATAAAATACCACCTTTACCTCCTATGCTACCTCTCCAGTCGCTCTACCTATTATAATTTCATTTACCCTGGAGTGAGTGAGAGGTGTGCGTAGGTGGTAAAGGTGGTACTTTTTCATCTAAATTTGTTTGTTTAATATCTTTTTCAACATTACTTTTTGTAAAATAATACTGATGAAATCTTGAATGTTTGTCTAAATTTAATAACTCTAATCTAATTCCACTTTGGATTCTACCATTAAACTTCATAAGGTTTGATGCAAACTTCATACTGTCACTTTTATCACTAAAGTCATAAGATAGTTCTAAGGTTCTTGCAATCTCTTTTATTGTAGGTTTGTCTATAGGTTCTTCAGGATGTTGAAAATATGCTTCTTCATATATCTGTTTCATTTCTTGGGTTAATCTATCCCCCCCAATCATCAATACCTCTTTATCTGCCTTGCATGGATTAAGATATCCTGCTGCTTCCATTATCCCACCACAAATTTCAGACCATTGGGGAAAAGAAGCAAAAGGTATACTTCCTGGCTTTTTACCATTATCAATCCAATTTCTTATTAATGTGTATAATGCAGATAATATTCTTTCCCTATCTTTTTTAACTATCCCATGTAAGTCTGGTGTCTTAAAACTTCTAGCATTAGCATCTTCTATATCTAAGAATAACCTTACAAATCTGCATCTATTAGCAAAGTCTGCTGTAAATGTTATTCCTATGTTTCCTGATAAGCTAAAATCAATTTCATTGTTTAAGTCTGGTGAATCATTCTTTCCAAGTATTCTTGAATTTGGTCTTTCATTTGTGATTAAAGATTCAAATTCTGCATTATCTATAAATCCTTTATTATTGGAGAAGTGCATCCTTTTCCTTCCAGCAAGTAATGCTGCAACCATTCTCTTTCTAAATTCATCAGTATTATTTCCACCATGTTTTTCACTATTGCTTATTGGGGAGCATTCAATTACACATCCCTCATAAACTATTGATGTTACACCAGCACAATAATCCTTACCACATCTTTCTCTATTGGCTTCATAAAAGAATACTGGAGTTCTTACACTAAAATGAGAATACATCCCCCTCAAGAATGGTGTAAGTAAAGCAGCAATAGCATTATGCTTATCCTGTTCGGTTTTAAAGCAAAATTCTTTATATATTTCTTCAATTATCTTCTTGGCTTCCTCTAAAGACATATTAATATCAGATATTTTTGGAGCATTATATGGAAGCCAAGATTCAAACCTTTCATCATAACTTACTTTTGGAAATGTTAATTTTTTATTATACATAATTGGAAGAGGAACAGTAAATATCCTATCTACTTTCTTCAATTTACTATGTAGAAAATTTGAACATAATACTGTATTGGCTGCATCTGGGCTTAAACTTTTTAATTTGAACTCCATCTCTCTTGCCTTTACATTCCATGATTCAACACCCGGACAAACATAATTTTCAATAAGTGTGATAAATCTATTTGGTTTTATTTGGGAAAAACCTATATATGAATTTGTATCTTGTTTGGTTGTTTGAATTTCAGATTCAAAAGTCCCAATCTCAACAACATCCCTTGATTCTGGTCTATAGAAGATAGTATTCTTAGAAGATAAGATTGCTCCTAATTCATTAGCGAAATGCCAACCTATAAGTTTCCCCAATCCGGGAAGGACAATTTGTTGTTTTTCATTATCTTTTGCTTTAGGGACAATTCCAGTCTTTTCTTGTTCTGGTAAATATTTTTGTAGATTCTTCTGGAGTATGGTCTTTGTTATTCCAAAATCAGAAGCTAATCTATTTATCTCAAGTTCTTGATTATATTCATCAAGTTCAGATATTCTTTCAAGTTCTTTTTCTATAAAGTCTTTTACATTTTGGTCTGCGATTCTTAATTTAGTTTCCCAAGAAGAACCATGTTGTCTTTTTTCTTCTGCCTCTTGTATATACTCTTTTCTTTTTTCTTCGCTATATCCCTCTTCTTCAAGTTCTGCTGGACTTTTGTTATATGGATTTCTTACTATCCTTCTTATTCTCCCAAGATAAGTTTCAATCTTTTTTATCTTGGTGGTTTCTTCTTCCGGTTGTTTTATCTTTTTACTTTCATCAGCAAGTATCCTTCTTAATTTTGTTTGATAAACATTATATTTCTTAGATATTTCTACTATGGCTTGTTCTTGCTCTAATACAGATTTATCAGCAAATAAGACTATCTCTTTTCCAGCTTCTATAAAGTTTGGTTCTGGCTTCTTTACTATTTCTTTAACCTTTTTTTTCACCATCTAAAAATTCCTCCTTTGATATTAAATAACCCCACCCTCTACAAGGTATATCTTTATATAACTTTTTTATAATAAAAATAACCTTTTCATTATATGCTCCAAATAATTCAAAAAGATTATTAGATTCATTATATTCTTTAGATACTTCTGACCATAATTCATATGCTTTTTTAATGTCCATCTCTTCTTTAGTTAAATCTTGGACATATGAATATTTATATTTGCTGAAATCATATTCTTTTGGTTCTTTTCCCACTAGTAATTTTAATGCACTATGAACCATCGTTAATCTATTGCCTACATCTTCATTTTCTTCTTCGATTAAATTATATTTATGTGAGAAGTCTATAAATATAGGTTTATCTGAATAGAAAAAGTTTGTTGGTGGATTTTTCCAGTTAAAAGTTAAATAACTTAGTTTATTTCTTATTTCAAAATTCTTTCCAAATGTTTCTCCATTCAATATCCACATCATATTTTTATAAAATATTTCTCTGTCACAGATGTCATCTGCACTTATAGGACTACTTTGTAATTCTATTACTTTCATCTTGTGTGGTTCATATATATCTGCCCTATGCTTTACTCCATCTTTTTCTATAGTGACTTCTTGTTCTTCTTCTGGAAATTCATTCTTCCAGTTGAGATGCCATTCACTTTCTGGTTCTGCCCAAGTATCACAATCACTTAATGATTTATGAGCCCAATGCCATGTTTTAACAACACCACATTTAGGAATGACTTCACCTTGACATATTTGGCAAATAGCTTTTGTATTGGGCTTAGCCATTACTCTTTGATTATTATTAATTGCCCAAATCATTTCTCTTCCTCCCTCATCTCTTCTACATCATAAACTTCCGAAAGAAATAAATGTATTAATCCAAGTTTTCTTTCCTTGATAACATAAACTCCAGAACTTTCTTCATTAACAATAAAACAATTTAACCATGTTTTATCCGTCTTGTTAATATGCAATTCAATATCTTTTCCAGTATAGAAATCAAGTTTTTCTTTAATCGTTTTGTCGTTTGTCATTTTCTTTTTCACCATCATCTCCCAAGAGATATTATTCTATTATTTTCTTGCCTTATATATTCCTCCCACCATTATAAAATGGTGACAACTTTAAATCCCAAAATACTTCTTCCTTTTCCCCTTTCCCTTAAAATATCTTTTTTTAGCCCCACCATCGTCATCAAATGGATCAAAATCAATATTCGGGTCAAAGACAATGCCCTTTCTAATATACCTTTGTTTTTTTATTTTCATATTTTAAATAACCCATTATATTTTCTTTTCTTCTTCCTTTTTTTCCGCTTACCAATATCTTGAATAATTCCAATCGTCTTTCCTGTAACAGCAGCAGTAACCATTAATCCCATTCCACTTGCGATTGTGTCTGAAGTTGTCATATTATTCTCCTCCCATCCGACATACAGTAGTCCCGCACCCCTCGGAACATTTACCTTTTAGGATCGCAACACCTTTCTTTGTTTTTCCAAGAACACCGTCTATGATTTCTACTTTCTTACGGCATTTCATACAAAATCCAGTTGTCATTTAATAGAAATCCTCCCGGGTTTTAAATCACTTGCTTTAAAATAAATATACCTATAAAATATATTTTCAGAACTATTTATGGACACGCCGATTAATCCCGTAGGCATAACTTGTTGCACAAAACCATTCATTCCTTTAAATTTACCACTGGTAATTTTAACGTAATCTCCATAATTATAATATCGTTTTGCCATTATACTGACATCCCCCCATATCTTCCCGCAAACTCTTTAATCATTGGTTGTGCATTTTTAAGAATATTCTTTGCCATATATTTAACTTTCTTTTCAATAGATTCATTGTAATGTTCTATCCAACATTCTTTATGGAAGTTTAATTCAAGTTCAATAGAAATAGGTTTTAATGAATGTTCTTTCCATGTAACCCTAAATTCTTCTGGTTCTATTTCCTTATTGCACCTTTTGCATCTTGGATTATCTTTTGCCATTTTAAGAGTCATATAACATACTTGGATTTCTTTTAGCATGAAGTCTAATCAATTCTAATAAATTACTTGCAATCATCCCACCACCTCGTTTTACCATTTCAGGAATAGATTTAGTTTCAGCCCAAGAAAAACTTAATCCTCTTGCTTTTAATAATTCTATCTTTTGTTTCTTATTTAAATTAGACCATAAACTCTCTAATGCCTTAGTTGAATGTATAGAAGGATTTATTATCATCTAAACAACCCCAATCCAGATTTCTTTTTCTTCTTCTTTTTCCTAAGAGGATCTAAACTTTTATCAAGAACTTTTATGGTTGCTCCGAGAACTACTGCCTGTCCAAGCATTCCAAACGCACCACCTAGATCTGTCATCCGAACAAACCTCCCTGTTTTTCTTTTTGTGCTTGAACCTTTTGTGCCTTCCCAATTTCACCCATAACTTGTCCGCCAAGTTGTTTTAGGTTTTTTCCTATCTTAGAAAGAGTTTGCATTTTTGCACCATATTTATTTTCTTTTCTCAATCTTATTAATTCACTTTGAAGTTTCTCTTTCTCTTCTTGTATATCCTGCATTTCTTTCCTGCTTAGACCTATATTTCTTTCTTTTCTTATCTGTGCTTTAAGTTCATCTATTTTGTTCATGTTATTTTTAGTTTTTATAACTATATAAACTTTATTTAATTAACTTTCATACTCGCTTGTATGCGAAAATAAATAATATAACGCAAATCCTACATATACGAGGGAAACTGTAAAGATAAAATTATTTATCCAGTTCATCTTCAAGAATAATAATGCTGATATTGCTGTTATTATTGATGAAACCATTGCACCCTTCGCCATCCCCTCTGATTTATATATCAAAAGACTTATCATTGCAATTACCAATAAGAATCCTACTCCAAAATATCCCCCATTATCAAGATTCAAAGCACCCCCAAATAGCCACTGAAAGAAGCTAGGAATAAGATTACTAACCTCTATCTGTTCGTAAGAAGTTTGAATTGGGTCTATTGCCATTTTCTTATTTGTTTTTGTTTAGTTGTCATTTTAAAATAGTTAATTATGCTCTTGCCCTCTGGAAGAACTCCAACAATCTTTTTACACCCTCAACAATTAGCATCGCTAACATTGCAAAGATTAATCCGGCAGGAATCCAGCCAACAAGTCCTCCCCCCATGAACTTGGTTAATGTGATAAAAGCCATCCCTAACATTATTGGAAATGAGATTACAGCGTATGGAACTGCAACTATCCCTGCACCAATCTTTTGAAACCAAGATTTTTCATCGTTACCTAATATTTTAAAGTTTTCAAAAGTTTTATTTGCTTGATTTGTTACAGATTGAAAATCGTTATATTGGCTAAAATTACTTGTATCAATTTGGGTATCTGTATAAACGGTATTCAAATCAACAGCAAACCCAATCATTACCATCGCAAATATCCCAATCACAATTACTAAAAATACATATTCTGTTGCTCTCATGTTTTCATTTTCATGGCTATTATTGTTATAAGAACAACAACGCCGACCACAACCCCCCATGATAGTGGTAAGAATCCAATAAATTTAAGTATGATAAGTCCAAATGGGATCATAATCAATGCCCCTGTCGCACTTCTTGATGCAGTAAAGATTATCACAAGCAAGATAAGTATTGATGCAAGTAACCCGCTTGTTCCCAATGCTTCTGTTCTATCCTCGTTAAGAAATGTTAAAAAATCTACAAAGAATTCTGGCGACCTTGAAATATAAACTTTTGCAACAATATCTCCATAATATCCCGTTGTGTTACAGGTCATACTTCCGGCAACAGTATAAGATGTGGTATTACAGATAGTATCAAGGGTTTCATTATTAAAATAAGGTTTGTATACCCATAACCTCCAGTATTGTGCTGTTCCTGTTAAGTCATCGAATGTTAAATTAACTGTTTTTATTGTCTTATTATAAATAAGAGTGTATAAAACATTTTGTGCAATATAAGCATTAATTTCGTCAAACACTGTTGTTGATGCTTTATCAATCTGTAATGTTATTTCACAAGGAGCAGTAAGGCAGATAGCAGTATTTTCTATTGATGCAACTATACTTCCATTATCATTTTGAACAGTATAGTTATATCTTTTATCTAATTCTAAATATTGAACAAATCTTCCAGTAGTATCTGTTTTTCTTATCCCAATACTTTTCCATAGCCCAACACCCACAAAATATTTTTCAATTCCAACAAGAGTATTTGGAACAAAATCAATTCCTCTTCTTAATGTGTGTGTGAATTTAGTTCCGAGGGTGATTGGAAGAAGATATAAAGTAATATTTCTCGTTACATTGGTTATAGCATTACTTTGTAGTTCATAACTATTTTCAAGATAACCCACCGCACCATATTCTAATGCTAAGTCTATCGTCATATTTAATTGTGGCGGACTAATACAGAATGCAAAACTGTTTGTTGTTGCAGTTAAATTCTGGTATGAATATTCTTTTTTAACAGTTCCATCTCCTATCCAGAATCCATAGGTTGCTTTCATAATAGTATTATTTGTGGTAGCATTAATCGGAAGCAAATTTGATTCATCATAATATGTAAAGTTCAATGCCGAGATGTTATATGTTGCGTTACATATTTGTAATATTATTGGATTAACTGTTTGATTAAAACTATCCCCCGCTGTATTATTCACAAACCAGAAGAAGGTTTTATTTGCACTTGTATTTATTAATGGGATTTGAATTGTTGCATTAAAATATCCATTATCTCCAGAACCAATATTTATTGCAGTATGGTTTATTCCATCATAATTTAATTTAATAATTATTTCGTAAGCAGAACTGTTATAAGTTACATTGGTATAAAAGTTTTCCGTTGATGTTTCGTATGTTTGGTTATTGTAAGATTGTCCTGCTCCAAAGTAGATATAAGTCCAATTACTAAATGAACTCATAACATTTCCAGCGGTATCATTAGCCCAAAGTGTAATATTCTCCTGTGTTGTTAATATGACACTGGAATTACTATCACAAGAAACGGTAGTATTAGTCCCGTTATATTCATACCAACAAGTATCAACCGTTCCATCATCTGTTATAGAGTAGTTCAAGCTTATGTTCTGTCCGACATAACCATAAGTAATAGTTCCATTTGGGTAAGATATATCTATTGTTGGATAGGTTGTATCTATTGTTATTGTCCTATTTACACTATATCCTTCCTCACCATCACTATCCATTGCAGACATACCCCACAAGTAAGTTCCATCTGTATAAGTATTTGAGAAGATTGCTTCTTGTGATGTTAGCATATCATTATCTTCTCTGCCATCTCCTGAATTGTATATGTAGGTTATTTCTGCTTGACTTAGGGAACGGTTGTATATTCTTACATCGTCTATTGAGCCGTTGAAGAAAGTAATTCTTTTTCCGATATATAAATCCTCAGCAGAATGAGCAAGAGTTCCGGTGGTATATTCTATTCCTTTTTGAACACCATCAACATAAATCATTTTAGCTGTTCCATTATATGTAAAAAGAACATAACTCCATCTGTCTTTTAAAGTAACACCAGTTCCAACAGTCATAGATGTATCTACTAAACCAAAACTTATAAATCTTAATGTATTACCATCAGTATTAAAGTAAAAATCTCTATTAGCACCACTGTCATCTTTACTCATAAAATACCCTGTTCCTGCATCATCTGGTTTAATCCAAGCAGAAAGAGTTACACTCTCCCCAAAATCAAATGATGAAGAACTTGGAATAGTAACAAAATCATCCACACCATCAAAACTTATTGCCTCATTTATCTTTCCATTTACTAAATGGTTTGTATCAAAGATTGTTGTAGGCACTGCTTCTGTTCCTGCATAATCTCTCCCTGAATATTGTGCGATTAAACCTTCTCCATTATCTGCATATTTTCCTCTGCCTAAATTGTATTGTGCTGTTATTTCTGTGGGGGATAATGCTCTGTTGTATATTTCTACGTCGTCTAATGAACCATTCCAAGCTTGATTAGGATTAGTAGTAGAAGAAATATATAAAGTAGAACTAAGGTCTGCTCCCAATGTATAAGTAGTAGTAGAATTAACTATAAGAGTATCATCAAAATATGCTAATCCAATTCCATTATCTGAGTCAATAACACAAGTTGCATAATGCCAAGTCTCACTACTATATCCTGCGATGCTCCCTGAAAATCTCCTATCTACTGAGTCATTATC
>Ga0075122_10002939_pt1 | contig 10948 bp, 18 predicted proteins | sample AntAceMetag02UKB_FD_69790 | JGI IMG/M metagenome (GOLD analysis project Ga0075122, IMG submission 69790) | Saline lake microbial communities from Ace Lake, Antarctica - Antarctic Ace Lake Metagenome 02UKB | ecosystem: Environmental > Aquatic > Non-marine Saline and Alkaline > Saline | place...
TAAAAAGAATAAGGCGAAATAGAATCAATAATTGGAACTATTTTAAACATTATCTATCTAATACAGACAAATATATATTACCGAAAGCAACAGATAATTCTGATCCTTGCTGGTTTGGGTTTGTGTTAACTTCATTAAGTAAGTCAAATATTGATATACAAAAACAACTAGAAGGCTACGGAATACAAACCAGACCTATATTTGCTGGTAATATATTACGTCAACCATGTTTTAAAAATGTTAAACACAGAGTAATTGGCAAGCTATTAAACACAGATATGATAACGGATAAATCTTTTTGGTTCGGTGTTCATCCCTTATTAACTCTTGAAGAAAAACAATATATAATTAATACATTGAAATCACTTTCTTAATATGCTACTATTTGCTAGTAAACAATTTTATCGTTACTCCTTTTCTATTTAAAAAGCCTGTTAGAAATAGCGGGCTTTTTATTTATCTAAATCTAATAATATTTATTTACAAAATTATATTAATGTAATTAAATAATAATATAGAAAAACAAAGGAGTAAAAAACTATGAACAAAGAAGAAATTAATTTATTATCTGAGCAAGGCACACTAAAAGGCATCTACGATGATATAAGCAATGAGGATTATCATTCTTGTGTTGGAGTTAGTAAAAGTGGATTAATGTTGTTTGATCGTGATCCTGTGAAGTTTCATTATAAGTATATCAAAGGACATCATGTATCAAAATCAACAGAGGCTTTAACGTTTGGTAAATTATTACATGAAGTTTTACTTGAACCAGAATTTTTTTACAATACGTATAGATCTGACTCATTCGCATTGGAGTTAGGAAGCAGACAAACGAAAGTATTTAAAGAAGCAGTTGCGGATTATTTAGAAGAGTATCCAAAAAAACAAATAATTAAACATGATATATATCAAAAGTTAGTACAAATAAAAAATGCAGTTTACAAAAATCCATTAGTTAAGCAGATTTTAGAACTAAAAGGAAAATCTGAGCAAACTATTTTCTGGACAGATCCTACTACAAAGATACTTTGCAAATGTAGACTTGATAAATTTGTCTTAGATCAAAACATAGACGACTATAAAACAAAGAACTTTATTATTGAGGTAAAAAGTACAACTGACGTTTTTGAGTTTGAACACAGTATTGCAAAATATAAATATTATCTTCAAGATGCTTGGTATAGAGCAGGAGCAAAGTTTGCTTTAGATATAACCGACATTCAACCGATATTTATAGCAATAGACAAAGAAGAACCTTTTCATTGTCGAGTAGGACAAATTGATATTGTTGCTGAGGGATTAGGGAAAAAGGTTGCTAGATCAATGTTAAATAACCTTTCAGCCTCTATTAATGATGGATTTTTGTTTGAACCTATGATAGAAACATTTGAGATACCAGAATATGAATTAAGACGACAAGAAAGTAAAATAGAGGAATAATTTATGTTAGAAATAGCAGTATTTTTATTACTACCAGTTTCATTGATAATATATCTTCACATAGATGATTATCAAAGAATAAAAATAGATAAAAAAGGAGTAAAAAAGAATGGAAAACAACGAAATTGAAAAAGTTGAAACAAAACATTATCCAGTAGAGAGTAAAGAAAACGGTGAGTTATTACCAAGAACATTAGAATCACAATTTAGATTAGCTAAGTATTACAAAGTAGCTGGATTGTTACCGTATCAATTTGATTCATCTGAAAAAGTGTTAATGTTAATGCAGTATTGTTATGAAAATAATTTAAAAGTTGTTTCATCATCAAGACAACTTATGGTTATTAATAATAATATATCAATGTTTGGCGACTTACCTTTGGCATTAGTTAGAAAGTCAGGTGAATTAAAATCATTTAGAGAATACTATCTTGATAAAGACGGTAACGAAATAACAGTAAAAGATAAAACGGAAGTTTATTCAGCCGTTTGTTTTGCTGAAAGAATAACTGGCGAAACTTGTGAAGAAATGTTTTCTATTGATGATGCTATTCAAGCTCAACTTTATGGAAAAAAAGGCGACATATGGAAAAAATACGAAAAAGTAATGTTGAGATATAGAGCAAGATCAAGAAACTTGAAAACGTTATTTGCTGATGTTTTACTAGGTTTATCTATTGCGGAATATGATTATAATATTAAACCTGATGTAATGACACAAGAAGAAATAAGAGATCAAAACGCTGAAATAACACTTGAGAGACGACCAAAAACATTTATTGATACTGAGTCATTGAAAGAAAAATGTTTACAGGCTGAGGAAATATTTGTTGATGGATCTCACCCTGTTGAATCTATAGAATTAAAAACAATAGTAACACAATCAGAACCTACTGTAAAAGTTAGTGAAGGATTTTCTGAACACGCAGAACAATTCGCAGTAGATCAGCAACAAATGATACTTGGTAATTTATCAGAAGAAGCAAAAAAAGAAATATTAGAAGAGGAGAAAAACGATGGAAAATAGTATAGTAAAATTAGACGCTAAAGCATACGGATTAGAAGAAAACAAAGCAAAAGAAATTGAATCAGTATTTATACCAATGATAGATAAAATGAAAACTTTAGAGGTAGAATATAACGAGTTAAAAACAAAAGAAGTTAACGACGAAGTGTGCAAGCAAGCCAAAGCGTTAAGACAAAAATATGTAAAAGTAAGAACTGGAACGGCTGCAATTCATAAAGAAGTAAAAGCGTTTTATTTATCAGGAAGTCGTTTTGTTGATGCTTGGAAAAATACTCAACTTTATGCTTCACAAGGTATTGAAAAGAATCTTGAACAGATTGAAAAGCATTTTGAAGTATTAGAAAAAGAAAAGAAACAAAAACTTGAAGATGAAAGACGTACTGAATTATCTAAATACCAAGAATTAGATATTGCTTTAAAGTTATCAGATATGAGTGACGAAGTATGGAAAATGTTTTTATCTGGTGCAATAAAATATCATGAAGACAAAATAGAAGCAGAAAAAAAAGCCGAAATATTAAGACAAGAGCAGTTGAAAAAGAAAGCAGAAGAAAAGGAAAAACAGCGACTTGAACAAGAGCGTATTATAAAAGAAAATGAAAAACTAAAATATGAAGCAGAAGAAAAAGAGAAGTCAAGACAAGTAGAAAAAAAAGAACAACAAGAAAAGTTAGATGCAGAGAAAAAAGAACGTGAACGATTAGAAACAGAACTTAAAGCAAAACTTAAAGCCGAACAAGATAGAAGAGAAGCTGAGCACAAAGAAATGTTAGACAGAGAACGTAAAGAAATAGAAAGTATACAAGCAAAATTAGCAGCAAAGGAGAAAGCTGAACAAGATAGATTAGAAGTTATTAAAAAAGAGCAAGAAGCAAAAGAAGCAGAAGAAAAACGGATTAAAGAATCAAAAAGATATGTTGAGTACAAAGACTATCTGCATAAAAGCAAAGAGAGCAATAATGAATTACTATCTGAATTAGAACTTGTAATGAGCGAAGAAGCAGAAGCTAAATTTAGTTATAGTAATTACGAAGTAGAATTAGACATGTTGTTAGACACAGAAACAGGAAAAACAAAGATAATAAAAGTAAACGGTAGAAAATTAATGGAGGAAATTTAATGAACATTAAAAAGAAGCTAGTAATTGAATTAGATTATGAAACGTATTTAATTGCTGAACAAGAGAGAATTAAACAAGAACAAGAGAATGGGAAAAGTTGTAATAAAACAGAATTTTATTCACAAATCATAAAAAAACATTTCACAAAAAAATAATTAAAATTAATGGAGGAAAAAATGGACTTTGAAAAATTGACTTTAGAAAAAATTAACAAAGGTGTTGCTGGAGAACTTTTTGAAACTGAACTTGAAAAGGTAGTAAAAAACATTGATGATCCAAATGTAACAAGTGGTAAAAGAAGTATTACTTTACAATTTGAATTTAATCCTGAAAAAGATAGTGATTCAGTAAGAATTAATGTTTCTTCAAAATGTTCTTTACAAAATAATAAGAGTAATAATGCTTTTGGTTATTTTGTTTTAAATCATGGAAAACCTGTAATTGTACAAGACAAATTTAAACAAGAAACATTATTTAAAGATCAAACTAATGTTACACCAATCGAGCAAAAGGAGGCTGTAAACAATGATTAAAGAAGCAATTGAAAAGGTATTAGAATTAAGGGACCCTGAAACATTAAAAATTGATGGAAAAGATTTTGTAAAAAAAGGTTATGACGAAGTTGTAGATCCTATTTACCAACCAAGCTATTTAGAAGTTAGAAACCTTTCTGGTCTAGTTGATTTTGTAAGAAACAACATTGACAAACTAGAATTACAAGAACTATTTATTCATGTTGTAAGTCATAAATCAGTTTATCTATCAAGTAATCTTAAAGAAGAGGAAAAGAGAAAAGATTATATTAAGGCTTCAATTGTAGATTATGCTGAGGGATTTAGTTATGGTACAAAAATGGATACAGAACATTTTATAATCCAAACTCAAACTAAATTTGTTCAAGATGAAAATATGCAAGCTGTTCAAAGAATAATTGGAAATATGTCGGATAATGTAACTCAATCACAATCTGATGATGGCATATCCCAAACAGTTACAGTAAAAGGCGGTATTCAAATTTTAGCAAAAGAAAAACTTCCTAATCCTGTAGAGCTTAGACCTTTCAGAACCTTTGCAGAAATTGAACAACCACAATCAAAATTTGTATTAAGAACACATAGCGCACAAAAAGAAGGTGAATCAAGAGTTTCTTTATCTGAAGCTGATGGAGGATTTTGGAAATTTGATGCAATAGTAAATATTAAAAACTATTTTAAAACAAATCTTCCTGAAATTTCTGTGATAGGTTAACTAGAATGGTGCGGAGTAGCTCAGTTGGTAGAGCGCAAGATTTTGATTCTTGTTGTCGCAGGTTCGAATCCTGCCTTCGTAGCCAAGAAAGGAGTATAATGAAAATAGTAAAATTATGTTTATTGTGTGGAGCTTTTTTTATTAGAGTAAAAAACAAAAAAAATTATTGTTCTTTAAAATGTAAAAGAAAAAGAACTGGTATTGTTTGTGGAAATAAAACAAGAGGTGTTAAAAGAAATTTAAACAAATATGTAATTAATGGAAATGAATGCAATGTTTATTTAAAGAATAATAATTATTTTACTATAGATAAAAAAAATATAAATACAGTAAAAGTTTATTATTGGTTTTTATCAAGTAATGGATATGTTATAGCTAAAAAACCTAAATATCATAAAAATAAAGAAGAAACGATACTTTTACATAGATATATAAAAAATATATTTAATAAAAAATGTCTTATAGATCATATAAATGGAAATAAATTAAATAATTTAGAAATCAACTTAAGAGTAGCTACACGCCAACAAAATGCAGTCAATTCTAAGTTAAGTAAGAATAATACTTGTGGTTATAGAGGTGTAAGATCTATAAAAAATAAATATGGAGCATATATAAAATATAATTATAAGCAAATACATTTAGGTTCTTTTAGTGATATAAAAGATGCTGCTATAGCTTATAACAATAAAGCTATAGAATTATTTGGAAAGTTTGCAACATTAAATGAAATATAGAATATGTGAGAGATGTAAAAAGAAACCAGCGGTAGAACAACATCATATGTTCAGTAAAGGATTAAAGACAGGTTGGAGATATAAGAACTATGGTGAGTTACTGCATGATCCAAGAAACATACAATGGCTATGTTACGATTGTCATCATAATAAACCATTAAAAAAATTTACAGAGTTAGAATTTTGTTATGAATTAAATATCATACCACGTAGTAAGACATCACAGACAAGATTAAAAAGAGAAAAAATTATTTAATTAACAAGAAAAATAAACTACATAAGAAATAAAAATAAATCTTTACATAAGATATCTTACATAACATTTTTTAATAAATTATTATATAAGAAACTTTTACATAAAAAATAGTTTACAAAGCAATAAAATAATAATATAACTTAAAAATAGACAAGCAGATTTAATATAAAATATATGTTCGGCAAGGGTAATCTATACTGCTTGTCACGGTTATCAAGACCGCCTTTGCCGAACACCCAAAAGAAAGGATTTAAAATGACAAGTTTAATGACTTTTAACTTTGAAGAAAAAGAAGTAAGAACAGAATTAATTAATGGAGTGCCATTTTTTTGTCTTAAAGATGTTTGCGGTATTCTTGGGCTAGATCAATCTCATAGAGTTGCTTCAAGATTAGAAGAAGATGACCGTACTACTATTACGGTCATAGATAATTTAGGTAGAGAACAAAATGTTACATTTATCAACGAATCAGGTTTATATAATACAATTTTTCAAAGTAGAAAAGAAGAAGCAAAAAAGTTTAAAAAATGGATAACATCAAAAGTTTTACCAGAAATAAGAAAAACAGGAGGATATAATTTACAAAACAAATTACCAACAACATTTGCAGAAGCTTTAAAACTTGCGTATGAGCAACAATTAAAAATTGAAGAACAAACTAAACAACTTGAGCAACAGAAGCCAGCCATAGACTTTTATAAAGCGGTTACAGATAGTAAAACAGCATTGCCTATTCGAGAAGTAGCTAAGCTTTTAAGTGACCAACATAATTTTATTATAGGACAAAACAGGTTATTTGAGTATTTAAGAAATAATAAAGTATTAATGGATAATAATACACCTTTCCAAAAATATATAGATAAAGGTTATTTTAGAATAATAGAGCAAAAGTTTCAAACAAAAGGAGAAACTAGAATATATATAAAAACCTTAGTCTTTCAAAAGGGTATTGACTTTATTTTAAAGAAATTAAAAACAAGTTTACAAAGCGTTGATTTATAGTATTGTAGTAATTAACGAATGAACGAATGAATGAACTGTACTAAATAATGAATGTATACATGGAGGATTTATGACTTTAAATGATTTATTCAATCAACACATTAACTTAGCTTTATTTATCTTAGAAGATTTAAAAGCTACAGACAATCAAAAAAACCTATTTAAAAATCTTACCCGAACTTTACAAAGATCAGTTTTAAATGTTATTGAAAATGCTATATCGCCTGATGATGTAGATCAATTACTTTTGTTTATTTCTGATTCTAAGGGTAAGAAAAATGAAAAAACATATTAAAGAAAAAAATAATAAAAAAAGACCTCATTTCAATTTTTATAGATCTTTTTATGAAGCGATAGATTTACTTTCTATTGAATCACAAGGTAAATTATATAAAGCAATTTTTGATTTTAGTTTTCAAAATTGTATAAAACCTACTAACTTAAATGAAATAGAAAACATAATTTGGACTTTAATCGAACCTAATTTAAATAAGAGTTATATCAATTATATTAATGGTTTACAAACTCCGCTGGCAGCGAAAACGAAGCGAAAACGAAGCGAAATAAAAATCCGCCCAACTATTCCCTCTAAAGATATAGATAAAGAAGAAGATAAAGAAGAAGATAAAGAAGAAGATAAATATAAATTATATCCTTTTTTTATTTCTTTTTGGAAAGAATACAAACATGGATCTAAAAAAGAAGCATTTAATGAATATCTAAAAACAAAAAACGTTTTTCCTATTGATATAATACTAGAACATATAAAAATATATAAAACACAAGCAAAAGAAAAACAATTTATGAAACATGGTAATAGATACATAAAATCTAGGTTATGGGAAGATTTAGAAGAAAAGGCTAATAATAAAACAAAATATAATACCGAACCTATGCCAGAATTTTCTAATTTATATGGAGATAAATAATGGAAAATATTAAAGTAAATGAAATAGAAAACGAACTTAGAGAAATAGAAAACATAAAAAACTCATCTGATTATAATACTTGTAGCTATAATATTAAATTTTTAGATAAAGCACTTGGAAAAATAAAACAAGGTGAATTTGTAATAATATGTGCGGATTCAGGAGTTGGAAAAAGCGAACTAATTTATAATTTAGCTTTTGAAAATGCTAAAAATGGTAAAAGAGTTCTACTTTTAGCACTTGAGGCTTTTGTTTCTGAACCTACGTCAAGAATCAAATACAAATATATATCAACTAAATATTATGAAAAAAAATATTATATAGATCATGGACCAATAACATATGATAAATGGCTTGATGGAAAGTTTTCATTTTTAACAAATTTAGAGATTGAGGCAAATGAATATTTTTTAAACAACTATGAAACTTTAAAAGTAATTTATAAAGAAACATTAAACGATTTTACGATAGATAGTTTATGTAATTTAATTGATGAATACAAAGATGACACTGACATAATTTATATAGATCATTTACATTATTTTGATTTAATAACCTCAAATCAATACAAAGAAGAGGGAACGCTTGCAAAAAAAATTAAACATATAGCAGATACAAACAAAGTACCTATAATTTGCAATGCTCATATAAGAAAAAATAGGGATAAAGATTCTATTATACACGACGAAAAAGACATAATGGGATCAAGTGATATATATAAAAACGCAACAACAATAATAGCTATTGCACCTTATTTTGACAATTTATGTAAACTACAAGACAACGAAAAAGGATTATTATTTCCTACAGCGTTTAGGATATGTAAAGCAAGATATAGATCAGCCGTAAAGCCTTATTATATGGGAGTGTTGAACTTTGACATAAGAACTAATAGATATGTTTCTAAATATGAACTATATCAATTAAACAAAAATGCTTCAAAATGTGAATTTATAAGCACATACGAATATCCAGCATTTTTGAAATAAAAGGATTAAAAATGTATAAAATACAAATAATGACAAGAGGAAATATAGTTAAAAAAGACTTAAACACGATAACAACAATCAATACTACTCAACAGCTTAAAGATTGGTATATAATAATAAAATTCAACGACACAATAGAGGGATATTATTGTATTTTAGGTCAATTAGTAAAAGCAAATAGTAAGGAATTAATTAATGACATATTTAATAATACAAAAGAATGTTTTGATGCTTTTATGCAAAATATAAAACAAAAAAAATTAAGAAATGAATTAATAAAAGAATTTTTAAATTATCCAAAAAACATAGAAGATTATGACAAATATACAAAAAGAATAAAGTCGTTTAAATTCATGTTATTGCCTGAAAATAAACATAATCAATTACTTTTAATGCGTATGAATAGCTTGAGATCAAGACAAATAAAATTTATAAATGGTGAGGTGTAAAGTGACAAAATTACAGAGTTATAATTTGATTAGAAACAAGTATTTTAATAAATATGGATTTATTTCAATTTTAAAAGATAATTGGATAAAAACAACGACTGAATTTTTTATTGTTGGAAATGGTTTAGTTAAAGATGATTTAAGATGGTTTTATCACGATATAAACGAATGGTTATTAGTTGATGATTATCTATTGAGACGACCTTATGGAACGGATGAGGTTGAGCAATGGGATGATTATGTTTGTTTGTTTGCTCAGTCAATTTTAGGAAGTAAATACAACAGAAGAAATTACTATTTATACAGGATATTAAAATCAAGAAATTTTAACATAGATCAGAGAGATAAAACAACGTGGTCTTTATGGCGCAAAATAAAAGAAAAATTTAGAACAACACTACTTCCTTTTCAAACTGCTTTGCTTGCTTTGTGTATAGGTAAAAAACTAGGGGTTATGCAAGATCTTCATTTGTCATTAACTCTATTCCTAGACACGTTTAAAGATGAAAATCAAACATCTGGCAGACTTATCATGTATCTAGTAATGCAGAATAATCCAGATCATTTTAAATCATGGAATAAAGCAATGATAAAAAAATATGGTTGTGAAAACTGGTATCAAAAAGCATTTGCAATATATTATTCAGACAGAAAAGATTTAGTTGAAAATATAATTAATATAATGGGATAAAATGAATTATTTTTATAAAAAAACAAACAAATATAAAAACATTAGAACAGAAATAGACAATATAAAGTTTCAAAGTAAAAAGGAAAAAGATAGATACATACAATTAAAACAATTACAGTTAGCTGGTGAGATAAAAAACATAGTATTACAGCCGAGGTTTGTACTACAAGATAGTTTTGAGAAAAAAGGTATAAAGTATCGAGAGATAGCATATGTGGCGGATTTCAAGTATTTTGACATTAAAAACAACTGTATAATTATTGAAGATGTTAAGTCTGTATATACTAAAACACCTCTTTATTTAGTAAAGAAAAAGCTATTTGAAGCGAAATATTCAGATCTAACTATTACAGAAATCATATAAGTATTTAATATTACTAACATGTAAATAAATATAAAATATATTAAAATAATACTTGCAATCTATATTAAAATATAGTATTATGTTTATATTGAATCAAACGAAAAAGGAGAAAAAACAATGATTGAAAAAAAAGTTTACAGCAGTTACGCCTTTAAAGAAAAATGTAATGAGAAGTACAAAATGAACTTATCTATTTACAACGAAATAAAAGACAAAGCAGTTATTGAAATAGTAAGTTCAGGTTATGCAAACAAAAAGATTAAAGTAACAGTAAAAGAAAATGAGACTTTGACAGAAGACGAAAAAGCATTAATAGCTGATTCTGGTAATCTTTGTTTTGGTTATAGAAAAGAATGTCAATTGTTTGTAATTTATACAGACTAAGGAGTTTTAAAATGTTTATATTAAAATGCACATCAAAAAATTTAGATCACTACATGACAATTGATAAGATATCAGAACGATTTACAAAGCTTTTAGGTTATAAATATCTTGTACTATGTTCAAGCAACATAAAAGATTACACATTGAAGGCTTCAAGCAAATATGAAGCATATAGAACATTTATAAGATTAAGAAACGATATAAAAAAGAATTTAGGAGTTGAATTTGAAAAGCATACTTTTATATAAAATAAAAAAGAAAAAATCTATAAATAAAATAATGATAGAAAGTTATATTATATTTTTAATA
>Ga0075122_10002941_pt1 | contig 10948 bp, 12 predicted proteins | sample AntAceMetag02UKB_FD_69790 | JGI IMG/M metagenome (GOLD analysis project Ga0075122, IMG submission 69790) | Saline lake microbial communities from Ace Lake, Antarctica - Antarctic Ace Lake Metagenome 02UKB | ecosystem: Environmental > Aquatic > Non-marine Saline and Alkaline > Saline | place...
AGTTTGGCCTGGAACGTCCCAGACACTCACTTCAATGCAAATTTACATAAAGACATTGTGAATAGTGTCATTGGTAAAATATATATTGATATGGCAGATCAAATCGTAGTCAATGATTACGCAGAGACAAATGACTTGATGTATTTATTTCGAGGCCCTAACGAGAAGACACCTGCCGAAGTTAGAACATTTTTAGAGTATGCTCATAACGTTATAAACTAATATGAAAATACCCGAAGATAAAAAAGTAAATGTAATGACTAGCGCCTTAGATGAAAGGTACAAGTCTATTCACATAATACGAGAAAGAGTACAAATAGTTTCAATTTGGATTCTTGGTATTTTGCTCGGTGTGTCGGGCTGGCTTTTTCAATCAGATATTTTTTTTAGTTATACTCAAAAAGTCTTCGGATCAATACTTATTATCATTATTTGGGTGACTCTAAGAAGGTACTATTTTAGAGATTTAGAAAAAGGTTTTAATAGTCAGCGGCAAGTTGTTGCAGTTATAGAGAACGAACTTGGTCTGTATGATAAAGGAGTATATTGCGAATTAGATGAATCTTTGTATCCAATTCCTTGGAAAAAGTCAGGACAAAAAGGATCTGAGGGGGAATTTTTTAATAATGCATATAATTTATTAGCCATTGGTTTTGGAATTTTATTTATAGTTTTACTTTTAATTAAATAAATTGTCATGTTAAACAAGTCTATAGAAAAAAAATATAAAATTGGAGAAGTGGCGGAGCTTTTGGGGGTGCATGAGGATACTTTGCGGAATTGGGAGCGAGAGGGTTTTGTTGTGCCTGAGAGAATTGGAAAGAGGCAAGATAGGAGATACACAGCAGAAATGATTGGAGAAATTAGAAAAAAGGGTTTAGTTTCTGATTTGGCGAAAAAGGGACAAAAAACAAAAAAAGATTTGTCAGAATTTACAAAAGATGAGTTGATAAAAGAATTGCAACTTTTAAAAAAACAAAAGAAATATGGGCTTGTTTGGGAAAATCATATAGAAGAAGTTGTGGAGCGTTGTAAAACTGAAGCTCCGATTTTGGTTGCAAAAAAAGACAAACAAATAAAAGACAAAACTAAGCCTACGAATATTTTAATTGAAGGAGACAATTATCATGCTTTGCAAGTTTTGAATTATACACACAAAGGCAAGATTGATGTGATTTATATTGATCCGCCATATAATACTGGAAGTAAAGATTTTATATACAATGATTCTTATGTAGATAAAGAAGATAATTTTAGACATTCCAAATGGATTTCCTTTATGGAAAAACGATTATTGCTTGCTAAGAAACTTTTAAAAAATAGTGGTGTTATTTTTATATCAATTGATGATAATGAACAAGCTCAACTAAAACTCTTGTGTAATGGAATTTTTGGTGAAGATAATTTCATTGCAATTTTACCTAGGCAAACACGGAGTGGTGGTGGTGCGATGTCACGACATGTCGCCACTAATCATGACTATGTATTAATGTATGCTGCTAATAAACAAATTTTGCCAGAGTTGTTTGTTCCATATGAAAAAGAATACCTAAAGAGATACAAGGAAGAAGATAATGTTGGTAGATATTTTTGGGATACGTTTATTAGAAGAAGGATAGGAAATAATAATGTTTACAAAATAACTCTCCCTAGCGGTAAAAAAGTTCAAGATAAATGGAATTTAAAAGAATCGAGCTTTAAAGATCTGAATAGGAAAGGTGATATTAAATTTATTGAAGATGGTGATGTGTGGAGTGTTCAATTTAAACAAAGAATAGGTGAGAATGGAAAAAAATCTCCTAGTATAATTTTAGATTGTAAGAATGATAAGGCAACAGACGATATAAGAAATATCTTTGGTGACAGGGTTTTTGACTATCCAAAACCAGTAAATTTAATTGAAAGATTATTATCTATTGCCACAAATAATAACTTTGGAATAATTTTAGATTTTATGGCTGGTTCTGGAACAACGGGGCACGCAGTGATGGAATTAAATAAAGAAGATAGTGGAAACAGAAAGTTTATTTTATGCACCAACAATGAATTAAATGGGTTGGAGAAAAAACTCAGAGATGATGGCTTGAGTGATGAAGAAATTGAAGAACATGGAATTTGTAGAAGAATTACACACAAAAGAATAGAAAAAGTAATGAAGGGATATACAAACCTAGACGGAGAGAAAGTCAAGGGACTTGGCGGGAGTTTGGAATACTTTAAAACCGAGTTTGTAGATGTTGAGAATATAGATAAGGTGTCAGATAAAAAGAAATTGGAATTTACTTATGAAGCTGGGCAAATGATAGCTCTTAAAGAGGACACTTTTAAAGAAGTTGCCAAAAATAAATCTTATCAAATTTTTACAGACGAAAAAGATAAGTTTGTCGGTATCTATTTTAGAGAGAATCTAGATAAATTATCAGAGATGGAGAAAAATATTTTAGATAAAAAAGATGTAAAACTTTATTTATTTTCTTATGGAGTAAATGATTTTAAGAAAGATTACTCAGATTATAAAAATGTGGTTGTTAAGGATATTCCAGAACCGATATTAAAAATATATAAAAGTTTAAATAATTAATTATGAAACAAATAATATTAAAACCATTTCAAGAACAAGCATTAGAAAATTTAACTGACGAGTTTTTGCATAAATGGAAAAAAGAATCTAATCAAACGATAAGGTTTCAAGCACCGACTGGGTCGGGCAAGACTGTTATGATGGCTCAATTTGTCAAAGAGCTTGTAAATGATCCTAGATTGACGGAGGCAAATTTGGCTTTTTTGTGGGTTAGTATTGGCGGTTCAAAAGACGGAGATCTTGCTTCTCAAAGTAAAAAGAAGTTTATTGAGTATTATGATGGAAATGTAGCGATAGATATTACTAGCTTAGACGATCTAGATAGAGATAAGGTTTTGGAGCAAAATGAGATTTTGTTTTTTAACTGGTCAAAAATAAAAACTGCAAATAAAGAGGGAAGAAAATTAAGGAGGGATGGAGAAACTGAAATAACATGGGATGGAATGCTGGAAAGGACAAAGTTGGAAGATAGGAATGTTGTTTTAATAATTGACGAAGCTCACAGGGAAACAGGAACATTACTTGCGGACGAAGAAATTAAACTTATTGATCCTCGAATAATTTTAAAAGTTACCGCTACTCACGACAGTAAAGATGTTGATGTGGATATTGAGTATGAGGAAGTAGTAAATGCTGGACTTATCAAGGAAGGAATATTGTCTCAAACTCAAGAGGATTTTGAAAATAAAAAGGAGCAAGACTTGGATAGATTTGTTTTAGATCTAGCATTGAAGAAAAGAAAAGAATTACAGGATGTTTATGAAGCAAACAACATTGAGGTAAATCCACTTTTGATGATACAACTTCCAAATGATGATAAAAAAAATCAAGAAGAAATGAAGCAAAAAGATATTGTTTTAGGATACCTGAAAGAGCAAAAAGTTAATGAAAATAAAATAGCGGTGTGGCTAACAGGAAAAGATAAAACGGATAATTTGGTAAATATCACAAAAAACAATAACGATGTAGAGGTTCTATTGTTCAAACAGGCCCCAGCGACTGGGTGGGACTGCCCGCGCGCCCAGGTTATGTTGATGTATAGAGAAACCAAAAGTCCTGTTTTTCAGGTTCAGCTTTTAGGTAGAATTTTGAGAATGCCAGAAGCTAAAAAATATTTAAATTCTACACTCAATCATTCTTATTTGTATACAACCTATACCAAAAATGAAATTATAGAGAGTTACAAAAATTTTGAAGGGATTGGTCCAAATGAAACTAAAATTTATGATTCTGTTATAAAAAATGGAATTAAACAGATTGAATTAGAAACCTTCATTTCCCAGAGGACTAGCTATAACGACCTGGGAAAGACTTTTCAGAGTACATTTTTGGGTATTGCAAAAAAATCTTTTAAGAATAAGAGAGCTTTAGAAAAATTAGGTTTTTATTTTAAAGAGCAGTTAAATTTAAATTTAATTTTTGATCAAAAAATTACTGACTATGATAATTTTATAAAAAACCTAAAAAAATCAAAAGACTTTGGACAAGAAATGTCATTGAGTGATGTAGAAAAATTATATAAGAAATTATGTATAGAGGTGTTATCTAGACAGGAAGAAGAATCAAAATATGGGGGAATCGCTCGTTCCTATGGAATTTTAAAATCTTCCCTAAATGTATTTTTTGAAGATATATTAAAAATTGGAGAAAAAAAAGAATATTACCAATATGTAGTTAATGATTTAATGAAAGGAGCTAATAGTATTTTGGTACCAGTTATCAATAAAGCCCTTTTGAAATATAAAGAAATTAGAGAAGATGAAGAAAAAGAAAAAGACAAAAGAAAGCACGAAACAAAAATGATAAAAGTTCCGTTATCAAAAATAAAGTATAGTAGTATTTTTGAAAAAATAGAAAGCAAGAGGTGTGCAATGGAACCTTGTTATATTGAAAAAAATAATCAGAACGAGAAAGATTTTGTTAAATATTTAGAAGAAAATGATTCTGTTGTTTGGTGGTATAAAAATGGAGACCAAGGATCAGACTATTTTTCAGTGAAAAGAGAAGACGGCAGGTTGTTTTTTCCAGATTGGTTTATAAAAACGGAAAAAGATAGTTGGATTGTAGATACAAAGAGCGGTTTTACAGCAGAAGGCGAAGGAGCAAAGATAAGAGCTCGATCTCTTGAGGGTTGGTTAAAGAAAAATAAAAAATTTAAAGGTGGTTTGGTTAAAGAAGTTTCTGGTTTGTGGAAAATTGCAAAAAGCTCAGAATTAAAAGAATGGGTTAATTTAAGTCTATAAATAATTTTGTTAAGTAACGTGTTAAGTAGCTTATGAGAATTTAAAAAATTAAAAAAGAAAAGAAGGGAAAAGCTAGGAAATATTAATTTTTAATATGTACATAAAGAATTCCATGGTAGTGCGTCACTAAAGAAGGTTTTACCAGTGGTGGTGCCTGAGCTTAGTTACGGAGATTTAAATATAGGTGACGGCATGCTTGCCTCAAACACTTGGGGAGATATGGTGACAATGGAAATGAGCCAGGAGGATAAAAATAATATCTATAATGATCTATTAAAATATTGTGAGTTAGATACTTTGGCGATGGTTAGGATTTTAGAGGAATTAAAGAAAATATAATATTTAGTCTCGTTAGGGGTGTTAAAAAAATAGTTATATGAATATTTATTTAGATATTGACGGCGTATTAATAAAAAAAGACAATAGTCCAGCCAATAATGTTGTTGATTTTTTGAAATATGTTACGGATAATCATAATGTCTATTGGCTTACAACTCATTGTAGGGGAGGAGGTAACAATGTACTTAATCATCTAGAAGGAAAATTACCAGAAGAAGCTTTTAAATATTTAGAAAAAATAAAACCAACCGATTGGCAAACGTTAAAAACAGAAGCCATTGATTTTACTAAAAATTTTCGATGGTTTGATGATTATATAATGGAGGCGGAGAAAGATATATTAAACAAAAACAATTCATCTTCTAAATTTATATTAATAAACCTAGAAGATGAACCAGATAGATTAATTAAAAAAAATTTATAATAAAAATTATAGAAGATACAAATAAAAGCCTAAAAAATGAAGCTTTAGCTGGGTTACCATTATATTTTCATTTTGGTGATTCTGATCGCCCTACAAAAATTGTAGCGGAGGATGGGGGAATGACTGTTTATATGATGTTCGGAGAAGAGTTTGAGATTCGTAATGATCTATTCCCTAAAATTTTAGAGAAAGGTTATTAAATAACAGAAGAACAATTTGATGAAAGGGTTAAAAACTTTATAGATTAGCTTTGGCAATCTTTATTTTAATACACGAGAAGAGATAGATAAAAATTAAATTAGAGTTATGAATTCTTTCCAGAGATATAAAAATTATAGAAGATCAAAAATCGGGGGGAGATTTGATAAGTGGAGCAAGAGGATTATTTGGACTGTAGTAATCCTTATTTTTTTGGTTATAATCTGGTTTGCTTCCATGCTCATGATGTTTTCGGATCTTATGGACAACCAAGAAGATTTTGATTCCCGTTTAATTAAAATGGAAGAAACTTTTAATAATAAATTTTCTTGTAAAAGAACTGATGTTATTAAGGAAGTAAGAAAATCAGTAGTTCGAGTTGTTGGTGGCGAGGCTGAAGGATCTGGTTTTGCAATTGATAATAATGGTTTGATTCTTACTAATTTTCATGTTATTGAATTTGAACCTAGCCCCAAGATAATATTTCCAGATAATACTTTTGAGAACGGTGAAATAATTATGACCGACAAGGATGCAGACTTAGCCATCATTAAAGTTAAAAAACAGTTGCCAGCATTAAATCTTGGTAATGATAAAGAATTGGAGTCAGGAGAGGAATTAATTGCTATTGGATTTGCTCTAGGTGGCACATTGTCTGGTGAAGCCAGTGTGAGTGTCGGTACCTTGGCTGGTCGGCGTAGTTTTAAAGAACATAATGTTGATTATTTACAAATGGACAATGAGCTTGTTGGGGGAGTTAGTGGTGGACCAATGGTTACCGCTTGCGGAGATGTGGTAGGAGTTAATACCTTGGCTTTAACTGGAATGGGCTTTGCCATTTCAGCTCACACTATTAAGGATAAATGGTTAGAAATGGAACATTCATCTAGTTCTCTTGAAAATATAGAAAGAATAACTTTTGAGCCAAATAAAAGTCCATTAGATGCGGTTAGTTCATTTTATAATTATTTAAAAATAAGGAAGTTGGAAAAGGCGTTTAAACTCTTATCCGATAATTTTAACAAAGGTTATGGTTTTAGTCTTTGGAAAATAGGTTATGAATCTCTTTTAGACACTACGTTGGTGAAAATTGAAGTAGATGAAAAAAATGACAAGATTATTCATGTTTGGCTTACTAGCAAAGACTTTGTAGGTGATGAAATAATATATAGATACTTTAAAGGTCAGTGGGAAGTAAAAGAGGTGGACGGTAAGTGGCTTCTTTGGAGTCCAAGTATTCGTGAAGTGGAAGATTATTGGGAATTAATGTATGGAGAATAAAATAATATAAATTAAATAAATAATGAACATAGAATGGAATTAAATTTTTCTAAAAAACAAATTATAGAAGCAGTAAACAATGCAAAAGAAGGAATAAAAAAATATCAAGAGATAATGAATTTATATCAAGACAAGGATGTCTCTAAGGATAAGGGGTTTCAGAAACAGTTCAATCATTTTTATAAGATGAGGCAGAGGAGTCAAGAGTATTATGAAGAATTTTATAATTATCTGGAGAAAAATAAAAATAATAAGGTTGAATTTGAGGATGCATTAAATTATTTTTATAAAAAGTTTAATCGATTAGAGGCGTCATTTTCAAGCAAGCTTATAGCCACCATAGACCCTAATTATGCTATATGGGACAAGTATGTTTTACAAAATTTAAATTTAGAAATTCCAGGATACAATTCTGAAAATAGAAAAGAAAAAATAATTAAAACATATAACGAAATAAGGAAAAAGGTAGATGAAATTATTAAAAGTGAAGAGGGGAAAGAGTCTTTGAAAATATTTGATGAATTTGTGCCGAATAATAAAATAACTAAAACAAAAAAGATTGATTTTATATTATGGCAATTAAATAGATAAAATTTTGTAGGTAATATAAATATTTTATGAGCCCGATGAGTAATTCTAAAAAAATATTAATTCTTGAAGACGATTTAGAAACTCTAGCAGTTTTAATGAATCGTTTATATGAAATAGAAAAAGAAAATAAATTTTCTAATATTTCTGTTTTAGTATTTTCTGAATATACACAGGTTGAAGATTATTTAAATAAAACAGAGAATTTTGATTTTGATATCTTGCTTTTGGATAGGGACTGTCATGCGGGTGGTTCTTTTCATGTTTTAGACTTTAAGAAATTTGATCCAAAGAAGATTATATCTATTTCAACCGTTCCAGAGTGGAATAATGAAGCTGTTAAAAAAGGAGTTGGAAAAGTCTGTTGGAAAGGCCATTATAATATCGAAGAGTGGGGAGATAGAATTAAGGAGATGATTTCGGTGATGATTGAATAATATATGAAAAAAATAAAAAAGATTAATTTTATATGAGTAACAATGCTAAAAATATATATATAGGAGCCATACTGGGATCTGTAATCGGAGATTCTCTTGGGGCTCCTTTTGAGTTTTGGAAATGAGAGGCTGTCAAAAAGTATTTTAGGGATAATAAATTAACTATTAGAGCTTACGAGCATGGAGGGATGAGTTTTCCAAAAGGATTTTATACTGATGACTCTGCTCTAATGATTTGTCTTGCAAATAGTTTATTAGAAAATGGATTTTTACCCAGTAATCAATTTGATAAATATAAAAAATGGTATTTAGAGGGGTATGCGTCTGCCACGGGAAAGTGTTATGGGATAGGGCAGAGAACAATGAAGGTTTTAATGGGTGATTATAAAGATGTTTATTTAATGAGGGGTAATGAGAAGTCTGGTGGTGGTAACGGTGCTTTAATGAGATCTGTGCCAATAGGATTATACTATCAAGGTGAATATGAAAAAATAAGAGAGTACGGAATATTATCATCTTATGTAACACACAATAATTTAATATCAGGTTGGTCTTGCGTGATTTATTCTGCCCTAATCTCGCTGATTGTTCATGGTATTAAAAAAGCAGAGTTGTTAAGCTCTGTTTTGGATTTATATAAAGAAAATATACCTTTTGATTTGAGGGGCATTTTAGAGAAAGACTATGTTTCTATGTCTGAGTATGTAGGAAATGTCAGTGGTTACTCATTAAATACTTTAAATATTGCTTTATGGTCTTTTATTACTTCTCGATCATATGAAGAAACTATTAAAAAGGTTATTTTACTTGGAAATGATACTGATACATTCGCAGTGGTCGCTGGTGGCCTTGCTGGCGCATATTATGGTGTAGACAATATTAATGACGAATGGATTAACTCAATTATTAATAAAGAAAAATTTCTTAAAATTGCAAAAAAGATATTTAAAACAAACAGATAAGGTAAAGCTACTCGGAAATCTCATAAATGCGACTTCATATAACGTTTCCGTATGATGCGATGTTTTTGATATTCCTTCTTATATTATTAATTATATCAAAAATTTGGGTGAAAGACATTTATCCTCCATATTATTCTTTCTTTGGAGCGGAGCGGAAGAGAAAATCTAACAAAGGTGAATTTCTGGAACCGCATATGCAGGTGTTAGACGAAGTTAACTGGCTACTTATTTTTTATTTCCATTCCCCATCTATTGTTATTCCTTTTCTTGCTTTTAAATAAAGTTTAAATGGGAAAAACGAGATAATGGCAATAAAAAGCCCTATTAAAGCAAGCACTAAAGGTCCAACAATTAAATTAGCTATGCCTGCAGGAATCCCGGTTAGCTGAAAAAAAATTAAGTTTGAATATACCTTACCTCCGAGCAGGCTAATGATTAGTGTTAATACCCCAAAGATAAATCCGAAGGGTATGGCGATTGAAACGCATAGACTGATAAATGATTTAAATTTGATTTGTAAGAGCTTTTTTTGTTCCATATGTTTTTTTATGTATAAATGATTTAATTTGAGTTCTAAAAATAAGTCGCCAGTTAATTTTGTCTAACGTTGGTGCATCATCTGAAGTTTTTTTGGGACAATTTTTTATCCACAATTAGTTAACAAATTTAAAAGATTCAACGATTGGTGTCATTGTTACAAGATAGGAATCGTATTGTTTTATTTCGGCTGTGTAAGTTAATATATATGCGGAATTATTAATAACTGTAAATATTTGCATCCACTTTAAACTGTATTGACCTTGTTTTCCAGTGTAGACAATCTTGTAGGCGGGGTTGTCGTCAAAAGTAATTTTTTCAGAACTAATTATATTTAAGTCTGCTCTTGTTTGTTTAATTTGACTTATGGATATATCATTATATTCGTCCAGGGTCATTGGCTGTGAAGATAAATCTTGAACTGCTACATTGAAATTTTCTTGAAACAAATCAGAGGGACTCTCTTTCGGTGATAGGAGTAGTACGGCCGTTCCCATCGTGCCTTCTTGTTTTTGGTATGTTTCAGGGTAGGTGAGTTTAAATCCAGAGTCGTAGTTAGAGTAATTAATAAAGCCACTTTTTGTTGTCGTTGTGGTTGATTTCTTAATATTGGAAGCATTGTTTTTGTTTGCGATACTGCATCCAGAAAATGAAATAATCATTATGAATAAAAAGATTGTTGAAAGTTTTTTGTATGTTTTGATCATAGTTTTAAAAGATAAGATAAAAAATTGTCCTAAAAAAATTTTCTAACTTTTCATTATTTCGTACAATGTGTGCGCTTGATGCGAAGTAGACAGACCAATACGGAGCGAAGCGGAGTATTGGACTGGCTATTTTGTATAAGCAGCTGTTAGGCGATGTGCGTTCGCAGTGAACGAAGTGAACAAGAGCGCGCATTGACTGACTGGTGCTGGTAAGCGCACACATTAGGCAAAATGTTAGTGAGTGCTACTGGAGCGATAGCGGAAGGAGTGCGAGTGCATTTTGCCTAACGTTTGCGTGTATCTGAAGTTTCGCAAAAATTCCTTTGAAAATCTAATTGTTTTTTGCGAAATTTGGGAGAGGCTGATTTGACATTCCTTTTGAATCTAATTGAGTCAAATCTGCCGAACCAGATACACGCTGTTATATGATGTACCAATAAATTCATCCTTAAAAAAATTGGGAAAGTTTTATTCGGCTAAATGCGAAAACTTGTCTTGCCAAACTTTTAGCTCGTCGAATATCTTATCATCAAAATCATCCGGTTTAAATTTGAAAATTGCGTTTGCGTTTCTCATGCAATATCCAAGCTCGTCTTTGTTGTCCTGGCTGGCATACCATTTGAAACTATCAAGAATATCGGCTGTCTTGAC
>Ga0075122_10002942_pt1 | contig 10947 bp, 8 predicted proteins | sample AntAceMetag02UKB_FD_69790 | JGI IMG/M metagenome (GOLD analysis project Ga0075122, IMG submission 69790) | Saline lake microbial communities from Ace Lake, Antarctica - Antarctic Ace Lake Metagenome 02UKB | ecosystem: Environmental > Aquatic > Non-marine Saline and Alkaline > Saline | place...
TTATCATTTCAATGCGATCTACCAGTATTTTTGCCGGGACAGATTCAAAATGAGAGATATAATCGAGATTTAAATCGCAAAATGTACATTTTTTCCAGTAGCATCCATGGGCTAACGTTAATTTATTCCAACGACCGTCACTCCAGAGACGATGCATAGGATTGGCAATTTCCAAAATTGACAAATATTGACTTAACAACAGGTCACTATAGTCAGGCATTCCAGAATTTTTAAATGGTATATCAGATTGTTCCGGGTTGTTTGCAAAAACAACTGTTCCTGCTTCCAGGAAAAAGGTTCGTTGCAGTGAAGACCGCTCAACTTCTCCACTTAAATATTTGATAATCTGCAGAAGTGGGTTTTCACCATCATCCAAAGTGACGAAGTCAGTATATTTGAACATCAGCGGCGTTTTTAAATCTCTTAGCTCTGTGCTGATATAGCCTCCGCCCATCGCGATAGATATGGAAGGATAATTGGTTTTGATATACTGACCACATTTCAACGAACTATAGAGGCAACCAGGGAACGGTACTGTGAATCCGACCAGTTCCGGCTTTTGGGTGCTTAAATAGGTGTCAAGTCGTTCCAGCATCAGTTGCTCGACCAGAGTGTCTGGTTCCTGTAATGCAGATTCTACCGGTTTAAAGGAGCTGGCCGCTAACGCAAGCCGTTCCGCATAACGACTAAATCCAAAGCTCTCCGATATGTATTTCTTAACCAGATCGGCAATGTCCTCCAGATACAGAGTTGCCATGAATCGAGCTCTATCTTGAATTCCAAGGGTACCAAACGCCCAATCCATATCTTCAAGAGAGTCGAAACGTGGACCTTCGGGCAGAAATCTGTCACTGATAATTCGATGTGCCAGTGTAGGGTCTCCGTTCTGCAGAAAATGAATCACAGGCGCAACGGTGTTCAAATACACTTTTTCCAGAGCCAGAGTACGTAGAATATCGGGTGTGTGGTATGCCTCTCGTTCCCTGACGAGTTTAAAAAGTCTTTTTAAATTATCCGGTGTAAACAGTTGCAAAAAGAGTTCAAGTCCTAAATCTATTTGAAATATATTCAGGTCATATCGACTCAAAAAGCCCTTTAATACCGGAATAGCAGGATACGGTGTATTAAGTTGCGTAAGTGGAGGAGTAATCAATAAAATTTTAGAAGAACTACCGAATTTCATAGTTAGACGACTTAGTTTGTAGGGTTTGAGTGTGCTTTGATTTTTAATGTTTTACTGATGGTAACTTTCTAGAAACTGACCCAGTTTTTCTATCGCAACTTCTAATTTATCTGAATGGGGAAGGAAAACGATACGAAAATGATCGGTTGTAGGTAAGTTAAATGCAGTACCTTGTACCAGAAGGATTTTTTTATCCAGTAAAAGATCCAAGACAAACTTCTCATCATCGAAAATGAGTGTCTTTCGAACATCAATTTTCGGAAACAGATATAGGGCACCCTTCGGCTTAACGCAGGATACGCCCTCTATATTGCAAATCATGTCATAAGCCAAGTCTCTCTGCTTTAACAATCGGCCACCTGGTTTAATCAAATCATTTATCGTTTGATATCCGCCCAAAGCTGTTTGAATAGCATGTTGAGCCGGAACATTGGCGCATAATCGCATGCTAGCCAGGATATCCAGACCCTCTATAAAATCTGAAGCATACCGTTTTGCACCGCTAATGATCATCCAACCTGATCTGAATCCGGCGACACGATAGGTTTTTGATAAACCATTGAAGGTCACAAACAGAAGGTCATCTGCCAAAGACGCGATGGAGATATGCTCCGCATCATCATAAAGAATTTTGTCGTATATTTCGTCAGAGAAGATGATCAAATTATGTTTTCTGGCCAGCTGAATGATTTTATCCAGAATTTCCAATGGATAGACTGACCCTGTTGGGTTATTGGGATTTATGATAACAATACCCCTGGTTTTTCTCGTTATTTTTTTTTCAATGTCCTCCAGATCCGGGTACCATTCGGATTCTTCATCACATTGGTAGTGGACTGCTTTGCCACCGCAGAGGCTGATTGCTGCGGACCAAAGTGGATAATCCGGAGAAGGAACCAGGATTTCATCTCCATCATTTAGAAGTGCCTGTGTGGCCATGACAATAAGCTCACTAACGCCGTTACCAAGGTAAATATCTTCAATAGTCACACCATCAATCTCTTTTTCCTGACAATAGTGCATAATAGCTTTCCTGGCAGGATACAGTCCCTTGGAATCCGAATAGCCTTGGGAAGTAGGAAGATTAATAATCATGTCATGGATTATTTCATCCGGTGCTTCAAACCCAAAAGGGGCTGGATTTCCGATGTTCAGTTTGATGATCTTATGCCCTTCTTCTTCAAGCCGTTTGGCCTCAGCCAGCACAGGACCACGTATATCATAACAAACATTGAGCAATTTACTTGATTTCAGGATAGAGTTCATCTTTTTAAATAGTTAAATGGTGTTATATTTAGAAATAGAAGTTCTGACTGATTATTTCATGCTTTTGGTTATCAGGTCTGACAGGTCTTTTTCTTCCAGCTGTGTTTCAATCCAATATTGTTGACTGCGCCGTATACGCTTGCGGTTAAACTGAAGAGCTGCTTCCGCAGAGGCCTTTTTCCCTCCAAAATACCAGCTTATTTCAAAAAACATTAACAGACCGGATATACCATAATTATGTTGGGTAAACGCCTGATAACTACCTGAAATAAATATTAAATTTAACGCTAAAGAAACAAATGCTTTTCCATATGCCTCACTCAACAAAAATCCAGAGCCTGGCAGAAGACCTGAATAAAACGACGCTTGATCTGGATTGATCAGGTCTGGAAGCATCTCAGAAGACGGGAAATCCCCCTCTGCATCATCTTTTAAATATGTCTCCCAGGCATGCTGTGCGCGTCTTTCTTCACCTTGTTGTAGAAGTGATGCAATTAAAATGAGGCTGGACTGTTTATTAATTTGTTCATCAGAATATAACCCTCGTTCCAAAAGCATCTCAGATGCCAAATTATCAATCGAATGATACTCTCTCAGCCAGTAATAATTCTTTAAGAGATAAAGATCCAACTTTCTTTTATCTGATGTCTGAGGAAACTGAAATTTTATCTTGAGAATCTGACTAATCGAACGATGATATTCTTTCTGATCGTACAGCTTTATAATAAAACGGAGTTGTTCAGCATCAGGATCGATGAGAGTCTGACTGTTTGCATCCTCGGTTGAAATTAGAATCAAAATTAAAGCCAAAAACAGCGTCCAGCACCATATTTCCGGAAACCTATAATTTAACCTGGCGGTATGTTGATGATTCGCTTTCAAGGACATTGTTATCTCTTTCAAGATTTCCCACTGTATTTCACTTAAATGTCGAGGAATTTTTACAAAGGGGCAAGTCCGGAATAAGAAAATCTTTAACACATGCTGAATGATGAAATATCTGGTATCAGTTTGGTGAATTCAGCCAATTGCTTGTGCAAGATTTATTTCATCGATCCCCAGTGAATTGGTTAACTCTCTGAGTCGTTTGAGATTTCCTGAGAGTTGATTTTCGAGCGCAAGCTTTTTCAGTAGTGACCAGTTCGAAAGTGCCATTTCCTGATTATTGTTTATCCAAAATGCTTTGCCCATAACCAGCAGAGCATCGCATGCTTCCTCATAAGCCTGGTTTTCCCGCATAATTTGGAGAGAAAGCTGAAAAAAATCATAACAACGTTCCAGATCACCCAATTCCCCATAAATTTGTGAGATGTTGATCAGAGTCTTTGCTTCGCCACTACTATGCCCAATGTTCCTCATGATTGATAATGATTGCTCCAGGTAGTTGATTGCCATTAAAAACTCACCTCGAACTCTATAAATGAAGGAAATATTGCTCAATGTGATCGCTTTGAGAGTAAAATCACCTGTGTGCTGCACGATTGCTAACGTTTGTTCAAAGTATTCAAGTGCTTTTTCGTAATAACCCTGAGTATAATAGACAGTGGCGATATTATTCAGTGTTGTCGATTGACCATCAAAATCGTTGATTTTTTGAAGTATCTCTAATGCATTTTCCAGGTATTTGAGAGCACGGGTAAAATCCCCTTGATCTTGAAAAATCTGTGAAATGTTATTCAGTGTTGTCCCTTTGGATTTCAGATCATTTGTCTGATCAGTAATCTTCAGTACCTTGTTCCAAGATACGATGGCATCTTTCATCAGACCGACTTTTTCCTGGCTTCCAGCCATTCGGACGTACAATGGCAGGCATTGCGAAGCGTTTTTTAACAATTTGATGGTGTCTTCTAAAAAAGCAATGTTTAGTTGGTGATAACCAATTCTTTCAAAATGAGATGAGATTTTAATAGTGTTTGAAACCACTTGATCCAGGGTCTCTGTGCGCTGAAACTTCCAGCAATCGAAGATTTCTATAAGTAGTTTATTATGCTCTTTATTCATTCCATCTTTGCACATTTGTTCCAAATTGCTTGCCACCCAGTTATAAATTGGTTTTTCAGGCAATATATTTTTGACTTCTTTCAACATATTTCTAACAATCTGAACCTTACCCGAAGAAGCATAGTTATAACAGAGCTCTAGTTGGTTTTGGCACTGTTCTTCTTTGCTCCCAATATTGGCTAGATAGATCAACATACTCTCTGCATTATCAATATGACTTAGATTTCTATCAACTTCTGATATCTGCAACGTGTGCCAAAGTTGTCGACGTTTTTCTTCTCGAACTGTTTTATTTGAGTACCATTTTTTCAGGAATTCCCCCAGAAAAGGGAGAAATCTTTTAGGATCCTTAAGCTGTCCGATAGCCAGCCAAAGTTCGAAAAAACCTTCTTTGATTTGAAATATTTTTGAACGTTTACTAATCGGATGAACAGAAGTTGTTATATACCCATAGTCGAGAAGTCGACTCAGGCTTGCGTGACATTGTTGGGTTGAAATTCGAAGATCGTTTGTAAGATTTGTATATGTATTGTATTCAGATTCAAGAGATGCAAGTGTTGCCAGGAGGGATCGGTCAATCGTCAGTAAGGAATGCATCCTCTCCTGATAAATGGGTGTCACTCTGTCCAGCAGCTCTTCGAACAATGACTTGATACTCTGTGAATTTTCATCCGTCAGCAGTTTATAAAGCAGTAATATCAGTCTGGGATTTCCACCAGTAAATTGGTGCAGTGCTTGAATTTTTGAGGTCAGATTGCTAAATCCTTGTATAAGAACGTTTTGCTGATCATACTTCAAATGTTTTAAAATAAATTGCTGTGTCTGCTCAAGGTCCAGTTCTTTCAGTGGTCGAACATTAAACAGACTAAAAAACGGATTTTTGTATGATGTATTGGCAGTATTTGCAGCTTTTGCTGTTCCAATGAATGTTACAACTTCGCAATCAGAAAGAAATCCAGCAAACCCTTTAAAATCATCCGGATTCTTCGCCAGGTCGGAAAAAAGGGTATCAAAGTTTTCAAATAGAATTAAGAAACGTCGACTATTGTCTTTATAGTAGCTTTTCAGGGATTTAGTTACCAGATCTTGAATGGTACTATCATCAGAGTTCTTACATTCAAGCAGAAGTTTTCCCCAATGTTTGTCGTTGTTGGCTTCCTTAAGATATTTGACGATTTCCAACAGAAGTAGGGATAGAGACATGATTCCATGATTATCAACTGGAAAGGTAATAAGTAGGTATTTTTGTGATAGAGATCTGGATCTGACAATTTTATCTGCTAATAGTTTCAAAAGATGCGTTTTGCCAATTCCACGTGGTCCGACAAATAAAGTGTGATTTTGAGTGGGTTCATCGGCAGACTCTTCCAATACTGCCAGTAACCCGGCAATAATCTCTTGCTGCCCAACGGCTGTTTTTTTTAATTGATCTATTGAAGACAGACCCGGGCGATATACACTTTTTAATGGCTCATATTCGATGCCACTGGATTTCATTTGACTCCTGTTTGATTAATTAATCAGGATGTTAATAATACATTCCGAGCTCAAAATCGGAAGGACACACTTGATCCATTATCCCGTTTCAACTTAACGATAGTTCCTAAATGCAACAAACAATTTAAAAAATGTCGTTTTTGGTGAAAAAGCATTTCAAAAAGTATTCCTATATTATTGCAATATGAAGAATTCAAGCACTGGTATCTCTCCAGACGAGAAGAACTTGGTCTTTTGGAATGAATAGGTACTGGAGATACTTCTTTTTATTCTATCTCGCTTCATTACAGATTACTATAGAAGGAAGAGAATTTATGGTAAAACAGGTAGAATTGAAAATATTACACCTAAACTTTGACAGTTCATCTTTGTGTTCACTTATCTATCGTATTCCACCGGTTTCCAGATGCCTCAGGCTGCTTTATACGTATTCTGCGGAGCTAGATCTTGTAAATATGAGGTCAGTCTACTATGCTAACAGACATTCAACATAATCACATAAGCATGGCTTGATTTATTGCTTTCATATAATTCCATTACCAATCGGAAAATAATGAATAATCAGAACCTTCTTGAAAAACTTTTAAACAGGGAAGATCTGACCTCTGATGAAATGAGTTGGATTATGAATCGGATAATGGATGGGGAATTCACTGCCAGTCAAACAGCAGCAATGCTGGTTGCGTTACGAATGAAAGGAGAAACAATTGAAGAAGTGACCGCTTGTGCAACGGTGATGCGAAAAAAATCGACTAAAATCCCAATCAAATACGACCTCCTGATTGATACTTGTGGCACAGGAGGTGATAACTCAGGATCTTTTAATATCTCAACGACGGTTGCTCTTCTACTTGCGGGCGCAGGGTACAAAATTGCAAAACATGGCAATCGCTCAATGACATCAAAAAGTGGTAGTGCTGATATACTTGAAGCTTTAGGGATCAATATTGATTTACGTCCGGAACAAGTTGCAGATTGTATCTCTGAAATCGGGATTGGATTTCTATTTGCCCCGGCCTTACACACTTCTATGCGAAATGTGGGTCCGATTCGAAAAGAACTCGAAATTAGGACTGTATTTAATATTCTGGGCCCTTTGACCAATCCGGCTGGTGCAAATATTCAAATCGTTGGCTTATACTCACATCTACTGGTCTTCAAGGTAATTCATGTCTTGAAAGATCTGGGAAGTGAGTCCGCTTTCGTTTTCTCAGGATTAAGCGGCTTGGATGAAGTTTGTATTGCAGGTGATACCAAAGTTGCTCGACTCGATCGAGAAGGTACCATTAGTGAGTTTACTTTTAATCCGGAAACATATGGATATCAAAAAGCTGCCCTAACAACCATTTATGGTGGGAGCGCAACCGAAAATGCAGAAATTACGAAGGATATTCTCTCCGGTAAAAATAAAGGCCCAAAACGCGATATTGTAGCGATTAATACCGGCTTCGCTATAGCAGCAGCGGATGACTGTTCCCTCGAAAAAGGGATTCAAAAAGCCGAAGCGCTGATCTCAGATGGTGCCGGTGCCCAGATCATTGACCGTCTGGTACATGTCACCAATGCATTTTAAGGTTCAGCCGATTTTCCCTTAAAACTAGTCGTGCTTTGTATTTGTGGTTGTCCTCAAGAGACGTTAATCTAAAAATTAAACTAACACAGACATAATGAGTATTCTTGACCAAATTGTTCGGGATAAAAAAAAAGAGGTTGCAGAAAGACTTTCAGCAATCACAATTGAGCATCTTCATAAATCCGCTAATGATCATCGCAAGCCATTGGACTTTGATAAAGCTTTAAAAACTAAGACCCTCGCTATAATCGCTGAAATTAAAAAAGCTTCTCCTTCAAAGGGAGTGATTCGTCCGGATTTTGATCCACTTCAAATAGCAAAATCTTACTCACAGGCAGGCGCAAACTGCTTGAGTGTTTTGACAGAGGAAAAGTATTTTCAAGGGAGCCCGGATTTTTTAACTGCAATTCGACAGGCAGTAGAGATCCCTTTATTGAGAAAGGACTTTATTGTTGATGAACGACAAATCAGGGAATCATACAATTTAGGGGCAGATGCGATACTATTGATTGCCTCTGTTCTGTCTGAGAAACAGCTGTCAGACTTTAAAAAAACAGCAGAGGGGTTTGGACTGACAACACTGGTCGAAGTACATACACTTCAAGAGTTTGCGGTCACACTGAAACTGGACTGTCACCTTATTGGAATAAACAACAGAAATCTTGTGACATTTGAAACAGATATCCAGCACTCGATAAACATGCGCAAGCATATACCGGCACATGTCACTTGTGTCAGCGAAAGCGGTATTAACTCTGCTGATGATTGCCGAATCCTGTATGAAAATGGATTTGATGCTGTTTTAGTGGGGGAAACGCTCATGCGTCAGACTGATCCAGGGGCTTATATTTCAACGCTGCTCGGGAAAATAAAATAAAATGAAACGAGTCAGAGTAAAAATATGTGGTATTACTCATATTGAGCAGGCAAAAACGATTGCTGCACTGAATGTCGATGCACTTGGCTTTATCCTCTACAAGAAATCTCCAAGATCTGTTACAGAAGAAAAAATTCGATCAATTATCAGCGCTCTACCTCCTTTCGTGAAAACAGTGGGTGTATTTGTTAATGAGCCGCTTGAAAACTTGCACGATATAATGCTGCGAACCGGACTGGACCTGGCTCAATTGTCTGGAGACGAGTCCCCCGCATACTGCCAACAATTAACTGAAAAGAGGATTAACTGGATCCGATCATTCAGGATTAAGGATTTAGCTGATTTAGAAGAAACCGCTCTCTTCCAAGCCAACTTCATTCTACTGGATGCCTGGTCGGATAGTGCTTTTGGTGGAACAGGGAAGACTTTTGACTGGGCAATAATTGATAAGTTACCCCAGCGTTTTGAGATTATATTAGCCGGGGGCATCAATATCAATAATGTTGAAAAAGCAATAAAAACAGTGCGTCCTTATGGGATAGATATATCTTCAAGTGTTGAAGAAGCGCCTGGAATTAAATCCATAGAAATGGTTAAGGCCCTATTGAAGCGGATAGAAATGTCGGAGGGGTGAGCGTAGTGATAACTGACCTGATTTCGAACTATCCGATTTTGTTCCCCAAGTCGAAAATGGGCAAATAAATTGAGAGGAGTAATGTTAATGTCACTGCTCCCAATATCAGCATTAGTAACGGCTCAATAAATCGACTCCATTTTTCGAATTGGGCTTCCCGTTGTCGATCGATATAAGTGTAAATTTGCTCAAATCCCAATTTCAGTAAACCGGTTTTTTCCGCTGGGGCGATAAAACGATGAAATGAATGAGGAAACCAGTGTGAACTCTGAAAAGCCTCTGAAAATACAAGACCTGTGTTGAGCCTTTCAGTGAGCAGCTGCCCATGTTTTCGGTTTTTTTCTGACATACATTCTGTTGCTTGAACGGTTGCTTGATTTACCGACTGCCCACTTTCCAATAACAGCGACATGGCATGAGCGTATAAATAAGGATCTTCTTTCGATTGAAGAAGCCTTTGCAACCGCTGTGATACGACTGTCCATGGATGAAAAATCCGAATTCCAGGAAGATTCCCCCAAACAATGAAGCCCAAAAAAAGTGCAAGGATAGTCATGCTATTTTGATGGAAAACATCAGATAGCGTGACCATCATCTTTGTTAAAATTGGTAAATCATCCTTGAAAAGTGCATATACATTACTAAACATCGGAACAACGAAAACAATCACGCCAAGACTCATCAGTATGATCATGCTGAATATTATTTTTGGATAACGAAATATTCGGACAAGTTCCTGACGCCTGTCTTCCTGATGTTTATAGAAAGCTCTTAAGTCATGCAATCCTTGTCTGAGCTTGCCGCTTTTTTCACACAACCGAATCATCGCAATGAAGAAATTTGAAAAAAGAGGTGAGAGCTCTGAAAATCCATCCTCCAACGATTTTCCCAGATGCAGGTCTGACCTGAGCTTAAGAAAAACATAACGTACAATGGGTGATCTACGATCATTAATCATCAGTTCCAAGGCTTCAATAATCGATATTCCAGCATCCAGAATGGATGAGAAAGAATCTAAAATATAAATAAGATCACTGGTTTTCAAGGCCATATTCAGTTGATCCCTGGGAACTGTATTCAGTGATATCTGATAGTATCCCTGTTTGTTTAAATCAACCCAAACTCGTTTTTTCGAATATCCAGCGGCAATTCCATGACCGGATGTTCCGTCTAAAGTGATTGCCGTCCACAGATAAACTGATACCATTTTTGTTTTAAATGAGCTTTAAATTTCAGATAACAACCCATTTATTCATCTGGACAGGTAGCATCCAGCTCAATGGCGCTGATTTTGTTTTCTGCAACTAGTTTTTCCCCAAAGTTCCGCATGGAAATAAATCCTTCTGAACATGAAGCCTTTTCAATATCTGATAATGCATCTTCATATGAGAGCATTTTTTTTACCATCGGCGAAATCGGCAGGGTTTCTAATAGAGGGATTCTTCCAGAAACGCCTTTACCGGAGCAATACTGACAGTCAGGGCTGAAATTACAATTGCAAATCTTCGGAACCAATCGCTGCGACACCAGCAATTTCAAGGACGTAGAGATATCATCGCCTCTTACGCCTAGATTTTTTAAACGATGAATGGCTTCAAACACGTTGTTGCTATGTAAGGTTGAAAGAACGAGGTGGCCAGTCTGAGCCGCTCTTGCAGCAATTTGAGCTGTTTCTGTGTCCCGGATTTCTCCTACAAGAATCACGTCGGGGTCCTGCCGTAGAAAAGAGCGCAAAGCTGACGCGAAACTGATGCCGGCTAAATTATTGACCTCTACCTGGGTTATGCCATTCAACCTGTATTCTACTGGATCTTCGATCGTCAGAATATTCAGTGCTTCTGATTGTAGCTCTTTTAATATTGAATAGAGGGATGTTGTTTTCCCTGATCCGGTTGGGCCTGTGAAGAGGATCATTC
>Ga0075122_10002943_pt1 | contig 10947 bp, 9 predicted proteins | sample AntAceMetag02UKB_FD_69790 | JGI IMG/M metagenome (GOLD analysis project Ga0075122, IMG submission 69790) | Saline lake microbial communities from Ace Lake, Antarctica - Antarctic Ace Lake Metagenome 02UKB | ecosystem: Environmental > Aquatic > Non-marine Saline and Alkaline > Saline | place...
CTAGTACTATTGTAGCTAGTGGAGGTATAGAAACATTTACTTCTACTGTTAATGATGACTATGACGAAATAACACAGGCGTGTACTTTCTATCCCACTAACCCAGGTAGGTGGATTAACGTACAGCTTCCGTTTACGCAGGTACTCACCGTAGAGAATCTGTTTGGTGCTATCGCTAATACTAGGGTAATCGATGTTAACCTGGAGTGGGTAGAGATAGATCATCAACAAGGATTCCTACAGTTGGTACCGTTCAACCAGGAAGTAGCTTTCAACTACTTAGGCTTGGTGTGGGCGCAGTCTGTTAGAGGAGCTATCGACCTACCGAACTTCTGGCACTACAGGGTTAAGGCTGGTTTGAGAAAGCCTAGTCAAGACATTCTTGCTTGGGTAGGTAAGACAGCTGCTATTCCTTTGCTAGCGATAGCAGGGCAGGCATACAGAGCTGGTTACGCTTCCCAGTCTACTTCTAGGGACGGTATTTCAGAGTCTGTAAGCTATACCTCTTCAGCTATGTTTGGTGTTTATAGTGCTACTATCGAAGAGTATAGAAAATGGTTAGAGATGTATACACCGAAGATTTCCGGTAAGTACCGAGGATTAGTTCTGGTGGTTCTATAGTGGCCGATAAAAGAGCAAATATGCCATCTATTATTCCTCTTCAAGGGAGCACTACTAGGCTTGCTAGCGCCAGTGGCACGGGCTTTCAAAGTAGCATGCAGTTCCAAGAGGATTTAGTGGCTAACAGAGGGGAGATAGTAATCCATGAGACGGGAGTATCTTGCCCTAAATGCCGAGCTTCAGTGGATGACGACGTGTTTGGAAGCACTTATTGTACTTCTTGTCGAGGTACTGGTTGGCTCTGGAGGAATCCTAGAAAAATTCAGGGATTGGTTACTGGCATTTCGCAGAATAGGGATCTGCGAGAGTTAGGGTTTTTACAGCCGGGCGATTGTGTGTTGTCCACCAGCCCTAGGCTAGTTCCTCAGGTATCTGACTTTGATAAGCTTACATTCACATGGCCTCTTCCTTTGGATGACGGGCAAGTAATAGTAAGGAAGAAAAGCTACCAAAGAGAAATAGAGAAGTACGGCACTCCTTTTTTGGAGCAGGACGAAGACCGTATATTTTACGAAGGCGTGAACACTATCCACTGTGAAGATGAGCATGGTATAGAGTACTATCAAGAAGCAGACTTTATATTTAATGGAAAAAGGCTTAAATGGATAGGAAATAAACCAGCTCGTAATGTTAGATATGTGATCAAATATGAAGCATTTATAGAGTGGATAGTGTCCTCGCCTCCGTTACAGAGAATAGATCATGGCGTAAATATTGGCCCTAGGATCATCTTACAGAAACGTCACGTAGCTTTGTTATCTGAGGACGTGAGAGAAAAGACAGCAGCACAGGACGCAGAAGAGACTGCTGTGTTCAATAAAAAGGTTACTGTTTAATGGGTAACATGGGTAACATGGTTACATATGAGGTTAACGTACCTGAGTGGCCTAAGAACAGCTCAAGGTCTATGCTTCGTTCTAAGGCTACTTTAGCTTTGATGGACGCCTCTTGGAAGGCTTATTATGAGTGGAGAGCTTTAGCTGCTACTAGGCTAAGTTCTTCTAGGGAAGAGTACCTAAGAGGGATGCGCCCACCTTCCGTGTCTCTAACAGGGGCTTCCAGCATTCAGGTGGAGTTTGGCCTTGAGGGTTGGTTGCCTGTTGCTGTAGAGAAGGGCTCTCCTGCTTTCGACATGAAGTCGTCTTTGGTTAAAAGTGGTACAGGTAGGAGAGTTATACCTTTTAAGGACAAAGCCCTCAAAGGTAAGGGGTATTCCTATTGGGATATACATAAAGACATGCCTTCAGGTGTGAAAAACATGTGGAGGATGCATTCAGAGGATACCCACAAGTTTACGGAGTCTCACGCCCAGTTTCTAGCGTTTTCCATTGGGCACCAATCACACGACGCTAATATAAAGGCTAAAAACCAGAAGGCACCTAAGATTAAGGCTGCGTCTTTTAGGACTATGAGTACTAATTCGTCTTCAGATTCTTGGCTTCATCCAGGCATTAGGAAGAAGGATTTTTACGAGGAGATCCACAGAAAGTTGGTAAGTGAGTACTTACCCCAAGCATTCTATAGGCATCTAAATATTCCAATCACTGTTAGGAGTCGATAATGAGTTTATTACCAGAAGTAATTATACAGGAAATACTTAGAGACGGAGTTCTTAAAGCTAGACAGAATCCTAGAGTGGTGGATATGCTACTCAGACAGGTTCCTGGTAAAGTAGCTGACGAGATCAAAAAGACTTTCCATGACCAGTCCTTAGAGATTGTATTAGGCTTTAGCAGAAAGACTCCTGTGTTCCCTTGTATTTGCATCCTATTGAGAGGAGAAGAGCAGGGAGAGACGTTCTTGGAGGACTTTGCTGGGGGAGGCTATGGTCCCCAGTGGATGGATCCTCAAGGCGAAACAGGTACAGAGGACACAGGCAGCCCAGGTGCTTACATTGAGTCTGAGTTCTTTAGGGGTACTACGGATAGGCAGAAAGAACTTCAAGAGCGTGCTGGCGGTATGATTGGCGATCCTAGAAGGCTATTCAGTGAGGACACCTATAAGGAAAAGGGCTCTGTGTTCTTTGATGCCTCGTACCTGCTACACATTATGGCGCAGACACAAGAGTTTACTATATTCCTGTATGCCTTGATGAAGTACATCATTTTCTCTAATAGGGATAAGCTAGAGAGAAATAACCTGAAGAGCTTAACGACTAGCGGCACAGACCTAAGCGCTTCTCCTGAGTTCATGCCGGATTTCATCTATAGTAGAGCACTGGCTTTACAGTTTATTCAGCCGTTTGAATGGTTCGTGTTTGACGATGAGATGGACGGTTTCGAGGATATCATCCTTGATATAGACGCGCACACTCCTAGCGTAGATAAAGAAGGAGTATTAGATGGTTACGACGTTACGTGTGTCCGATCAGTGAGCCTAACACCTCCGGTATTACAAAGCGTAACACCCACTAGCATTGATGAACTAGATATGGTAGAACTTATCATACAGGGAACGAATATACATGCTGATGCTGTAGCTTCCTTCCCTGATAAGGTGTACGACGAGTCTGTTCCTAGTGGAGTACAAATTGTGGATACTGCGTATATAGCTGGTAATAAGTTAAAGGTTACTGTATATGCATATGAAGTAGGAGTAACAGACGTAACGGTAACTAATCCTGGAGTAGATAATTCGGATACGTTATCAGACGCTATTACGGTTATCGCGGTACCTTAAGGAGAGAATGACTGATGAGCAAATCGACTAAGAAGAGTGTTATACAGAAAAGAGAAGGCTTTAAAGAGGCAGGCCCTGTAAAGCTTGTAGAAGCAGTAGAGATTATAGAAGAAGATGCGCCTGTAGAAGAGATTGCTAGTAAGCCTGTTGAGAGAGAGGTTCCTTTGAGTAATGTAAGTCCTGTGAGTCCTGTTACTGCTATTCACCCTAACCCTAAGCCTAGGCTTATTTCGCTAGAAAAATATCTTATGAGCAGCAAAGTTCCTTTTCAGAACTTTAAAGCTATTCAAGAATTTGTTAAGCCTAGAAAAGTGGCTACTAAAAAAGAGTGGGATAATCTTATCTCTAGGTACTAATAGGAGAGGAATAGTATGGCTAAGTTTGTTATTTTCAATGGGATCACATATGTGCATCCTGGAGGTGGGTCTAAAGTAGATGTAAATTCTATGGCCCAGGTAGGTTTAGGAGTCTCAGGCATTGTAGGGCTGATCGGGGAAGCTGACGGTGGAGAATCTGGTTCTCTAATCATTTTCGACGATCCTGCTAATGCTAAAAGCGTATTTAAGTCAGGCCCCTTGGCTGATGCTGTGCGACTTTGCTTTGAGCCTTCCAGCGATAACCGAGTTCCTGGTGGGGCTTTTAGAGTTGTTTGCTACAAGGTTAATGAGGGTAAACAAGCTGAGATTACTTTGATGGGTAGGGATGAGGGCGGTGTTAACTGTGCTCTAGACAATCAGGTACTAATCCAGAGTCAGGATTACGGCTCGCATACCACTCAGATCGGGTTTGCTTTTGAAGATGATGCAGTAAACACTCAACAGTTCACAACTACTACGGTATTTGAGAGCATTAAAGAGATTGGTAGTAACATCGCGGGTAAGCCTTTAATGGGTTTAGCTTATAAGGGACCAGAAGAGGAGCTTTACTCTGTTACCAGCCAAACAACTACTGGAAACGGTAATGGTGGGGGTACTACCTTAGAGATTAATCCTTTATCTGCATCTATAGAAGCTGGCCAGTGGGTTAAGATTACTGCTGCTCCTGGTACTAATGTGGATACTGCTCCAGATCCTTTTCCTGGAGGCACTGGTCCTTTTGATTTAGATAACACAGCCTATGACGCTGTGATTAACAGGGATTTTATTATCACCACTACCCCTACTAGCGGTATTGCTAATGCTCCAGACACGGTTAATATAGAAGCTGCTCCTGCTATTATGACTGCAGCCGCTCCTGAGCCTTATGACATTAGGGCAGGAGACACTATCACTGTTAGTGTTGATGGGGGTGCCAATCAGGCTGTTACTTTTACCGCCGCAGCGGCCCCAGGCCCTCCAGCACTTATGACTGCTGTTGAGTTGGCAGGTCAATTAGGAAGCTTGCTTGGAGTGTATACTGGTATTGATGGAGCAGGTACTAGCACCAGAGTAATTACAGAAGGTAAGGGAACGGACTTTTCTATTGAAGTAATCGGTGGTGACGCAAGAGCAGTTGCGGTATTTCCTATAGCTACGTACTCTCCTGCTGGTACGAATGACGTAGCCGATGCTTCTGCTGTTACTGCTACAGAGTTAAAAACTATTGTAGCAGCCGACACTGGGGGTGACCCATCAGTTACTTATGTGGAGGTGGACGATTCCGGTGGACCTATAAGCCTGTCTTACGAGGGCGACGGTACTACTAATGTTGGGGCTGCTTCTGCAATGGTGCTTGCTGAGGGTGGCGCAGATGCTACTTTACTTGCGTTGGGCCTTGTTGCCTGGACTGAGAATGGAGGGCAAGTAGTCGTAGCTAACAACCCTATCGTAGAAGAATATAGGCAGATAGACACTGCTGTTGGCACAACCATAACAGTATTAGACGCTTTTACTGATCAGGTTCCTACAGGGACTATTTTTTCTGTGTCTTACGGAAGGTTTTTTGAGGGCACTATCAGTTCAGCCACTGCTAATACAGCGGTTATTAACAATTACACTGTAGGAGCTACTGGCTCTGACCTAGTTATTACCAATACGGCTTTAGATAATATGCTAATAAGAATTGACTCTGGTAATGGTCAAGGGCAGTACAGAAAGATAGCTAGTTCTACCTATGCCGTTGGTCCTCCACAAGTAGTAACAGTTACTTTGGCTTCAGGGGAAGAGTGGGATGTTATCCCTTCTGCAGCCGACCAAATCAGTCTTGTAGACGTCACAGCTGCTACAGCTACTATTACAGGAGCTTCTGGTGCTGCTACTAACCTAAGCACCACAATTACTTATGGAGCGTCTTGGCCCGGTGTTGTTGCTCCTGCTCCTGCTGCTGACTTAAACATCACCCTAGACTCCACCATGTCTGTAAACTCTCTGGTATCTCAGGTTACACAAAATTCTGTGTTATCTCCAGTAAGTGCAGGTTCTGAGTATGCGGTTAGATTAGGTCTAGGTAGGGCGGGAACTGCTGCGGGCTCTGCCCAGTGGTTCGACTTTGATGGGAATAACACAACCGTGGACTTAATGGCAGATTTTAATGTACTGCCTTATACTAAGTCACGTTTAAATGATGATCTGAATCAGCTTATTACAGAGGTAAATGCTACTTCTGGTTTGATCACTATGACAAGGTCAGATACAACTGCTGTAAATGCTTCTCTCACTGGGGCAGGTGTTCCTTTGGCGATTTCAGACACTAGCCCAGTTAACCTAACTTATCCTGCTGGTGTTACGGACGCTGCTGGTATGAGAGGTAACTCATCCAATAGCAATTGGCAGACAGGTTTTGATGAGTTGTTGAAGACTCGTATTAATACGGTAGTTCCTTTGATTTCAGAGAACTTAACTCTCCCGTCTACTGCTACCAGAGACTCCGTACACGCTCAGTTAGCTTCTCACGTAGACACAGCTTCTGGCGTGGGTAAGAATGAGCGTAATGCTTATGCCTCAATTAAGGAGGATAGTGGTTCTAGTACTCTTACTAACATCCTTAATAGAGCCTCTGTATTCAATAACTCTAACGTATCTTTGGTGTATCAGTCACCTACCGTATTGAACGTGGACGGTGATCTTATAGAGCAAGATCCTTGGGCGCATGCCTGCTTAGCTGCTGGTATGCAAGCTGGTACAGAGGTTGGTACTCCTAGTACGTTCAAGTACATTAAGACCAACGGAGTAAACAACAACTCTAACTACGCAGATCCAGCTGATAGGACAATCTCTAATCAGCTATTGCTTGGTGGAGTCATGTTTACAGAGTACATCAAGGGCAAGGGACATCGTTGGGTTAGAGGACTTACTACTCACTTGACTGACGATAACCTAGCTCTTACAGATGTATCTGTTAAAGAGGTTCTCAACTATGTCAGCTATGACTTGAGGACTAAGATTGAGAATAAGTTCACTGGCGAGAAAGCGCTGCCTGCTAACGTAGGAAGCATCAAGACTTTCCTCAACGCCCAGTGTGAAGTGTACCGTACCAACGGTATTATCGTGGACTCCCAGGACGAAGAGACTGGGGAGTTGCTCAAGGCCTATAACGGTATTAAAGTAACGGTATCTGGTGATATTGCGACAATCAAGTTGAATATCTTCCCCGTTACCGGAATTAACTACGAGTTGCTGAATATCTTTGCACAGTTACCGTTTATTTCTGCATAAGGAGAAGATGAATTATGGCTATTACTTTAGATGCTACAGTCACCGATCACATTGCTAGGATCAGAGCTGATCTTAGTGTAGATCCTGCTTCAGGGGGAGTGCCTCCTGGTGCAACTATCACGAATGCGCTGGCTACTGCTGGTGTGATTGCTGATACAGCTATTCGTGTTAGTGATGTTTCTGCGTGGCCTAGAAAAGGCGAGGTTACTATTTTAGATGGTACTGACACAGAGCAATTTAGGTACTCACACAAGACTGATGATAATGGGCGTAGAGCTTCCCAAGGACCGGATGCTAGAGGCAACTTGCCTACTGGCTGGTTGATCGGGGCCCCTGCTTCTGGTTCGTTGGCTGCTGGTGTTTTAGCGGCTAATCATGCGCTAGCTACTCCTGTATACGATAGCTTTACAGGAGATACTCAGCCCCAAGTCCGTGGCGCAGTAGCAATGGATGACGGTTTGGTTGGTGCTCACGAGATTAGCGCTCTATTAAAGCAGTTTAGGCTTGCTTTAAACGGAAATCTATTCGATACATCAGCTGTTGGCGCTGGTGCGGGTGCTACAGTAGTGTGTGCGGCTAACACTTTCGGAGGCGTAGACAGTGAACTAGGTAAGGCTATCGCTATCACTAGCGGGGATCGTATTGGAGAGACGGACACAGTCGCTAGTAACACTACAGATACTTTAACGGTTACTGTAGGGTTTACAGGGAATGTAGAGGCGGGGGTTAGCTTCACTATCGATCACTTGACCACTGCCGCAGGAAGCACTACCACAGTAGTATCAGCCGCAGCTACGTTCGCTAGTGTTGACAGTGAAATAGGAAACTTGGTTACCCTAAATAGTGGCTTGGCTTCAGGAGAAGAGTCCTACGTAGTTAGCAACACTGCCACTACGTTAACAGTTTCCCCAGCGTTTTCGGCTGCTTCGGGTAACGGTACTAACTACAGTATCACCCCAGCATTCTTCGATACACAGATCGAGACTATCGAGGCAATGTTACCAACTGGTGGAGCAGATCCTGATAGTACTTACGGATATATCGACGGTGCTAAAGACACAGCTGCTACCCCAGGCTATCCTGCTGATTTGTTTATCCAGGCGCTACACTTTATTACCACTCAACTAGGAGGCACTCTCCCAACTATCCAAGACGGAGCAGATTTGCTAGAGAGAGATATTCTTAAGAGCACGTATCTTACTGCTCCTACTGGTGCTGGTGATACCATCATTTATGTTACTGACGCTACTCGTCTTGGCGGTCCTGGCACAGCTATCACAGTGGGCTCCACTGCGGCTACGGTAAGCATTAACTATGCTAAACGAGGCGCTTCTGGTCCTAAGGCTGTTAAGCTGACTGCGGCTATTGGCGCTATTGAGGCTTCTGGGGCTACCGTATGGAATACTAATCAAACGGTAGAGACGGGTCTTATCAAGAAGAGGATCGAACCTCATTACAAGGGCGTGGTCGCGTACCAGTACTTAGAAGCTGCTCAAACAGCCATCGAGGCTCATACCGTACCTGCTTAATCGTTATTTTACTTGACACTGCTCTCCGATTATGTATAACATATACTATATCGGAGAGCAGTTCTTCGATAGCTACTGCGATTAGATTTATGTCTCGCCTGCAAAATCCTGGGCCAAGCCATCCCCCACGGCTGCTTTTCAGATTTTGTGCTAGTCGCAGTTCTCTAAATTTTCACATACATAAGGAAGGTTATTATGGCGGAAGTATTTTCAGGCGCAAGAGCGCGTTTTAAAATCAACGGCATCCAAGTTGCATACGCTGGTGGAGTATCCGCAGAGGAAATGGTAGATTACCAACCAGTAGATGTTTTGGGCTTGCTGGAAGTAAGGGAGTGGGTACCAGTAGCATATCGTTGCTCGTTAAGTGCCCAGGTATTCCGTGTTGTAGGAAGTCCTTTAAAGAAGTTTGGTGAAGCTGGAACTAGCATCTTCCCTAAACAGGACGACATTTTAACTAGTGGTAATCTAACTGCTTCCCTAGAGGACAAGGTTAACAACGGTGTTGTAGTAGCCTCTTTCGAAGAGGTTAAGGCTGCTGGGCATACTTGGGATACAGGTGCTCGCGGTATCGTCTCAGAGAACATCTCATTTGTCGCTATTCGCACTAAGGATGAATCTGATATAACTTAATAAGGAGAACTATTTCTATGTCTGTTAATGATTTTGCTAATAAAACTTCCTCAATGACTAAAACATTTGTTATTGATATTGATAGTGAAGTGGACGGAAAAAACTATAGAGGCCAGTTTACCACTCAGAAACTTAATATTGGAAAAACTATTACCCTTGGTGTTAGGAAGACTCAACTAGCTGCTGGTTTGTCGTATAACCCAGAATCTGGTAGAGGCCTTCCTTCCATCCAAGATTTGCTCTGTGAGATGGTAGCTCACTGTGAAGTGGCTTTGATGGCTAAACCATCGTGGTTTGATGATCCTTTAGAGTTGGTGGACATGGAGATCCTCCAGGCTGTCTACGAGGAGGTCATTTCCTTCGAAAATCAGTTTCGAAACGGAACTACCGGAGACAGCGAGCGAGATACTGACGAAGGAGTACGCAGAAGCGACGGACATCGTGGAGAGAGCCAAGGTAGTAGCGAAAGCGAACCTGAGGGATTCCGGGATGACGACTCTGCGGAGGTGGTGGGTATCCAAATATCAAAAAAGCATAAAAAGTAGAGAGTTCAAGTCTTATACTATCTTTGAATTGATTGTTGAGTTCTTTGAGGATTTCTATGCAGAGAATAAGACTGAGATGTGGAAAGAGGATCGTAAGAAATACGGTGTTGCTTTATTGCCTAAGACCGGCGATCCTTTAATCGATAGGTGGGAAGACCAGATTGCTAAGGGATTAGATCCTGATCTTACTGAAGGTATGTTGCCTAAGGATAAGAACGAGCACTTACAGGCCGTTAAAGAGTTGGATGACCGGATAGCAGAACGCAGAGAAGCAGCAGAGAAGGCTAAAATGTCTCGCGTATTTAATAAGGATGACTCAAGGCTTAAGCAGGAGTATGCTGAGGAGCTAGAGTTCTCAGACGACTATACTAAAGGTTAAATATGGCTGGATCCTATACAAAAACAGATAATGTATCCGCTCAGATTAAAGTAGACCTAAAGAGTTTAGAATCTGCCCTTCAGAAAATCCAGAAGAACTTTACTGGGCTAACTAAGGGTATCAAAGATTTTGGTGCTGCCTCCAACACGGTATTCACTCAGCTTACTAACCAGCTAAACAAAGCTGGTATGAATACTCAGAAGCTGACTGCCTCTCTCACTAAGATGAATCAAGCTGCGGGAGGTGGGGGTACCGGCTCCCCCGGTCTTGGTCCTAAGCCTGCTCCTGGTGGGGGTTGGGCAAGAGCAGGTAGTTTAGGTAAAGCTGCTGGCTTTGCTGCTGTTTTTGGGGGATTAGCTTACGGCTTTAGTGCCCTCCAGCAAGCGAACCAACAAGCAGAGTCTTATGAGAGACAAGCTTTGGGTGCATATGGCGTAGCAGGGGGTCTTCCTAGGCGCACAGGAGGCATTCAGTATGGGATGGGACCGACGGCATGGACTGGCTTTGCTAAGGGCGTTAGACAGCGTTTTGCTGGTGCTATCGGTCCTGGTGGTCCCAATGTCAGCGTGAGTAGCAGAATCCCTAACATGGTTAAAGAGTCCTACACTACTGGAGACATAACTTATAGGGATGAGATTAGCAGGAGAGCGAAGTTAGTCCGTAGTCTAAGCAACCAAGCACAAGTACGGTCTGAGGCTGCTGCTAGTACTACGGGTCTTATGAGTAGGCTTGGTTTTGGTGATCGTGCTGCTCTAGAGGAAGAGTCTAAGGTTCTTGCTCGTAAATCTGTCTATGAGATGCAACAATTGAAATCATTTAAGCGTATGAATAGCATAGTCCACGGCACAAACTATAGGGATCAAGTATACAAAGAAGGCACTACAAAAGAAAGGCTGGTTCAGAGGGGGTATAAAAGCGGTCGTAGACGCACTC
>Ga0075122_10002946_pt1 | contig 10944 bp, 5 predicted proteins | sample AntAceMetag02UKB_FD_69790 | JGI IMG/M metagenome (GOLD analysis project Ga0075122, IMG submission 69790) | Saline lake microbial communities from Ace Lake, Antarctica - Antarctic Ace Lake Metagenome 02UKB | ecosystem: Environmental > Aquatic > Non-marine Saline and Alkaline > Saline | place...
ATTAGAAATATGTTCAGTAATGGTTGAGCGGCCTTTTGTAAATAGTTCTGCCATTTGCGCCTGCGAAAGCCAAACGCTTTCTTCTTCCAAGCGGACATCAATTTTGGTTTGTCCGTCTTTGGTCTGATAGAGCAATATTTCTAAGTTGTTCATTTATTCTTTGAGCTATTCTTTTAACTGTTTTCGATTATTTTGATCTCATTTTCGTTTAATTCGTACAATTTATAAACCATTTGGTCTATTTCATTTTCTAAAGAATTAATTGATGTTGCAATTTCAGAATATGATTTTGATTGAAGTTCAAAAAAATCAATCCAATCAGACTCATCAGATAGTGACATTTTTATTTTTTGTTTTTTAAGTTCTTTTTGTAAATCGATAAAAGTTAATTCAAACCATTTTTCAAGTTTTTTAGTAATATTGATTTCATTAAATTTACTTTTAAGCAAGTTGATGAATTTATTGCTCAACTTTTGAGCGTCAGAAGTTTTGCTAATTGTATTTTCAGCTAATTGACTCAATATGGTTTTAAATTTGTCTGAAAGCACTGGAATAGGAATTTGCTCAAAATATTGCGGTTTCACTTCTATATAGCCGCCACTACGTATCACGCAAATGTTTGTTAAAAAATACCACACCAATTTTGAATTTAAAACAGCCAGTAAAAACTTATCATCGGTTGGAAGAATTACGGCTGGTGCATTTATGAAAGAACCTGTTTCTTCAAAAGTAAATTTGTTTTTGTTTTGTAGATTTGGGAAAACAATCTTCGGTTTTTCAAACAAATTGTAATATGCACAGTTCCGCAGTTCCCAAAAGAATTCTCCTTTGTCGTATCTCTTTTTTGCCCTTTCTTCAAACTGAAGAATTTGATTTATCAACTCAGGATAATCTTTTTGTAATTGTTGTAGCGCTGATTCTTCCGAAATTTCATCGCCATACTTTTTCTTTGTCCATTTACTTTCGAAAAACACTAATTGCTGAACACTTTTCGGGCTAATCCATTTTGCAAGTTCTTTACCTTCAAAAATTGGTTTTACATGTTTTCCGGGTTGAAAAGTTTTATGAACAATAAAAGCTTCATTTAATGCAGTTTTTACACCGTAATAACATTTTCCATAAATCTCCCTGACAGTTTTGTCCTTTTTCAGTTTATCAATCAGGCTAACTGCCATTTTATTTTTAAAGCTCCAGTTTTCTTTGTCGAGCGAATTTTGGGCAACAATTACAGAATCATGAAAATCAATATCGATTACAGACGATTGACTTGCTTTTGGGATTTTTATATAACTGAATGATTTTTCGATTCCTTTCTGATTTTGTGCTGTTATAATTACTGGATAAGTTGTTGCACCTTCAAAAATTTGAACTTCGGTAAAATCAATGTATTTTAAAAACCGAATTTCGTTTTGTAGATATTTTCGAACAGAAATTCCTGCAGTTGTTTTATCAAATGTATTTGAGATAAACCCAAATAGACCAATTTTCGGTTTCAATAGTTGAAATGATTTCTCATAGAAATAGGAAAACAAATCGCCAGCTGAGTGAAAAACAGTGAAATTACCCTGCAAGTATTCTCTGAAATCTGTTAGTAATTCAGCACGTACATACGGCGGATTCCCAATCACCACATCAAAACCGCCTTTAGCAAATATCTCGGAAAATTCGTTTTTCCAGTTAAAGGCTTTATCGCCGGCAATTTCGGGATCGTCAATCAGCGAGTTACCACATTTTATGTTGTTGCTAAGGGTGTTGAGTTTCCGTCCTTTTTGTGCTGTGCGCAACCATAGGGATAGTTTGGCAATTTCAACCGATTCTTGGTTAAGGTCTACACCGTATATGTTCTTTTCAAGAATGTCGGTTGTAATATCTGAAAACGGAATTGAGCCGCCGAGTAACTGTCTGCGCAACTCATCAATTTTTCGATGTTCGTTTATTAGGAATTCCAATGCCTGGTTTAAAAAAGCCCCCGAGCCACAAGCCGGGTCGAGAATGCTTAAACTCAATAGCCAGTTTCGGTAATTAGTCAGTTTTTTATCGAGCGATTTTATTAGATCTTTTTTACGGTTTTTTCGGCCTTTTGCATAGTCTTCGTCAATAATTTTCAACTCTGATCGTTTTTCTTCGCAGAGTTTTCCAAGCGTGTTTTCGACTATGTATTTGGTAATGTATTTTGGGGTGTAAAAAATACCGTCTTTTTTGCGTTTTGTTTTTTGGCTAAGGACTTTTTCGCCTTTTATTTCGGCTTGTACATTTTCAATTTCCCCCAGCGAATGTTCAAAAATATGGCCGAGAATATTTACATCCACATCGGTTTCAAAATCGTATTTGCTTAGACATAGCGTGTGTTCGTGCAAAATATCATCGTCTATTGTAATGTTGTCCAGAATTTCATCGGGTTTGAAAAGTCCGCCATTGTATGCATAAATTTGATATTTCTTGCCTTTGAAACCTGTGTTCATATAGCCGAAATATTTTTTAAATCGCGAGTACAAGGGGGAATATTCGTCATATTCATCCTTTAAAGCTGTCCACTGTTTTACGATTTCGGTGATTGAATTTGGCGGAAGTAGTAATCTGTCTTCGGCAAAAAAGATGAATAGAAAACGGTCGAGCAGTTTTTGCGTTTTTTTAAAGAGTAAAAGTTTATCGGTTTCAGGATTGTTTTTTACAAGGTTGTTGTAAATCGCTTCGCGGAATTTTGAATAATCGGCATACAATTTCTTTGTAATGTTTTCTTCCTGTAATACCGATGATTCCTTAATTTTTAAAGGTAAATCGTTTAATAAATTGTCTTTTGCCAAACAAAGCCACAGTAAGGAAAATTGCTCTTTTGAAAGCTTGAACAAATCAAAATCAATGTGATCAACCGCATTTTGTATGTAAAACCGAAGTTTCTCGAAATTTGATGTGATGACATAGTTGCATTTCGGATGGTGGTTTTTATATCCGAAAGCCTGCGTTTCAATTTTATCAAGGTCGGTGGTGTCAGTTCCTTTTAATTCAATTACTGCGGTTACATCTTGGCCTTTTAAAATTGCTCCGTCAGCTTTTTTACTATCCGAGATATTTTTTTGTTCGCTTATCAGGTTGAAATTTGGTTCCGGGTTTAAAGTGTACCCTAGAATTTTTACAAATAATTCCCGTAAAAATCCCTCCTGAAATTGTTCTTCTTTCGAATTTCTTATGTTTTCCTGTCTTTCCGGATTACCAAAATAATTTTGAAAATCAGCGTATTTTTCGTCGATTAATATCGAATCAAGGTCGTTTAAATATTTATTTTCAACTGATTTTTGAAACAGGCTCATATTATGCTTATCTCTGAGGTTTTTTAATTTAATTCACTAAAACACATTTTTCCGTTTAGTTTTAATCTGTCAAATTGCACAAAAATGTGCGAAGGCAAAAAAGCATGTGTTTGACAGCTCCTCTAAAAATTAATTATATATATCGTAGTAAACTAACAAACTCCATTATTATTTACAAATAGTAAATTGCAAGTTCTATGCGGGCATTCATGGACTTGATGGACAGCGTGGGCGTGCGCGAAATTTCAAGAACCTCACACGGAGGCACAAAGTACCACAAAGCCACAAAGAATAAATTTCTATCCACTAAGGTAAATAAGAACACAATATTTTCTAAAGAAACAAAATTTACAAGAATTAAGCATCACTCATTGTATCAACTTTCAAGTAAAAGTCCCCGTTAGGGGACAAACAAAAATAGAATATTTACCTCCACAAAAACACAAGCCCGCTAGGGGTTGAACAGTTTCACAAGTAAAAAGGCAAAGAGTAAATCGAAAAAGTAATGGATGAATTTGTTATTCTAGATTTAAGCTCTGTAAATTACTTCTAAAATCATACATTATTGATTCTTGTTCATTATTCATGGAGCTCCGTTAGGAGCAGAATCTTTGTAGAAATAATATCAAAATAATTATCTCAGCTCCAGAGGAGCGACATCATTAAGATACCGCACCTACGGAGCTTGGTTTAATGGGGGTATATTTATGCTACAAATATATCGTCCCGACGGGACTCCTTGAATGCAGATTGTCCCGTAGGGATGCCTTTGGCATTGATTTGTGATTTAATTTATGATCAATAATCAATGATCTAGTTCAACCACGCTGTGGTTGTAATATCCGATGAGAATCGATTCTATTTTTGTTCAACCGCTCTGCGGTTAACAAGGCATATGATGAGAACCATAAGGAAAAATTATTGATAACTGCTATGAAATGAAAATCCCCGTTAGGGGACAAACAAAAATAGAATATTTGCCCCCACAAAAACACAAGCCCGCTAGGGGTTGAACAGTTTTACAAGTAATAAGGCAAAAGTCCAAAGGAAGAACGATAAAGTAAAAATGATGAACGATGAATGCGCATCGATTTTCCCATGTCCGCGCGAGTCCATGAGGTCCATGCTTGCCCATGATCTTTTTGTTCAACCCCTTTAGGGTTGTAAGAGTGAGAGTGCCAGTTTTTATATTGTTGTTCGACCCCTTTGGGGTCAATATTAAATATTCACTTCATAAATCGCCTGCCCTGCGTAGTTCTTTGAACGAAGCGGGGTTAATCCTTGTTCAATATTCGAAGAGTTCAATCCCTCCCACCTTCGCCAAGGTACAGCCTTCGTAGCCGAGCTACTTCGGCGCAGGAGGCCTACGAAGGGCAGGCAACTTCGTTCGGGGTTGATTTTTTAAATGAAAACAAAAACCCGACATTTCATGCCGGGCTATTTTTGATACTACCCCTCCATTCGTCAGGGTAGTATATTTTTAATTAATCATTGCGAGTTAAATTGTCAATTATTCTTCGCGTGCCCTGCATAGTTTTAATGAAGCAGGGGGAATTGCAGATTGATGATTGTCCCGTAGGGATGCCTTTGGCATTGATTTGTGATATATGATACAATCTTAGATCAAAAATCTGGGCTCTGCGATCTGCAATAAAAAAAGGACTCGTTTCCGAGCCCTTTTTAACTTCTATGATTTTATTTATTTTTTGTAGGGGTTCGATATGTCGAACCCGGGTTGATCCGGGCTGGACATGTCCAGCCCCTACATTTGTTTGGATTACGGAGTGATCACAAGGTTCGCTCCCGCTTCAAGTCGCTTAATGCTCTTGATCGCTTCGGCTTTTACTTCAGGAACTTCAGAATCGGTAAGCCCTTTCAGTTCAGTGATAAGTTCTTTATAATTCGGATTCATCACAAACCAACCCAAAGCTTCGATGGCACCTTTTCTTACAAGAGCATCGTCCGTTGAATCCCCGGCAATTTCGAGTAATGTTTTTATGCCGGGTGTAAAATTGTAATTCCGGAAAGTTCTGATCTTTGACATACGTTTCTTAGCAGTTAGACTTGTATCGGTGATCGTTGGGATGATCTCATCATGTAGCCAGCCTTGAGAGCGTCTGTAGCGATGATTTACCATAGCTGTATCAAGATCATTATCAAGGGCTATCTTTTCAAGAAAATCATCTGCGCAAGGATGTGAAAAAAGTAGTTCTAAAGATGTTTTAGTTGAAAAAGAGACGCGTTCTGATATATCATGTGCCATGCGATCTGCCAATAGAGGAATATTTCCTTTATCGCCGATTTTGCCCATCCAGTTGACAGTAATGCGACGGATCAATTCACTGGGGTCATTTATTGTAGTTTCCAATAACTTGCGAAAAGCAGGCGTGCGTAAAGTCGCCAATGATTTTAAAGCTTCTAGCCTTACATTAGCTGATGGATCTGTTGAATAAATATCAATAAGCTTTGTTTCAGCTCCCAAATCCAATTCATGAGTCATTTTATAAACTCCCAGAGTTCGCAAGCTGGGTTCTTTTGATTTTAAAAGTTTCTTGTATGAACTCTTGGTGATCATGGAATTATTTTCTTTGAAATGAAAAGTTGGATCACCAATAATTTGAGATTCAAGGTAGGTTCTTGTAAGATGCCATTCGCCGATGGGAACACCGTATTTTAAGAGTCCAAGCATTTCGTTTGCCCAGATATCTTGGCGGACATTCACCGTATTGGCGACCCCGGCAATGACATTGCCATCACCGAAAAGATGTGTCCCTGAAATATAGTTAGGCATATAGAATTGTCCATTATAGCACTCGTCAAATATAAATACTTCGGCCCCTGTTTTCATGTTTTTAACATCATCGGCCCATAAATCTATTTTCGCTTCATAGATGGAATCTTCAAGAATAGTTTCCGGATCAAAAACATCTTCAACCCAATGTTCTGGGATGTCGTAATTTGTGATATAATATTCCCTAGCTTCATCGAGATTCCCACGACGTTTGGCTGAGCGTAGTTTACTTCGAACAAAACGTTTAACTTCTTCGATGTTCTCTTTTGCATTTCCTGCCGGAGGATAGCCGGTTAGATACTGAACGTCATCACCACCGTGAGCATGAAAGATAACCATATCTAATTCAGGAACCTGCAGTTCTCTCATGATGATCTTTTTCATATTGCGAGACATTGTATGTTCATAATTTTTGATCTTACCACCGGGTATAAATAGATCCGGAAATTGCTCTTTTAACATCAGAGTGTGATTTTCCCAGGCATTAAGTGATTCCGAATGATATCCATGACCGGTATAGGTCATCATATTATCCAGCACTTCCGGATTACTTTTTTGATAAACGGCACGATCCAGATATTTTGCGATCATTTCATATTTGCTATCATCATGTACCGGTGAAATAATACGACCGCTGTAAAAATCTTTTTCTATGTATTGGGGTGATTTTTCTGAAAGTGAATAATAGAACAAGAGCGGATTTTCTTCATCTTGTTTTAAGAAGTCGAAAACAAGATCAGGATCATCATAATAGCGGTCCGTAGCCACAGAGATACGTTGCTGACTTTTAAATCGAGTTTGGTCTATCTTGAATGCAGATGTTAAATGCTGAGCATCCTGAACCATGGCAATAGGAATGTCACCGATAAATACGGCGCCTTCGAGATCACTTACTGAAGACAGCGCTTCCCGAACGGATTCCGGATTTTCCCAAGCTTGAGCAAAAAGAGCGACATTTTTACCCTCTTCTTCTAAAGCTCTACAATAATTGTCGACCGATGACTTAGCTTTATCATATGTAACATTATCAACAACAACCGCAATAGTTGGTGCTTTTGCAAAAGCCACGATGGTTGTAAAAACAAATAGAGCAGTGATTATTTTTTTCATTTTTATCCTTTTTCAGAGACAAGGCAATGCCTTGTCTTTACAACATTAGAGTTAATCTATTATATCAATTCAAGATCATCATCTCATGAATAGATCTCTCCGCTATGGCACTAAAGTGCCTCCGGTCGAGATGACAGTCCCTGTCTCATTTCACGTCTTATGATTCAAAACAGACCGATCAACTATAAAGCTATCGTCCCTACGGGACTCCTTGAATAATGAACAAGGATTAACGATATGCGATTTTCGAAGTGATTATTTACTTCGTCATTCAAAACTCCTTGTTCCTTGTTCGGATATCGATTCTTCATTCATCATTTATCGCTTCTTCTCGACTCGACTATCCGGCAGATCCTCTCTACGTTCGGACGCCAGCCGGAAGGTCTTTACGTCTCACGTCTCACGTTTTACGATTCACGTCTTTAAAACATTATGTCAATTTGCGTTTGTGCGCTATGATAACTCGCATCAGAATTGATAGGGTTAACATCTTGATAAGTTACGCTTAAAGCAATGAACATATCTTTAACCGGGAATGTAACCTTTAGCCCGGCTTGTAATACCTTACGGTCCCGAGAATAATAAGCGATCTCTTCTGCTGTGATCATATCGTAATACCAATCAGACATTGCATCATATACAATACTTTCGCCAATCTTAATATCATTATAAGCACTGGTTAGCTCGTAGAGAATTCCTTTACCTTGGTAGGCATATGTCATATTAATATGTAGGGTGTTTCCCGGAATGTAATGCAAGAGACCCAGGAAATTATCTTCACGTTTAATATCCTGAAATGAATAAGATACGCTTCCTGTCCAGGACTCATTGCTTGATGGATGGTAGGGTAGCGATAAGCCACCTTCAAAATGGCGATGGGAAGAGTTATAAATTTGTGCATTCAGAGTAGGGTGAAAACCATTGGCATTTGACCAGTATTGCTTAAAGAAGAGATCGGCATTCAGGAAAGACGTCACCTTTGACTTAATGTCTACGTGATAGTAAAAGCGTGTCATATCCCAATTCCCCTGTTCAACGGGATAAGAACCCCCATCTGTGATCTGTGCTTGAGAATATTCATAATTCGTTTCGCCCAGAAGCCTGCCGCCAAGATCAAAGTTTGCAGAAAAGCCATATCCTTGGATATTTTGCAAGCGTTCTTCACTTGTCTCGGCGTAGGTTAGGAGTGAACGATCCAATCCGCGGATACGCATAAAAATGGGAGAGCGGCCTTGTTCCAGACTGTATTTTTTGGTTTCGATATCTTCCTTGAACTGGAAATAAGATCCCATTAGTCCCAATGATGATCTTTTACCCTGAAAACTGATCGCCGGGCGGATATGCAGGTCATTGCGTTTAACATTGGGTTTGGGGAAAACGGACTTAAATTGCTCATCTACATTATAAAATACATCAACGGCCAGACGAGTAACTTTAGATAGCGGATATGAGAAAATGATATTCCAGTCAATACCGTTCAGGTTAAAATCTCCACTCGTGCTATCTCCAAAGTAGAAAGGAATGTCGATATTGGTTTCGGCATTATGTAGCCATAATTTGTTTTTACGTGCTTCATTTCTATAGGCAAAACGGCCGGCAAAAAGGATGCCATTGTCCATTTCCTGATAAGCTGATACTTCAAGGTTATGATAATTCTTTGCTTCAGGTGAAAAAGGTAAACGATACTCACCGCCACTATTGTTGTAGCGATATTGAAAGGCGTAAGAATAGGGGATATTTTCCGTTGTGAGATATGCCGGATTTCTATTGGGCAATTGCGCCGTGAGATCAGAAAGAATATCCAGATAAAGGTATTCGCTTGAAGGGGCTTGCGCCAATGCAATACTTATAATAGTGAAAAGAAGAAGTGCTTTTTTCATTCTGCTGTCTCCTCTTCAACAAATCCCGGAGTCGGGGGTTTAAGAACATGGAAATCCAGACTGCTGTTATTGTTGTCCATCAGGATCATTCTTCCATCTTCATAACGGTCAATATAGCGTTCGACTGATTGGCTGGAATAAGAGGGGATTCCACCGGTTAAACCGCCGTCTATGCTTTCGTCAATTCGTTTCATATTGAATTCTGTGACATTATCTCGATATTCAACACCATCGATCACATCAGATTTGGGCAAAAGGATTCGATTGAACTCGTCATAACCCAGTTTGTAAGGTTCATTTACTTTCATGAGCAAGACAGCATTGCTGAAAACAGAATAAAGGAAATCAACACCGTATTTATGATGGATCTGTATCATATCGGGAACAGAAATATTATTGACATCACCTTGATCGGCGACATAATATTCAAAGTCTGAATCCAGCAAGTTTATGCTGTTGATCGGATAGGGAGAATGGTCAATGGCATCTTGGGCGATCACCTTGAATTCACCAGGGCCAATGGGATAATCATCACCATCGCCGGGGAACATATAAGCATGAACCGCATGAATAACACTGTCATCGGCAAATCCATATTCTACATCAGCAATAAGCAGACTGTCCAAATAAATGGTTTGAGAACTGTTATTGTATATCTCTGTGAACTGGTCGTGAAAATATTGAGGGACCGGATTGGGAATAGCACCTGTATAATAGATCTCGGAGATCACAAGGGCGCTGGTCCGGGATGTTTGAGCGATAATTCTCAGATCCAGGGTATCATTATCTTCTATAAAAAGAGATGTATCTTGCAATTGACCGTTAATAATAATGATCTCAGTTATACTTACACGGTTTCCAGAGGCTAGAATATTATATCTGTCCGGAAGCAGGTTATTAAATACAGCGACTCCCAGGGAATTTGTTTCCCTTGTGCTGACATCTCCATAGGTAATGGACTGCAAGGTTACATTTGCGCCGCTAACCAAACTGTCCAATCCCTCGGCTGTAGTATCAACAATTGTCACCTGCGCGGAAAAACGCATGGATGCCGGCGGTGTAATATTTAATGCACAGCTTACTGCGATCACGAAAAAAATGAAGCATACTGTGATAAAAGTAATTTTGCGAAATTTATTCATAGCTATCCTCATCTATTTACCTAAGTTCTGAAAGAGTTGATCGATCTTTGTGCTGACTTCAATTCCAAAATACAAAGCCGGATTTTCCATGGTATAGGATTGGGTCGTGGAACGTATTCGTTGATACAGGGGTCGCGAATTAAAGAAGTTATTTACATAAAAAGAAAATTCTGATGCTTTACCGAGTGATTTTGAGACCCGGAAATTAAAGACCCAGATATTTCTCCTATTTTCTTCAAGATACCAATAATCGTCATAGGTTCTTTTATATGAAGAACTTGTTATGGCAGCTCGTTCCGCTTCGTTGAAAAAGACCTGCTCGCCATAAACATTTAGATATCCTACAGCAAGAGAATCGTCCAGCCCATTATAACGGTCCTTATCAAAGACGACTTGCTGAGCTGAAAACGTTGCCCATGCACCCAATTCTTTGATCTTGAAATCTAAATTATAATTGATATAGCATTTTTCACGTTCTATGGTTACGGGTGAAAAGAAAGGATTGACATCTTGCCCAATATTGGGATCATAAATATAACCTCGATAATCATAAGAATTATCTTTCCAGCTATAAGTATAGTTGTAAGCTGCTTGAATACGCAGACGCATATTAAGAGGCGTTATGGGTTTGGTCTTGATCGAAACTTCAAGTCCTTGAGTTTCGGCTGTCAGAGAATTTTCATAAACCGTATAGGTTGTAGATATGGAATCTC
>Ga0075122_10002947_pt1 | contig 10943 bp, 11 predicted proteins | sample AntAceMetag02UKB_FD_69790 | JGI IMG/M metagenome (GOLD analysis project Ga0075122, IMG submission 69790) | Saline lake microbial communities from Ace Lake, Antarctica - Antarctic Ace Lake Metagenome 02UKB | ecosystem: Environmental > Aquatic > Non-marine Saline and Alkaline > Saline | place...
TTTATTGAATAGGAGTATTGAAGCAAGTGAGTCATTAGTTTTCCCGCAGAATGATGTCGAAGTGGTTTATGACGAAGAAACAAAAGAGGTTTATGTAAAATTTACTACACCCGCATCATACAAAGTTAATTACGCTGATTTTTATTCACGATGGCGTGATAATCAGTGGGTCGTATTGCAGGAATTTCAAAAGGCTGAAATCCCTGTAGAAAAAGTTACAGTCGAAACAAACTATCCCGATATGAGCGGAGTATTAAAGATTAGTAACTCAGCCGAGCATATAGATGAGTATGCCAAATCGAGCAATGATGACTTATGGCTTCGAACAGCAACTTGCTATCAGAAATCCAAAGATAGCAATGAATGGAAGAAGCTGGACTATTAATTAAAAACAGTTAAAAATTACTTGGAGGAGGAAATATGAGAAAACTGCTTTATTTATTAGTTTTAATAATGGCAATTAGCGGTTGCTCAACTTTGTCAGCAAGCAAAAGGTTTGATATAACAAAAGAATCAGGCGTAGAACACGTTTTTAATTATCCTTTTAAGAAAGTATTTTATGCTTGTGAAGATGCTTTGGTATCACTGACTCCAGCTTGGCCAATAATAAAAGAAAGTAATTTCGAAGAAGGATATATTTCTGCTGATTTTATCTATAGCCCTTTGATAGTAATTGTAGAAAGAATAGACGAGGATAAAACTTCAGTAAAAATGCAAAAATTTGGGCTGACTTATTTAAATTACCAAAGCTATTTTGAGGATGTAGAAAGATTAGCAAGTCGAAAAGAATAAGAAAACAGGGTAAGTGAATGAGAAAATCTTAGGTATTAAGCATATCAATAAGAAGGAGACGTCATGAAAAAGATAATTTTTATTCTAATTTCGATTTTTCTTTTAACTGGTTGTGCAACATATTTTACGGATGTAAAGATTAAACAACAGGAGTCAAAATTATATGTCGGGATGCCTTACGAATCTGTTGTTAGAATAGTTGGCCGTGAACCCAACACAGCTTATGATACTATAAAACAGGGCACTGACAGTGAAGGGAAATGGTTTATCTGGGTAGTAGGGCTAAGCAGTGTCTTTCGTAGTGATTCCAATGTTCTTTCTACGTATACTTTTAAGTTCAGAAATGGAAAGCTCGTTGAATGGTGGAGTTCTTAATAGTATAATTTGGCGAATTTACCAACTCGCCCTTATCCAGTAAATAGTTCTATGGAAATTGGTATTAAGTTTGCAGTAAAATTTTAATATTTGGTACTTGACAAGATTCTTTACTTATGGCATACTTGGCAATGATGGCATTAGATAAGAGTAGATGCACAATTATGGAGGATGGAGGGAAGAAGTATATTAGAGCTTCAGAAGCGGTAGCCTATGTCGAAAAAAAGCTAAATAGTTCTTTAGGGCTCCCTTCATATAGAACCCTGCGTTATTATGTAACTCAAGGTGTTGTCGAAAGACCTCAGCATCTTGGCAAAGAAGTATATTTTGAGAGTGAATATGCAATGAATGTGATTAGCTTGCTGAAATTATTGAGACCAGCCAATCCATCCCTCAATCAAATGAAAAAAATTATATTAAATGTCAGAAGACACAATCAGTTTAAGGAGGCAAGTAAGGTTTTGGCCCAAGCAAATGCAAGTATGCTTCTTGATAGCAGAGGAAAAGATGTTGTGCTTGAACAACTGGCAACCAAAAAACCAAGCGATATAGATGTAAAAGAAATTGAAATTCGAACAAACGAACCGTAAAAAATTTTAAGATTATAATGGCAATAAAGGCAAAAGTGGCAAGAAAATATTTAAGGAGAAAATGAAATATGACAAGACAGGACATTTTAACAACAGAACAAATGGCAGAGATTTTACAGCTTTCGATAAATACTTTACAGCGCAAAGCATGGAGAGAGCGTACAGGCTGTCCTATCAGAAAGATAGGCAAGAAACTCTATTCTATCAAGCAGGATTTCGAAAAATGGCTTAGAGGATGATATGAGCAAGAGATTTCCAGGTGTCAGGACAATAGAAGAAGGCAGGGTTTATGAGATAAATTACCAGAGGAATCATAAACGCAGACAGTATAGAGTTACGGCTACATCTCAACAAGAAGCTTATGATATTAAAACAAAAGACATGGCAGGGAATCTTACAGAACAACCTATAGAGTGTATAGATAAAAAATCTTCCATTGAGGAAGCTTGGAGATTTCTTAGTGATGATATAAATTCAGATGGATTGCATAAAAAAACGTTTCAACGTTACAAAAAAGTATTTTGGAGGATTTACGAAGATTTGCGTAAACGTGAATTTCCGAATCTGCAGTATGTGTATCAAATTTCTATCCAGATGATAAAACGATATAAGCATTATTATGTCATTATATTAAACCATCCAAATGGATGGCGTTCGGAGCTGACTTATGTTAAGGCTATGATAAAAAAGCTTTACCGCTTAGGCTTATGCACAGGAGAGTTTATTAACCAGTTGAAAGAAGAAAAAAAGCCCAGAAGAAGAAAAAAAGACTATCCTAATATAGCGGATTTTAAAATAAAGAAGCTGTTAGACTTTATAAAAAGAGACAGAATAGACATGTACCGTATATTGTATTTCCTCTGTAGAACCGGACGCAGGATAGAAGAGACTACAAAGATAAGCAGACAAGATGTGGAATGGCATGGTATAAAGCCGGTAAAGATAAATCCTAAGCCGGACACTATAAAGCAAAGAAAGGCCCTGCCCATTAACAAATTGGATAATGAAATTGAAAAAGTTATACGAGATGCAAATTCTGAGAGCAAGCAGAGAAAACATTTGGAGTTGTTTCTTAATAGACAGGGCCGTAAATGCCAGCAGAGTAGGGTAAGGGAGTATTTAAAAGAAAAGAGTAAAGAGGTTATACAAGAGACAATTACGCCTCACTATTTTAGACACAGGTTTCTTACTAAATGTGCAGGCAATGGGGTTTCCGTTATAGATGCTATGTCGATAGCTGGCATAACCGATATAAAGGTTGTACTTGAATATTATACTCATGATACACCTGAAGGCTTAGAGAAAGTCCTTGAGGTAACGAGGTTACGATGCTAAGATGGATAGTTGAGTGTGTTGAAAAGTGTGGTGGAAGGGACATTTTAAGCTTAGAAACAAGTGTATCCTTCCTCCTCCGCCATACCTTTTTTACAATCTTTAAACTTACCGAGAATAACATATCAGCTGTATCTAATTCCCTATAACTCCAATCACTTATATAACAAGTTAAAACAAGTTATCGTAAGGTATCAGTTTGCCATAAAAGCATTATTTTGGTGGTTTTGGTGGTGGATTGGTGGTTTTTTGGTAGGCTTTATTCTTGCGAATAGGAGAATCTTCAAAAGTGGATGATTTTAACTGGGACAACTTTAGTATTCAACTTAAAGATAAGTATTCACGAGGAGATTGGTTTCCTACGCCTCGCTACCTCCTTGCTTTAACCGAACAAGGCGTATTGAGTAAATCAGAGTATATATTTCTAACATTGCTTATTAGTTCCGATAATTTCTTTACATCAAGCCCCTTTGACATCTGTATTTCAGCTTCACGCAGCATGACGACGTTTAAATCTTTTCCTCTTCATTTTTACCCCTTTCTGGCACTTGTATTCTATCATAACTATTGGTACAGTTTAAGGGGGTCAGGTCACATAAAAAATTCTTGATTTTATTCTAAAATAGGTATATATTACTACTTGTAAGACTAAAGCTAAATATCCCTTCATATGACTAAATTGTACCTCAGAAACATTAGTAAAAATCTCCAAGGTACTCAAAAAGCCAGCTGGGTATTTTTTAGATGAGTAAGATTAAGGACATAATGTTGTAAGTGCAAAATAATCCTTAGGGGGTTTAATGTATGTAAACTTGGAAAATTGAGTTGTTGAAAATTGGTGTGATAGCGCTAGTTTTTTTTTCAGGTGGTCTCGGTAGCTTCTGGCTTTATATATAAACGTAAAATTGAGAAAGCTCCTGAGCAAGAAAACTTGCAGGAGGCCGAAAAGCTAACAACTTTGTTAATACAACATCGGAAGCATAAAATATCTCCTCTAGAGCTCAATGAATTCAAGAAAAGAGTATTATCCCGATCTCCTAATAACGAAGTAGAATGCCGGAACATAGATGAGATTATAAGGGGTGAAGAAGAGTTTTTTGACAAAGTTTTGGTATGGCAGGCATAAGGTGTTAGAGGCTATGGTAAAATCAGGACAGAAAAAGGTTGATTCTAAAATATGGCAAGGGGCACTTAAAGTCGCTAAAGAAGTAGAGATAAAATATGGCAAAAAACAACTAGCTTCTTGTGATGATTTTGAGTGAGGAATGTTTAACGGAAAACTTTCAGCACTTAGATGGGTTTAGGGTGATTAATAGGATATGCTAGATACTTAATCATTATTCTGCCTAACTTTACACTCAAAGCAATACACTTTAAATGTAAAGTTATTTTTAGAAGAACAAAAAGGCATAAAAGAATACAAGGATGTATTTTACAAAGTTAATATTTTGGGGTAAATTCTATATTGGATATATGGCAATAAATGAGGCTTGAGAGGGCTATTTTTTGTCCAGATTATGATGAAGTTTGAAAAAGGTTATAATTCGAGGATTGTATTAACAATAATAAGCATAGTATTTTTATGCAGTACCAATCTATATTCTTATCCTATGTCAGAGGATTCCTTGCGCTTAGAAGTTGGTCAGGGTGATGATACATATGAACGCATGAGTGGAGTGGCTAATGCAGTCTTTTCCACTGAGAGAAAACAGAAAATAGAAGAAACAATAAGACCTTTGGTTGAAAGGTATAGAGAGGTTTCACGAAGGCAACGAAAGATATTAGCAGGAGAGCCTACTTACGAGGAGGTGTTTTTTGGAGAGATACTTCCTGAGCTTAAAACACGGTATCAGGCTTATTTGAGAGGAGAACAAGAGGGTTCTCCTCTGGCGTTGTTGCTTATTTCAGGTGGAGGAGGCAGCGGTAAGACAAGTGTTGTAAACTGGTTTCAAGGTATTGCTAGTCAGGAATTACATGATTTAGTTCAACAAGAAGGAAAAGACGTTGATGAGGGCCCTGTCCGTACGGTTAGCTTTGATAGTTATATTCTTCAAAAGTCGGATAGACCCATAGATCCTGTGACAGGGAAAGACACTCAGAACCCGTATGAAAAATTTCAAGTCGGTCGGTTTGTAAAAGATATGATGACTTTAAGCGGAGGGCAGGTTATCTATATACCAGTTTTTGATTTTACTACCCGGGCCCGATTAAAACTTATACAGGATAGAAAAGGAAATATTGTTATTCTTAATGGTAGCGAGCGCGCTGTGGTTCGTATTGATAATAACCTTAAAGAACCGTGCATTGTCTATGCTGGCGAATCTGCCGCAGAGGCTAAGATGAATGAAATCCCTGTTTCTGTTTTTCGTAATGATGAAGGCCATACAGTGATTCGCATTCATAATACAGATCACGTTATAATTACTGGCCAGGCTGATGAGACTGTAATGATACGTGTGGACAGTCATGAACGGCAGTTAAGCAAGGATGAACCTATTGAGGCATGGGAACGCATTGATCCAGAGGGAAAGATTATAATTATCGAAGGGATCTTGGCTTTAAGCAATAAAAAATTGACCCAGCAGAGCTTAAGCGTCTTTATTGACGCCGAATTCTGGCCTCGTCTATTGCGAATGTTAGTTAGATTCAAGGGGGAAAGTGGGCGCGGAGAGAGTAAATCAGAGTTTATTGAAAAGAGAATGACATTACGTTTGACAGAAGAAATCCCTTATATTTTACCAACGAGAGAACATGCACAATTATTGGCTTCAACTCAGACACGCTCAGAATCGATTTTGGCATTTTTCCTTGCTGGCATATTTGAAAAGACAGAGACATTTCCACAAGAGATCAATGAGGTATTTAAAGACTTAGGCATTGAGCCATCTGTTTTGAGTGAAGAACTGCAAAAGATTTCTCTGGAAGGGATTAGAAGGCTACTCAGAAAGGGAGGTGTTATTGATTATACAGCTGGCACCTCTTTTTGGGTCTTCTTTCTCGAAGGAGAACTTGTGCTTAAATCTCCTCGCCGAGAATTCCAATCGCGATTCAAAGATTTTATACTTTTTCATGATAAAGTGCTTAAGCAGAGGTTGGGTGGTTTAATGGTGCCATCAAGTGTTTGTGACGTTACTGATTTGGGGATTACGCAGATGGTAGACGGTGAACAGCTGCATTTAGGAAATGTTATTATACAGAGCAGAGTTGAGCCGTTGAAAGAAAGGGTTAGTAGATTATTGAGCCAAAACCAGGCAATTCATAAACGAATCAAAGGGTTTTCTGCAAAAAGTGATGTGAAAGAAATACAGGGATTGTTTTCTGCTTATAATAGGACCCATGAGGAAATAAAGGATCTTATAGAGCGTTATTTTATGCTACAACAAGAATTATGGAGCCGGGGTATTGTGGATACGGATCCTCGGTTTATGGAGAAATATGGATTAATGGTTATACATGGTCAAGAGCAATTGGTTGTCATAGGAGTAGATGGATTGGTAGATGACCCTAGTCAATATGACCCCCTTATCTTCCGCAGGCAGGGGATCAGACCTACGGATCTTCCTAGAGACTTCTTAAGTTATTACGATTCTTTAGTAGAGGATATGGTTCCTTCAAGAGATGTATTTCATACAGAGTATTTCGAAACACACTTACAGGAAGCTCGCCCTGTTCCGGATCTCTCTGATGTTGAGATCAGTGAAATGCAGATGCGGTATATAGTTGAGTTAGTTAAGAAAGCTAAGATATCTATGCTGCGTACACTTTTCAACACGCTTTCAGTAAGAGATGACCAGCTAGGACGTTACTGGGTAAAGTTGTATTTAGATACAGTACATCCTCATGGAACACTTCAATACAAAGTTGTAGAAGGGGTATATGAGCAGATTATAAATGATACTGAGATTTTGGCAGGCCAAGAGAATATACTGGATGCAATGCTTAAGCTTGTTAGGACAGCAGCACAAGACTCGGTTTTGGCAGCAGCTGAGCAATACGAATTGGCAGAAGACCTCATTTATTATACGCTTGAGAACAAAGCACCTGTTGTTGGATCTGTCCGGCATAGGATAGATGAAATATCTGATAACAATCTAGTATTATTTGATAGCAATGAAGTTTCCGGTAGTTTAGGTAGTTTTTCAGAAATATATAACGCTAAGAGCAAAGAAGACATTTTTGTAGTAGTTGTAAAAGATGCAACACAAAAGGAAACACTTGAAAGAGAATTAAGAGATGTTGGTTTAAATCCACAGAGTGATGATTTAAAAGTAGGAATTTTAAAAGGTCCTGCCTTGGAAGATTATGATGTTATGTTGAGGGCTGCTGAGGCCAATGAAGTTTTTGGAAACTTCAAGATTATAAGAGGCAGAGATATTGACGAAAAACGTAGGAATTTAAGAGAAGCTGTAATGCAAATATAAATGTTGAAGACTTTGTGCTATTCAAAATAATGTATATATGCTGAATAGCCAGGAAGAATTTATCTCCTTTTCTCCTCACCTTAATCCTCTCCCCACAGGGGAGAGGAAATATTATTGTTTCTTTTTGAGATTGCTTCGGCCCTTTGGGCCTCGCAATAACAGGGCCTTTTTGACGGTGTTCTTCCCTATATTTAGACTTTTAGCTATTTCTTTGTAACTCATTCCTAATAATTGCAATTCAATTGCTTTTTGGGCTATTTTTTGATATAAATAAGGTTGTAGTGCAGGTAGGATTTTGATATGAACGCTTATCTCGGCTGCGGTTCGAATTGGTTGCAGCCGGGTCCGCCATTAATACTGAGTAGATAGTTTTTTGTCTTCGAAAGATACTGCCTACAGCTGGCCATTAAAGATAGATTTTCATGACCAATCTTCCAAAAAATAACTTTGTATTCTTAGAGACCAATAGGTTTGATAAGAATAATAGCCATTCATATCTTTTTTTTAACCCCATTAAGATAATCTCTTGTTATAAATTGGAAGAAGTGAAAGACTCGCTTCTTAGAGTCCAGGATTTTATTTCAAAAGGGTATTATGCAGCTGGATTTATTTCATATGAGGCTGGTTTTTCTTTTGAAGAGACCTTGAAGCGATCAGGGGTTGATCCAGATTTTCCATTGCTCTGGTTTGGCGTGTATAAAAGACCCGCTATTTTTTCGCATAAAGAAAAAATAAAGTTACTTCAGAAACAGTCAAAATATGAGGTCAAAAATTTAAAGTCCAATATCTCCAGACGAAAATATGTCGATAACATCGAAAGAATTAAAGGTTTTATAAGGGAAGGCAGGACCTATCAGGTAAATTATACATTTAAATACAAATTTGATTTTTCAGGCTCTATTTTTAGCCTCTATGAAGATCTTAAGTCAAAGCAGAGCGTTTCTTATTCCGCGTTGGTGAATACAAACAAAATTTCGATAGTATCTTTGTCTCCGGAATTATTTTTTAGAAAGCGTGGCAGTCAAGTCGAAGTAAAGCCCATGAAGGGTACGTCCGAGCGGGGTATGTGCATTGAAGAACAAAAACAGAATATGGAAGCTTTGAGTCAGAGCGCGAAGAACAGAAGTGAAAATATAATGATAGTGGATTTATTGCGTAATGACTTTGGCAGGATTTCAAAACCAGGAAGCGTCAAAACCGAGAAACTCTTTGAAGTAGAAAAATATGAGACTCTTTTACAGATGATATCGATTGTCAAGTGCAGGCTCAGGAAAAATGTTTCTGTATATGATCTATTCAAAGCTATATTCCCTTCAGGCTCTGTTACAGGAGCTCCCAAGATAAGCACCATGAGAATAATAAATTCTCTTGAGAAAGAGCCGCGCAGGATTTATACCGGTAGCATAGGCTTTTTTGCGCCAAATGGCGACGCTGTTTTTAACGTGGCAATAAGGACCGCATTAATAAATAATAAGACTAAGAGGGGCGAGATGGGCATAGGAAGCGGCATTATCATAGACTCTGATGCTGAAAGGGAATTTGAAGAATGCGAGCTTAAGGCGGATTTTATGAGTAAGAAGACAAAGGATTTTAAGCTTATTGAGACGATTCTGTGGAGGCCAGAAAAAGGGTATTTTCTTTTAAAGTCTCACCTTGAAAGGCTTTCTCTATCCGCAGAATATTTCAATTTTAAATTTGATAAAAAATCTATAATGAAAGAATTGAGGTTTTTGGAAACAGATTTTGAGCAAAAATCTGATTATAAAGTAAGGCTTATTCTTGATGATTCCGGATCCATAGAAATAAAATTCTCGAAGATATATAACAGCGCAAAAGTACTAAGAGTAGGATTTAGCAATAAAAAGACTTATTCCAAAGACATTTTTTTATATCATAAAACCACACAGAGGGATTTATACAACAAAGAGCACAGAAGATGGAAGGATAAGGGTTATTTCGATGTTATTTTTACCAATGAGAAAAATCAGATTACAGAAGGCGCGATATCTAATATAATAGTAAAGAAGGGGAGGTATTATTATACTCCGCCAGTTAACTGTGGATTATTAAACGGGGTCTATCGTAAATTTCTATTTAAAAAAAGAGACCCTGTTATTATAGAAAAGATACTAAGGAAAAAAGATCTTTATAACGCCGATAAGATCTACGTCATTAATTCTGTAAAAGGCATGCTAAGGGTGGAGTTGGATTAAATATGTCAATACGAGCGAATAAACTCTCAAGCTTACTTTTTTTCAAATCCATAGTATCATCAAATTTTAAGAGATCAAGTTTTCCTCATATAAACAGTTCGGGCCGTTTCCTTTTACAACAGGGGAATATGGTATAGCGCTTTTTAAAAGGAATATATGAGAAACCACGAATTTTATATGCAAGAGGCATTGCGGGAGGCAAGAAAGGCATTTGATGAGGATGAGGTGCCTGTCGGGGCTGTGATTGTGCATAATGGCTTGATCATAGCCAGGGCGCATAATCAGATAAAACTCCTAAAGGACCCTACAGCTCACGCAGAGATGATAGCCATTACGCAGGCGGCAAATCACCTGCAAAATGAACGGTTGATAGGGTCTTCGATCTATGTTACAATTGAACCTTGTAGCATGTGCGCAGGAGCTGTGGTACTGGCTCGCATAAAAGAGCTTTTTTATGCAGCAGATGATCCAAAAGCAGGCGCATGCGGGTCAGTAATAGATATAGTTAATAATAAGAAGCTAAATCATAGAGTTAAGATAGAAAAGGGCATCTTAGGGCAGGAATCAGGCGCTCTTCTAAGGGAGTTTTTTAGGAAGAAGAGAAAATAGGAGAGGTGACCGAGTGGCTTAAGGTAGGCGCCTGCTAAGCGTCTGGTCGGGTCAAACCGGCCCCAGGGTTCGAATCCCTGCCTCTCCGCCAATCCGCCGAAGGCAGATTGATCCTGAGTCCGCGTTAAGAAATGCGAGCAAGCGCGAGCATTTTAGCGGACGAAGGACCTAACTAAGTCAAATACTATGTCATACTTACCCTTTGCACGAAAATGGAGGCCTCAGGATTTTGATGAGGTAGTGGGGCAGGAACACATTACCACTACGCTCAAGAATGCTATCTCTCTAAAGCGCGTGCACCACGCGTATTTATTCACTGGCCCGCGCGGAATAGGGAAGACCTCGACTGCCCGTATATTTTCAAAGGCCTTAAATTGTGAAAAAGGCCCTTCAGCAAAGCCCTGCAATAAATGCGCATCATGCCAGGAGATAACTTCAGGCTCAAGCATGGATGTCATAGAGATAGACGGCGCGTCAAATCGCGGTATTGATGAGATACGCAATCTCAGGGAAACAGTAAAATACGCGCCATCAAAAGGCAGCTATAAAATTTACATAATAGATGAAGTCCACATGCTGACCACAGAGGCCTTTAACGCGCTTTTAAAGAC
>Ga0075122_10002948_pt1 | contig 10938 bp, 15 predicted proteins | sample AntAceMetag02UKB_FD_69790 | JGI IMG/M metagenome (GOLD analysis project Ga0075122, IMG submission 69790) | Saline lake microbial communities from Ace Lake, Antarctica - Antarctic Ace Lake Metagenome 02UKB | ecosystem: Environmental > Aquatic > Non-marine Saline and Alkaline > Saline | place...
TGTTATATCTGAAAATGTTTATCTTAATATTATAAATCAACATGTTAGTTATTTGACTGTTCGTGAACAATTATTTTCTGAAATCCCTGTGGGTTTAGGAGAATTAACTCAATTACAAACACTTAGTCTTCATGGTAATAATATCTCTAAAATAGAAAATTTAGATGGTTTAGCTAAATTAAAAATACTTTATCTTAGTGGTAATAATATTGATTATGATGTGTTACATAACAAACAGGAATTACAAAAGTTAGAAGATAGGGGAGTTGCAATCTCCAGATGATTTGTTCATTTTCTAAACCAATAATAATTCCAAACGCCAGAAAAGATAACAAACAAAATTAAGAATAACCATAAAGAAAATATTCCGGTTTCTATTATTCCCCAGATTAAAGCAAGAATAGCAGTTAGACTCCAGAATATTTTCAGAATTAACATGATTTCAAAATGTTCTTTTTTCTTACAGAAGTAACTTGTTCCTCCAATACCAATCAAAGCCGCTCCTACCAAACGTGCAAAGACTAAGTTTTCTAATGGAAAGTTGAACAATAATAATGTCCATTTGGTAAAGAAGATTAATGGAATTGCTACTAAGAAATCTACAATAAAGTGAATCTTAAACCAGACTCTTAGTGACTTAATGATTTTTTTCATTTTAATTTTCCAATTAACGCGTAATGGTTTCCGGAATCCACAAACACATCATATAAATTAAAGTTTTTGAACTCTTTTCTGATCAAAGTTTTGTTGAAGTAGTAATGTAAAACCCCCCCTTCTCTGTCTTTTAAAGGCAGGTAAGTTCTGGGTGCAATTAATTTGGCATTTTTCTTTTTTTTCTTAACAAAAGTAATGAAGACTGGTCCGCCAGGTTTTAACACTCTTTCAATTTCAGAAATACAATATCTAATTTGATCAATTGTTCCATGATATATTACTTGTGTTGATATTAAAGCATCAAAATAATTGTTTTCATAAGGAAATCTTTCAAAGCAACTTGTTTTTCTTAGTTTTGCTTTAAGATTTAATTTTTTTAGCCATTCTTTTGTTTGTTTAATTCCGTTTGGGGAAATATCATTACTATATACTTCAAAACCTTCTTTTGCTAGAAGAACTGTATGTCTACCTGTTCCACATCCCAAATCAAGAACTCTTTTAACTTTATTTTTCTTAAAAAGTTTTATTACTCTATTCATATCCTCAACGGGTTCAGTAAAATATTTTCCTTTCTCCTTAAAAATACCTTCCCAATCTGCCATAAGAGAAAAGAAATAAAAGAATTATATAAAACTTGTCTTGTTGTATGGTACATCATAAAACTAACTTATTTATTTCTTTGTTGTACTCTACAACCGAAAGCTTTAAATATGCAGTTATTGTTGTATCATACAAATGGATGAAAAAGAACAAATATTAAGAGAAAATCTAGAAGAATATTTTGATTTAGCAGATAGTTCTCAGAAAGATAAAAAATATAATGCTGCTGCTACGCTTTTCTTTAAAGCGATTTGTGCTGGGGTTGACTTATTTCTGTTACTAAAAGAAGGTTCTGTTCCATCATCTCATACAAACAGGTTTAGGATTGTTCAAGAGAAATATCCTGTCATTTACGAAATCTTAGACAAAGATTTTTCTTTTTATCAAGATAGTTATACCAAAAAAATGAATTTAGAAATTGTTGAGGTGTTAAAAGAAGATGCTCAAAGAATTAAAGAAATGGTTAAGTAAAGAAAAAAACGACAAAAATATCTTTGACATCGTTTTGTACGGTTCATCTGTGAAAGGAAAAAGTAAACCTAATGATCTTGATATTCTTATTATCTTTAAAGAAGGAAAATTAAAAGAAAGATTAGAAAAAAGTCAACAAATAAAAAAGAAAATTCAGTTTAATGGAAAAATTGATATTAAGAATATTCTTTGGGAAGAGATGTTTCAAGCAGAATTCTTTGCCCGTTCTGGAATATTTTTAGCAGGGATTAGTGTCTTTGATAACAAACCATTAGCAAAGAAGATGGGATTTGAAAGTCATTCACTATTTGTTTACAATCTCAAAGATAAAACCCATAATGAAAAAGTTAAGTTTAATTATATTCTCAGCGGAAGAAATAGTGAAGGAATCATAAAGAAACTATCTGGTAAACATCTTGCTCCGGGAGTTGTACAAATTCCAATTAAGAACTCTTTAGAATTTGAAGAAGTATTGAAGAAAAGTAAGATTAATTATTCTAAAAGTAATATCATGATTGAGAAATGATATTAAACACTTACTTTACAGATAAGCTGGTTTAAGTAAAGATTGTTCTAACAATTCCATTTCATCTTCAGTAATGCCTTCTGAAATATCACTATACAATCTTGCCATGTTGTCTACTACATTATCAACAGTTCTTAACAATTCTGGATGGTCTTTTAATGCTTGTCCTAAAGGTTTATTGATTAATTTTACTTTTCTTGGATCAGTAATTATATCTGCTCTTTTAATTAGGGTGATTATTTTCTTTTCAATAGATTCGGAAGGAGTGAAACCTTCATCTACCGCAAAGTTTAACATTCTTAAGAGATTATCATAATTTACCAAATCAATTGCTATTGGTTTAAAATGAACTGGATGTTTTTCAAAATATCTAACAATGTAAGGTGTATAATCTCCTAATCCAGGACCTATTTCACAATATTGTTTTTTTGGATCTGGGTGGAAAGGTTGTTGTATCCCATATTGGGTTAATTATCTTGAAGTTACGACAATGTATCTTTTTTCTTCTAAAGAAGGAATTGTAATCCTAGGAGAGAATTTACCCCCCATAGATATAATATAATTAGATTCTTGGTCAGTTATTTTAATCCCTGTCCCTTTACTTTCAATTTTAAATTTCATTGTTAGAAATAAATATTAAAAAAAATAAATTAAAAAAAATTAATTGCATCCGCAACATGAAGAACAATCGTCTGGTTTACAATCTTCTTCTTTCTTCTTTTCACCATCATGTCCTTCTTTAGGTTCATCGCCTTTAGGTTCGTCTTTTTTCTCTTCTGCTTTAGCTTCTTCTGGATCATTAACACCAACAACTTTAATAGAAAATGTTAAATCTTTTCCAGCTAAAGGGTGATTAATGTCAATTGTAACTTTATCTTCAGCAATTTTTGTAATTCGAGCAGGAATTTGTTGTCCAGTAGGCGCTTGCATCATTAACATCATCCCTTCTTTAGGTTCAGGACTAGCAGGTAATTTGTCTCTAGGAATTTCCTGTACTAATTCAGCATTAATTGGGCCATAAGCTTCATCTACTTTCAAAGTGAATTCTTTTTCTTCATCTTTTTTCATTCCTTCTACAGCTTTATCAAAGCCAGGAATTACTTGTTGTGCTCCTACTTCAAAGCATAATGGTGCTTTACCTTCAGAACTATCAAATACAGAACCATCTTCTAATTTACCTGTATATTCTACTTTTACTTTATCTCCTTTCTTAACTTCAGTCATTTTATTTTTCCTCCTAAATAATGTTTATTATATTTTTTTTATAGTTTTTATAAAGTTATTGGTAATTTTGTAAAACCAATTCTCTCATTGTTCCTTTAACACCAATTAAAGGATATTCTTCACCTGCTGCATAAACCATTTTTGCTTCTGGTAAGTATTGTTTAATCGTTGGATCAACAACAAAATTACCTTTATCGGTAACTACTTCTGCAACTGCATGGACATCTTTTACCATTTGATTTTTGTTATTATTAATTTGAAAAGTAATATATTTCATTTCTAAATCTGGTGCAAGTTCTTTTAATTTCCCAACTGCATTTTGGCATAAACCAGCATAAGGATTATCTCCGGAATTATTTTTTCTAATTCCTATCCCATTAACAACAACTGTGCCAGTTTCTAGTATCTCTTGTTCAATTTGTAATGCCAATTCTTCTAATCTTGCTTTCATTTTGGAAAATAAGTCATTGCTTTCTCAACAACTCTGTCTTTCATTTGATTAAAACAAATTTCTTTAAGTGTTATAGTTTTTGTTGAAGGTTGTATTTCGAGCGCTTTATCACATGCTTCTATTGCTTCATCGTATTTTTTAAGTTTGTAGAGAACATATCCGTGGGCATGGTGTGCGTTTGAAGATTTTGGATCTGTTATTACAGATTTTTTTGCACTGTCTAATGCATCTTCTGGCCTATAATTATCTACTAATGCATAACTTAAGTTCATATAAATCATAGAGATATATTGTTCTATATTTTGATATTCTCTTTGTAATGTAGCATCAGATTCATTTGCTTGTGGCTTTACTTTTCCATCTAATGTTTCCCAATCAAATGATTTCTCACCATTCCATCTAAGAAAAACATGGCTTGGTTCTTCAACTAATGTTAATGGCCAATCATGATTATCTGCTACTGACAAATACAACAATGAACCTATTTTACAATCTTTTGTTATTTTTCCTTTACATCTTCCATCTTCTACAATCTTTATTCCTTCACTGAACCTAGGTCCCCTGAATACACATTGATTCCACGTTATATAACCTAAATTTTCTTCTAATGTCCAATTAATTTCTTCTAGGATTTCAATAGGTTCTTGGAGTCCTTGCAAATTTTGATCAATATTTTCAAGAGCCCAATCTAATAATAAGTAACATGATTCATCCACTTTAAAATATTGTTTTTCAATATCAAGTGCAATATGATAAATGGGTTGGGTCAAATTAATTCCTGTAATGGCTTCTAGGGTTTTTCTTTTAAGCGGAGTATATCCCTCTTGAGGATCAATATTTGTTGCTGTTAATGGGTGATTTTGTTTTTCACATCTATTTAAACCTAAAGCTAATCCTAATACTGCTAAAGGTGTTTTCCATAAAAATTCTCTTCTTTCTTTATTGTCGGGTTTCATTTTAATTGTTTTTTTGGAAAATGTGCAGTTGCTTTCTCAACAACTCTGTCTCTAATTTCAGTATAATCACTTCTCACTTCTACAAGTCCCATCAAGTTCCAAGTGTGTGTATAATCTTTAATGAAATTTTCCGTTCTTTGAGCACCGTAAGTTGCTTGAGTTGCTATTCTGTCATAAAAAGAAGCTAAGGCCTGATAAGTTTTTGTAATATCTCCATGATCGTGTTGTTTAAGCCTAACAATATCTTTTTTAAGTGATTCTGCATAGGCTTCTGTACATTCTTTTAATGTGTTCCAAGCTAATAACTTTTTGTAAGAATCTTCTTGTTCATTCCTAATAGCTCTTTTTAACATACCCAATGATAGAATATTATATCTTTTACCTAACTTTTTAAACTTACTTTTGAACTTTTCTAAATCAACTTTTCCGTTTAAGTAATGAAACTTATCATGAATTTCTTTAAGTTGAGGAGAGAAACCATTTGTGGCTGAAGCAACTCTTTTTTCAACTATTTTTGCTTTATCAACGCCCCAATATTTTTCTACTTCTACTAAGAGTCTTTTTGCAGCATAATGATTTACTGTGAAGTCAAAAGTACTTTTTATTCGTTGGGAAAATTCTTTTGTTCTTTGATTTTCGTTATCAAATTGAAATTGTAATGGGTTTTCCACATCTGCCGCAAGCTTTTCTAAATCCATCCCACCAACAACTCCTGTAGTAATGGGGATAATTAAAGGATCTTCTCCCTCATAGCAATATAACATCTCTTGATTTTTTTCTTCAGTTCTACTTAACTGTATAAACAAGTGTTTTGCTAAATCTAAATGAACCACGTACTCTTCTTTTTCCATTTCTGTTGCTATTTCTTCCAATTTCATTTTAATGGATCACTCTCGCAACTTCATTATCTTTTTCAGCTTCTTTTATTAAATATTCAACATAAACTTTCTCAATAGCTCGAATTCCAGGAACATAACGCAGTGCTTCATCAGTTGATTGTCCTTTTCTTAAATCCCAGAATGTGTTTGCATGAGCATTAATCATGTTATGGGTCATTCCGCTTGGACCTCGATTATAACAAGCCATAGTAAAATCCCAAACGTCATCATCAGTCCATTTTGTATAACCATTATCTCTTTGGCCACGTTTTTTCAAAATTCTATCCCCGTAAGTGTCATGGATGAAACGTAAATAAAATGCACCCATTTCAACATTGATTTCTGGATTAAACAAATCATTAGTTTTGAATCTACTTCTTCCGGTTAGTTCGACAAATTTATCACCCATTTTTTCAGCAATATATTTACCAGTTCGAGGCATAATTTGCATTAATCCACGAGCGCCAGGTTTACTTCTTGCTGTTACTTTACCATCACTTTCTTTAATAGTTAAAGCGAACATCATTTCAGGATCAATATTATATTTATTTGCAGCTGCTCTTAACAAATCACCATTTTCTTCAGTTCTTTCAATCTTTTCAACCATCCGATGATAATCTCTTCCAGATAATCGATCATAATGTGGTTGTGCTTTTGGATGTAATGGGTTATCAATTAATGATTGTTTTTGAGCAGTTATTTCTAATTTGTCTTTTAATTTTTGAATATCTTGATAATCTATTTGTGGTGACTTTTCTTCAATAATATCTGATAAATTTGGTATGTTAAATTCATGAAAGTTAGATTCAAAATCTTCTAAATCATCTGATTCTTCTAATAAATCAGGTTCTACAATAATATTTCTCAGAGTTTCATTTACAGGTTCTTGAATAAAATCTTTAGTGATGTATTCAACATTTTCTTCAGAGAAAGGAATTCCTTGGGAATTAGAATCTTCTGTGGCGTTAGAAATTGCTAAACTAGCTGTTCCGGCAAGCAATAAACTTGTTCCCCAACCAAAACCATTTCCAGTAGTTTGTCTTGAATTATATTCTTTCAATCCTCGATTGATTTCAGAAACAACAATTTCATTCCATTTATGCATTCCTCCAGCGGCTGCTGTGTATAATGCAGTTTGAACAATTGGTGGAGCTTGCGTAGCTTCAATAAAATCTTGCACGCCAACCATATAACCTAAATTAGCAGCAGTTTTCATCATAATTGGATCTGCAAATCTAGCAAAACTAGGCTGATGTGCATTAACCCAATTTCCTGCTTGTTTTGTCCACGTTGCTAATTCTGCTAATTGTTTTTTATGATCCATTTTTTAATTATCCGAAAACTCGCATGGGAGTAGTTCCTTCTTTATTTGATATATAATCTGTTAACTTACCAACTTTTCCATCTTTAACTAACGCTTGGTAAATATCATTTCTGAATTTATAAAAATGTTTTATTGAAGAAAAAGTTAGATCTCTAGCTTGAGATTCAAAAGCAGCAATAACTTTATCTGCGTAAGGAAATAATATTTCTTTATCTTTATCACTCATTGGGGCTGCAAGTCCTTCTCTTGATAAATTAACCACATGTTTAGTTTCTTCATTTGCATTTGGATCATCAACTGCTTTAGGAGACAATCTCCAATATCCCTCGATTGCACCATTAAAATGGATAATTCTTGCTGATGCAGAATGATAATTGTCTGTTTCTGCACAATATACTGGTTTGCTTTTAACGAATTTTTGTAATAATGCTTTTGGTTTTTTTCTAGGAGCAGAACATTGGTCATATTCTATCGGAGTAAAAATTTTTCCTACTGTTTTAAGAACTGTTTTTAATATTGAATCTTTTTCTAAAGCTTCCAGGGCCTCTTCTTTACCCATGATTTTGATTCCTCGGCCTTGGCATTCGAATAATGGTTTGTAAATAAAAGTATCATGATCACTAGTTTCAACATATTCTTGCCAATTACTTTTTCCATTACAAATAAGAACTCCTTTTGGAATAGAATCTGAAATTGCTGTTTGTTCTAATAAGATTTGTTGTAATAGTTTACTACCTACAATCCATTCTAATAATAAAGGATTAGCACACTTATTTTGATAACCTTTGTCATCTGTCAACGGAAAAAATGAATGTTGAAGAGAAGGGGCAGACCCATAAATAAATCCACATTCATCAACTTTTTTTTCTAAATTTAAATTAAAAGGGGAATCGGGATCTTTCTTACTTACTTCAATTTGTTTATTTTTTAATGTTTTGTACATTGCTTTTTGTACTATTCCCATAATAATTGGTTTTCCATCAGCAATCTCAATTATTCTATCAGCCAAATTATTATCTAATTGTTCTCGTAGACCTAATTCTCTGAAGCCTTTCATTCCAGAACAGATGCCATTTAATTCATGTAAAACAGGTAAACCTGTTTCTACATCAATAGCGGCATCTACGCCATACAGATTATTATTGAAGTTATTTGTATCCATTTTTAATATTCTCTTTGATAACTATGATCAGATACTTGTTCGTAACAAGCGTCAAAATTTCTTCTAACTTTGTAACCTAATTCTAATAAACAAGACCATTGTTTCTCTACACAATTTGTAGTCATTGCACCTGAAACTAACACCAATAAATCTTCTGATCTTGGAGGCATGTCTGGATGGGGAAGATAAGGGTTCCCAATATGTAAACATTCTTTAGTGTCCATAATTTCTTTAATATTTTCCCAAATTCCTTTTGCTTTTGGAGATTTCTCAGCACAATCTCTAACAATTCCGCCATGTACAATTATATGTGATTCTTGTGCCATTTTTATTTTTCAATTTTTTGTTCTAACTGTGGTTCAATCACTTGATGTGCTTCATATTCTAAACTTCCGGGGATTTCATATTCTTCTTCTAGGGCCCCATCAAAAGAATGACTAGAAATCATTTTCGTACTAATTCTAACTGCTGCTTCCAATGCTTTGATATCATAATCAAGTGAATCATCATTAAATTGTTTAGAATGAGATAGCTCGGCCAATAAAGTTTCTAGAGGGGCGTAAGGGGCAATTTCTGCTGTGTTAAATCGAGAAGAATAAGTTACTTTTTTATCCATGGTCCAACGTAAATATGGTGCTCCAACTTCTGTTTCTAATTCCCATAAACTATTATACAAATTTTGGTTCCATTCTCTTTTGAGTGGGATAAATTTATTTATCCCTGTAATATGTTCGTCAACACTATTTTTATTACTTAATAATGTGGTATTATTTATCATCCAAATAATAATCTCTTTTTCATTCTTTTCATTTAGTTCTGGAGCATTTTGATCATTTTGTTGACACCAAGAATCAATATAATCTACTAATAGATTTTTTCTTTCTTCTTTAGAAATTGCTTCTTTTCCAGAAATATAATTTAGAATATGTGTGGTTTGTTTATCTGGATGAGCATATTCAACCATTTTTTCAGTTTGTGTTGTTTCAATTTGGTTGTTGTGATACTTCAGAGTTGAACCTACGAAAGCAACTGACCAACCTAAAACAGAACAAATAAATGCAGTTTTCATTGCTTTAGCTATGCCTCTTAAATGTCCATGTTTAACTCTTTTTTCTAATGTCATTTTTAATTATTTTCTCTAACATATGTTTGAAGTATTTCATTAAACCCATTATACACAAAAGTTTTTGTTGCATCGGGAATTAATGGCAATGGTTCTTGAGCTTTCAGATATTGTATTCTATCTTGTTCACTTATTGGTGAAATCCTTTCTAATCCTGCAATTACGTCTTTATAAAAATCAGAAATACTTATACTCATTTTCTCTTCTGTTTCTTTACCTAATCTGTCTTTAAGTTCTTTAATTTGTTGTACTTTTGTACGACTTTCAAGATTGTCTTTAGTTGTCATTTTTATTCCTCCTTTAACGTGATTGATGGTAATATACTAAGAATTAAGCTTATTTATAAATGTTTCGCTGGTTTTGTTACAAATCAGTGGTAACAAATAAAAAAGAGTTATTTATGCTTATTTTTTAATCAATTTCTTCAGCTCATCTGAGATGATTTTCCCAGAAACTTTACCCGCTAAAGCTTTCATACATTGGCCCATTAAAGCGCCGAAGGGAGCATCTTTATTCTTTTCAACAATGTCTTTAATTACAGAATGAATATCTTCTGTTGCCAGAGATTCATAATTCTTCAAATCAAATTTGTCTTTAATCATATCAATCAGAACATCCAAAACAATATCTTTGTGAATTTCTTCTGAATGCAAATACTTAAACAAATCACGATAATTGTCATCAGTTAACTTTGAAGAATCCAATTGATATTTTTTTTTGATTTCGATTGGCATAGAAATTAATGTATCAACAATAAATGCTGGTTTGAATTTCGGATATTTCTTAACCAATTCTTCAAACAAGTCAAGATAATTTGATTTCGCAACATGATTTGCCATATCAGCATTTAATCCAAATTTCTTTTGGTAACGTTGAGCTTTTTCTGAAATTAATTCTGGAAGTTCAATTGCATGCGGATCTGGTTTAATTAATGGAACATCTGTTTCTGGATACATTCTTGATGCGCCGGGCATTGGCCGCATAAATGAAGTTAAGCCATTTGCTTCTGCTTTCCGTACTTCTTTTGGTATGCCAACAAACAATTCTTCTGCTCTTTCGTAAACTGCAGTAAGAGTAATCTTACATTTCTCTTCTTCAGCTGCTACCAAAACAAAAGCATCTTTTTCTTTACAAGATAATTCCTTTTTAATTCTAGAAACTTCATCTTTAGTAATTCCGTAATTAGGTAATTCATCGGAATGAAATATTCCTTTCACACCAGCTTTGATTTTTGCTCGGCCAGAAAATTCACTGCCAACTCTATAATTAGGTTGCAATTCTCGGCTAATCATTCCAGAGAAATGGTTTAGTTTAATTGCGAGAACTTTTCCTTTAATTTTTATTGCTGACTCAATTACTTTTGCTTCTGATTTAGATAATAATTTAGTGATATCATAAATTTTAAATTCGTTTAATTTTACTTTTTTCAATTCTTCTTTAATTTTTAACAATTCTTGTTGTCTTTTGATTTCAAGATTTACTAAGGTCGGAATCATTTTTAGGTCTTGGGCGCCTTTGGCTTCAATTCTATTTCCGCCTTTAATAGAAACATTAACATCTTGTCGAATT
>Ga0075122_10002951_pt1 | contig 10936 bp, 15 predicted proteins | sample AntAceMetag02UKB_FD_69790 | JGI IMG/M metagenome (GOLD analysis project Ga0075122, IMG submission 69790) | Saline lake microbial communities from Ace Lake, Antarctica - Antarctic Ace Lake Metagenome 02UKB | ecosystem: Environmental > Aquatic > Non-marine Saline and Alkaline > Saline | place...
AAATGAACTTTATTTTACTTCTACTAATAGGAATGGTATTGGTGGACCTGCAATATTTAGATCTATAAAAGTTGATGGAGTATGGCAAGAACCTGAAGTTGTTATCTCAGGATTTGTAGGAGAGCCAACATTAACAGAAGACAAATCAAAATTATATTTTGTTCATATTTTTAGAGATGGAAGTAAGTTATTAGATGCAGATGTTTATATGACTGAGAGAGAATAGTATTTTTTCAAAGTAAGTCTGCTAAGTTTTTAATATCTTTATTTGCAACATGAGTATAAATTGTTGTAGTTCTAAGACTTTGATGTCCAAGTAATTTTTGAATATATCTAATATCTGCTCCTGCCTCAAGTAAATGCGTAGCAAAAGAATGTCGAAGCATATGTGGATGAATTCTTTTATTCAACCCCGCTTTTTTAGCTGAATTTCTAACAATTGCTTGGATTGTTCCCTTACTATACTTTTTATCTCTCTCAGAAATAAAAATCAATCCCCTTCGGTTCAATCCTCTTAACCTTTCAATTATTTTTTTATGAAAAAAGATAGTTCTATCCTTATTCCCTTTCGCTTGTTTCAAGTTTATCAACTCTCTATCAAAATCAAGATTTTCCCATTTTACACTCACCACTTCAGAAACCCTTAAACCTGCATAGTATAGAAACATGATAATTAATTTATGTTTAATATTCTCGGTTACATCAATTAATTTAATAACTTCTTCTTTACTCAATACATTAGGAAGTTTATGCTCTTTTTTAGCAAGAGGAATTCTTTCATCAAATCTCTCATAAATAACATTTTCATAAAAAAACTTCAATGCAAAATATGTCCCACGAGTTTTTGCATTACTTTTATTAGTATTTACAAGCAAAAACTCCCGAACCTCCAACCCCGAATTTAAATATTTTTTAATAACAAAAACATAACTCTTCCTTGTATCATATGTAAAATTTCTAAGAATCATCCCTTCAATAAGCTTTTCGATAAGAAGATATTTCTCTTGGGATGAAACCTCTCTTAGATCTTTCATTGTAGTAGAACATATATATCATAGTATAACAATATTGCGTTTAACCCACCAAATAGTGCGAAAAAGTCATAACATTGAGTTTAATAGGAGTTAAGTCGAATTTTTTCTTCTGCTGAAAATTTAAATCTCTAATATATATTTCCCACCCCAGACGGAAGCGCGCTAGTTACTTCGTAACAAATAGTTTTTGTCTTTGACAAAAATAGAAAAACTTCTTTTATCCTATCTTTAATTTAATTTCTAAAAACCAATTTCATAAAAAAACATTTAAAAACCTTAATAATTAAATAAGAAAATGACAAATCAAGCAAGACAAGAACAAGCTGAAATAGAAGAAATGATAGAAGGAAAACAGCTGCCAATAAATACAAGATATAATCCTCAGTTGGCACTAGGATTTTATATGTGTTTTCCAGATGGGTGTGAAAATAAAGACCAATTTTTTAGTGCCTTCCCTGAAAATGCTACTCCTGACGGACTTCGATCATTAGGAAAACACTCAAAAAAATTCGATCCTGAAACATACGCAATGATGGGCATGGCTTTTCAAATACAGGAGGTAACTGGGAGGTTAGAATGGGATTCAAATATGTTGTATGATTTTAGTTTTCTTGCAGGACCTTTTTCTTCGAGAGAGGAGATTAGGGAATATTCTGAATTAATTTTAGATACAAGGTGGAGAAAAACAGAATAATAAGTAAAAAGATTTATAAAGATAGTTATATTTAAAAAAAAGAGATAATAATGGAAAGAAAAAATATTTATATGATTACAGGAATTGTTATAATTATCTTAATTTTCGGTTCTATACTAATCTTTAATCAATCTAAAAAAGATGAAAATAAATTATCTGTAAGACTTAGTTGGTTAATGAACTCAAATCAAGCAGGCTTTGTAACTGCTGTTGACAAAGGATTTTATGAAGATGAAGGATTGGAGGTAATAAATCGTCCAGGAGGAAGTGATTTTCCATCTGTACAATTAGTTGCTTCGGGAAGTGATGATATTGGTGTTCAATCTGGTGCTGAAACTATTCTTTTAGCAAGACAAAATGGAATACCTATTAAAGCAATTGCAGTTTTAGATAAAAAAAGCCCTTATGTATTCTTCTCAGTTAAAGAAAAAAATATTTTAACACCCCAAGATTTTGCAGGAAAAACTATTGCAGTTTCTTATGGGAGACCATTAGAGATAGTGTATAGGGCATTATTAAATAAAGAAAATGTTGATACATCAAAAATAACAGAGGTTAAAAAAAGCCCTGCAATTTTAACATTATTTAGTGGAATAGTAGATATCCAACCAGGTTTTGTTAGTGATTTAATCTTTGCTCAAGAAGCAGGGAAAAAAGAGGGAATTGAATTGAATGTTGTAAGGCCGACAGACTATGGTATAAAATCTTATGGATATACAATTTTTGTTACAGATGAAATGATTGAACATCATCCCGAAGTTGTTGAAAAATATTTAAGAGCAACCTTAAAAGGATGGGAATACGCACTTAATAACCCTGATGAATCTATAGAGTATGTTATGTCCAGAACAGATGGAGAGTTAGATAAAGAAGCACAGTTAAAAGCCTTAGAGGCAAGAAAAGATTTTGTAATTACTGGAGAGACTCCCATGGGATGGATGGAAGAAGAAGTTTGGCAAGAAATGCATGATAGTCTTTTAGAACAAGGGATTCTAGAGAAATCTGTAGATTTAGAAGATGTTTATACAAATGAATTTTTAGAGAAAATTTATTCTTAATATTTAAAATGGTGATAAAATCTTATAAAAAATTTGATAAATATAGCGGTAAAAGATATATGGAAGCATATATAAAAAAATTTTCTAATTTTTATTCAGCTATAAAGAAATCAATGAAAAGCTATTTGATAAAAAAAGATGATTTGATAGGTTTAGATATTGGGGCGGGTCCTGGAATTGGAGCATTACTTTTAGATCAGGCTAATATTAAATGTATTCTTTATGGATTAGAACCATCAAAAACACATGGGGAAGGAAAAAGATTTGCTAACGAATTAAAGGGAAAAAAGAGTTCAGTTATTTATGAACCTAGAAAAGGAGTAATTCAAGATTTAGAAGAGAAATTAAAAATTGGAAAAGAAAGTCTTGATTTTGTTCTTATTTTAAGAGCAATACATGAACTTAGAGAATCTGTTGGAGGAAAATTAAAGTTAAAATCTGAATTAAAAAGAGTTACAAGATTGTTAAAAAAAGGAGGTATTTTAATCGTCGCTGATCCACAATATAATGAAAAGATAAACAAAAATCCCTTGAAATATCGAGAGATAATTGATGCGGTAAAAATTTTACAAAAAGAAATTATAGGCCATTCTCATGAGCCAGGGAACTATATTCCCTCCAAAGAACTAAAACATTATTTTCCAGAATATAAAGAATTGAAAGAATATAAGATAGATAATAAAAATTTTAATTCAAAAATTCAAAAATCTTTTGGGAAGAAAATTAATATAAAACCAAAGGAGTTTTATGTTGTTGTTTTTAAAAAACGATAATTTAAATAATCTTTTTTTGTTTTATTATAATGATAGAAATAAAAAATGTTTCAAAGACATACATTGGAGAAAAAAATGTTGATGTTTTTCATGATATAAATTTAAACATAAAAAAAGGCGAATTTATTTCTATTGTTGGTCCTTCTGGATGCGGAAAAAGTACCTTGTTAAAACTTATTGGGGGTTTATTGGATTTTGACAAAGGAAATATATCAATAAAAGGAATCAAAGTTAATGATTACTTAGGAAAAAATAAATTAGGATATGTATTTCAAGATCCAAATTTGATGCGATGGAGAACATCAGAAGAAAATATATCTTTACCTCTTGAGATTAATAAATCAAAAAAAGATATTAATTATTTGTTTAAAATTATGGGATTAAAAGGTTTCGAACAAAGCTATCCTTCACAACTTTCAGGAGGAATGCAACAAAGAGTAGCAATTGCTAGAGCGCTGGTTAATAATCCCTCAATCCTTTTAATGGATGAGCCATTTTCAAATTTAGATGAAATAACTAGGGATAATTTAAATTTAGAATTAAACAAACTTTGGAGAGCAAAAGAATCTACTGAATTGGAGAATATCATTTTTGTTACACACAATATTACTGAGGCCATATTCTTATCAGATAAAATTATTGTTTTGTCAAAAAGACCTGGAAAAATTTTAAAAGTATATGATGTTGATTTTCCTCGCCCAAGAAATTTTGATATAAAACATGACCCTAAATTTTGGAATCTAAAGAAAAAAATTAAAAAATTAATCAGTAATTAAAATGAAAAAATATGTTTATCCATTAATATCATTAGCAGTTATATTTACTATTTGGGAAATCGTAATTTTGATATTTAATATTCCAGAATTTCTCCTTCCCCAGCCCTCATCTATTCTTGTTTTGTTTGTAAATACAATTGGAACAATGATACCTCACTTTGCTATAACCTTTTCTGAAGCAATCTTAGGATTTTTTTTAGCAGTAATAATTGGAATTTTACTAAGTGTAATATTTGAATTGTCAGAAATTGCTAAGAAAAGCCTGTATCCATATGTCATTGTTATTCGGATTGCCCCAGTAATAGCAATAGCACCATTTTTGATTCTTTGGTTTGGAAACGGAATTATGTCAAAAATAATGACTGCTTCAATTATGTCTATTTTCTTCATTATTGTCAGCTTAACTAAAGGATTTTCTGAAGTAGATTCCGATTCTTTAGATTTAATGAAATCAATTTCAGCATCTAAATGGCAAATATTAACAAAACTAAAAATGCCTAATGCAGTACCTTATCTTTTTTCTGGATTAAAAATGGCTGTTGCAACATCGGTTGCTGGAGCAGTCGTTGCGGAATTTGTTGGTTCTAATGAAGGCCTTGGTTATTTCATCCTTACTAATTTTTATTACCTAAAAACTACTCAGATGTTTTCTGCTTTATTATTCTTATTTATAGGGGGAATGACTTTTTTTGGATTGGTATCATTAATTGAAAATAAGTTTTTCAAGAAGTATAATATTGGAGAGAAATTTTAGTAAAAAATACGCGTCTTCTTTTTTAGAAAAAAAGAAGGCAAAAAAGCGCGCGCTTCCGTCCCACCCAAAAATAGGAGATTTAAATTTTCTTAACGCAGAAGAAAAAACTCCTTCGCCTACGGCTCGGTGCCGTCTTGCAGACTTTCGGCTTCGCCTCACACGACTTAACAACGGTTATGAGGAAAAATCTTGCAGATTTTACCCAAATTAATTTTACGAGGTCACTTCGTTCCACTCTGTAAAATTAACTTCTCATAACCAAATGTTTACAGACTTACTTCCAAATTTTAATTTTTCTTTCTTTACCCACCCTACTACTGAGAGATTGCCTTAGTCTTTCAGACAGATAGTCAAAACAAGTTTTGGAGAAAAACTTTGCTTAACCCATAACACCGAAACGAAAACAGAAATGCTTTCAGCACTTCTTATAACCAAGGTTAAGCAGTTCACAAGTTCACCCAAATTTTTCTATTTAGTGGGGGGAGTTCCTAATTCTTCGGATAATTTGTAGGCTTTGCCGAAAGATAACTTTTTATATTGCCTTTCTTTATCTGTTTCATGGAAGATTTCATGGTTTGGATTATTATAATTGCTCTTGCAATTATTATTGGAAATCAAATACGAGAAAGACAAGCAAGAGAAACAAAAGGAATGACAAAGAAACAAAAAGAAAAATATTTTGAGGATATTAAAAAGAAACAAAAAGAAAATGTTAAGGCTTTATGGTGGATACTTGGAATTATAATTGGGCTTTTTTTACTTTTTCTTTTTTGGATTTTATCTGCTTAATTAATTTTTAAAATATATTGTTAAACTTACAATGCTCATCAAGTTTTGGAGAAAAACTTTGCTTAACCCATTAACCGAACCGAACAAGAAATGCTTCGCACTTCTCATAACCAAGGTTAAGCAGTTCACAAGTTCACCCAAATTTTTCTATTTTGTGGAGGGAGTTCATGCTTCGCATAGATAGTTGGCTTTAGCCAAAACATAAATTTTTATATTACCTTTCTTTGTTTATTTTATGGCTAAGGGAAAATTAAAAAAACAAAGAAATATTTTGGGAATTATTACAATAATTCTAATTATCATCCTGATATTTATTGTGACAATTCAAAATCCAAAGAAAGATAAGGAGATTGAATATCAAAAAACATGTATTGATAATTGTATTTCCGAATTTGATGAATGCTTAGATAATATTACGAAACCGACTTTTTCATCAAATCCAAAAATTTTAGATTGTCTTTGGAATGAAGATTGGTGTGTTGGAACTTGTCAAGGATTTGGTAGTTATGAAGTTCAGAAAGCAATGGGGATATAAGATGAATAAAGAGAAAGAGACAAAACTCAAAGAACTTGTTGAGGGTGGAAAATGGAATTATGTTTTAACATATGGAAGTATGTATGCAATATTTATGTTTCTGGGTTCTTGGTTTTTTATTAAATTTATTGAAGAAGGAGAATTTTGGATTGGACTTCATATGATTATTTTGGGAATAGCTGGTTTGATTATTGGTCTTTGGGGTTGGAGTAATATTAACAAAAAACTCAAAGAAAAATGAGTTTAAATCTTGGAATTTCAGGATTGATTTTTGATATTATTGGAGTTTTCATTATTGTTTTTACTGAAATTGTAAATCCTCGTTATGGAAAAATCTATGGTCAGCCACTTAAAAAAACATATTGGTGGAATGGTTGGAGGCCTTTTTATATGAACACTCAAACTTTGAAGTGGGTAATAAAATGGAATCATAAATCCGTTGTTTATGGTATGATTCCCCCAAAATACAAATTAGAATTTTTTGGTTTGATATTAATTCTTATTGGATTTACCTTACAAATATTATTTTATCTGTCAAATTAACTTCTTTTAGAAAAAGAAGGTAAAAGAACTCCCCCACACTTCTGTTTTAGAAAAAAAGAAGCAAAAAAGGCAGGCAATCTCTCCAATTTTATGGTCGTCGGCTCCATCAATTAAATAATTTTTACTAACTCACTTGTAGAATAAATTTTAATCTTCTCTTGTCCTTTAAGTTTTTTATCATTAGTCCAAATTGGACAATTAAGCTTTAAGGCCAATGCAAAATATTCTGCATCATCTAAATCAGGAGTTACTTCTTCTGCTTTTTTTATAAATTGCTCAAATTCTTGTTTTTCAATAAAATTAATTCTTGTTGAAATTAGTGAAAGAAAAAGATCTAACTCTTCTTCTGTTAAACCAGATTTTTCTATAATTTCATCTTTATGTTCTTCAAATTCTTCTAAAAGATATTCTGGAGCAAATAGTTTAAGATCTTCTCTAAAAATTAAATCATATGTAAATCCATTGGTGGTAACTAAAGCTGACATTAATATATTCACATCAATAATTAGTTCCATTTTAATTGGATTTTTTATATCTTCCATGTAAAGATGCATTAATCTTTCTCCCTAATTCTAATGCATCTTTTTCACTAAGTTTGGATTTTGCAGTTATTGCCTTTAGAATTCTAAGCTGAGCTACTTTGGTTTTTATTGCTTCTCTTGCAACCGCTGACCAGTTTATTTCTCTAGATTCTTCCATATCTTTTTTTATATCTTCTGGAACTGATAAAGTTATTGTTGGCATATTTATTTCTCTTTATTTAATTATGTGTAAATATTTAATGTATTTAATATATATAAATGTTTTGGTTGAACCCCCCTTCTTTTTCACCCAAAAAGAAGCAAAAAAGGCAGGCAATCTCTCCAATTTTATGGTCAGAGGCACCATCCTCCTCCCCGCACCCTTCAAGAAAAATTAAAACTTCTGTGAACAGCAACTAAATGGTTCACCTCTGTTCTCCCAAATGCCTGATGGCACTTCATTTACTTTCGTACGTTCACAGACTTACGTCCAAATTGAAATCTGCTACTAATTGAGTTGTGCCACCCCCAGAAAGTTCTAAACTAAAAATGCAAAATATCCTTTAGCCATCCCCCAACCACCGCCCCTTGGGTGTTGAGGGGTTTAACTATGCAATCCTATTCTTTCATTAAACTATTTGGGAAATAATTATATTCATATTTCTTAAAGATTGGAATTAGTTCTATGTCTTTAATTTTATCTCCCAAATAACTCTGAATTTCTTCATATAACTTCCATGTATCTTGTTGATCTTTAGTCTCTATTCCTATTGCATAATTCCATTTTCCAATCATCCTCATGGTCCCAATGATATTCTTTTTTGAAGATAAAAATCTAATAAAATCTAATTCTTGTTTTTCTGTCATTTTATTTAAATCTAAAAGGATTCTATGAGGAAAATAACCCAATTTTGAAATATCAAGAAGTGGTTTGAATGAGGTGATAATTCTCTGTTTTTTTAAATCTTTTATTCTTTTAATAATTGTTTTATAGTTTATTCCTGTAGCTTCTTCCAATTCTATTGAACTTGCTCTAGCATTTTTTGATATGGACTTAAGGATATTAAGATCATTTTTTGAAATTTCTGTTTTTTCTTCCTTGCCAAAAGGAATATTTTTCTCCAGTTCTTTATTGTCAAAAAGATATTTTCTTCCAAAATTAGTTCCTCCAACAGTTAAGAAAGCATCATAGTTTAATACTAATTCTCCATATTCTTCAAATAATTCTAAAACATATTGCTCGAATTTAGCAGGGTTTTTTGCTAAAATGTTGATAATAACATCCCATCTTCCACCACATTCAGATAGTAATAAGAGGTTCTCTTTTTTTAAAAGATAATCAATAAATTTTGTTTTTTCTTGTTTATCTGACTCATTTAATTTTATCATTATACTATAGTTCAAGAATCCAAAATAACCAAAATGTATTGTAGTAAAAAACTGCTTTATTACCTTGGTTTCTATTAAGTTTTTTACTCTGTAACTAACGACTTGCTGTGAAGACTTAATCTTTTTACCTATTTGAGAGTTTGTCTGTCTTGCATCTCTGCCAAGTTCATATAAAATCTTTAAATCTAATAAATCTAGCTTCATATTTGTATTATAGGCATATAGTTATTTAAACCTTCCTATTCCACAAAAGAATAGAAAAATAGTTTTATATATTAGGAATATGTTATCATGCTATGGTAACAAAAACTAAACAATCAGAACCACAAAGACTTGTAGATACTCATATGTTAATTGGGACAGATAGGTCTGGAAAAAGTGGTAGTATTGAAGATTATATACAAAAAACAGATGGCAAGTATAGTGTAATTGGTGCCATGTCTATTGTTTGTCCAGGGTATAAGACAAGTGAAGGAATGTATTTTCCAAGTGTTTGGGAAGAATCAGAAGGGGAGATAATTTCTAAATCAGTTTTAAAAAGAAGTAATAGGGAAATTGCTTATGGAGAAACTCCTAAAAATCCTTATGAAAAGGCAAATAATTTAACAAGAAAAGAACTAGTTAAAGCTTCCTTAAAATATCCTGAAACTCAATTTTTATATTTCCCCCTATTGCATTTAACAAAAGATACTCCAGAATATTTGGAAAAAGTATTAAGCTCAAATAAGGTTGTGAAAGTTCATGGTCTTGCTTCTGCATTAGGTCCAGAAGATATTCCTGAAGAAGTGGGAAGGTTGATGAAAAAACATGGAAATATTGTTTTACCTCATACCGATTACTTTCAAGGAGAGCCAAGAACAGCAATACAAAACCTTCAGAAAAGAAATGATCCTGCTAAATGGATGGATTTCTTTGAAAAGTATTCAGTAAAGGGGGTGTTAGCTCATGGAGCAAGATTATGTAAAGATACATTGAAAAGAGTAAAAGAAAATAATGGGCAATTTGTAGTTGAAGCAGGACCAATAATCAACAGTAAGGGTTTAAGAATTAAAACAAGAACAGATGATTATGTAGGAAAGCTAATTGAAATGGTTGGAACTGACCACTTAGTTTTTAATACTGATTATCCTTTTATGGAAGAAGGGGAAGATTTAGAAAAAGAATTAAGGGAAAGATTATCTGAAGAAGACTATTCAAAAGTTATGTATGAGAATTCCCAAAGATTTTTAAGACTCGATGACGATAAATACCTAAGAGGTAATAAAATATGATGAAAGAAATAAAAATTTCAAAAGAGATTCTGATTCGTCATGTTAAATTATCTGATGCACAAGTTTTTTTTGATGCTGAACAAGATCCAATTGCAAAAAAGAACTTTATGAGAACTCCCTCAGATATTAAAAGTGTTGAAGAAGATATTGAGGAAGAAATGCAGGAATATAAAAAGAAAAAGCCTTCTTCAGAAAAATTTACAATTTTGTATAAAGGAAAAGTTGCAGGATGGATTGCTATTAATCAATTAAATAACCCTCATTTTGAACATAGAGCAAAAATAGATTTCTTATTGCATAAAGATTTTCGAGGCAAAAGAATTATGAGTAAAGTTTTAAAAAAAATAATATCTTACGCTTTCAAAAAATATAAGTTAAAAAGGCTCGAAGCATGGACAAGAACATTTAACAAAGCTACTGCAAAAATATTAGAGAAAACAAGATTTAAACTAGAAGGAGTTTTAAGAAAAAACAAGTGTAAGAATGATGAATATCTAGATGATATGATTTGGGCGATAGTTAGATAATTAAAAACCCTTAACTCAATTCTATTGGCACGACCCACTAACCAAAGAGATTTTAACTAATACCATTAAAGAATTTTCCCAGAACTAAGAAATATTTTTAGGCTTCCATTTATACGCTTTATCATGATGTTCATAATGATAAATTACAATAGTTTCTCTTGCATGATTAATCTTAAATATGAGAATAAAATGATCATCAATATGGACTCGATTAAATGTCTGTAAGGGTTTTCTTAAGAATTTATAAATATGATTTGGATTTTCTCTTATTT
>Ga0075122_10002954_pt1 | contig 10933 bp, 13 predicted proteins | sample AntAceMetag02UKB_FD_69790 | JGI IMG/M metagenome (GOLD analysis project Ga0075122, IMG submission 69790) | Saline lake microbial communities from Ace Lake, Antarctica - Antarctic Ace Lake Metagenome 02UKB | ecosystem: Environmental > Aquatic > Non-marine Saline and Alkaline > Saline | place...
GGTTCTTCGATGTTTTATCGAAGGTTCTTATCCTCTCGCCAAGGTTCTTCGATGTTTTATCGAAGGTTCTTATCCTCTCGCCAAGGTTCTTCGATGTTTTATCGAAGGTTCTTACATTGCTTAAATCCTTTTTGCTTATTTCCTCACTTGAATTTACAAGAATAGCTTTTGTATGAGTCTGTCCGATCTTTAGAAGATTATTGGCATTGGCTGAATGAGTGTCCCCTGCCACAATCAAAAGGTCAACTCTTCGTGCTAGGCTCTGAGCTGTTTCTTGCCTTGTTTTGGTTTCCCCGCAGCGGGTTTCAATATATTGAAATTGTTCTGCCTTTTTTCGTAGGGTTGGAACAATTTGGTCAATCATCTCTTGTCTTTCAGTGGTTTGTGACATACATGCTAGCTTATTAAAATATGGAAGTTCTGTAGCTTCTTTTTTTGTGTGAACAACAATAGGGCTCTCTAAATAGCTGACAACATTTTTTATCTCAGCATGGTTTTTGTCTCCAATGATGACAATCTGAAATCCATCTTTTTCGTATTTGAGCGCTTTTTCTTTAAAGGCAGTGACAAAAGGGCAGGTCAGGTCTATGTGTTTTTTCAGTTTTTTCTTGTCGCACTTAGTGATACCATGAGCACGAATTATAATATTCTGTTTGTCACTAAGAGAGTTAACAGACCTAATACCTGATTGCTCAACTTTTTCTACCAGTCTTTGATTGTGTGCCAATTCGCCATAGACCAAATATTCCCTCTTATTTTCTAAGTTAAGGCACTTTTTGAGCGCACGATTGACACCAAAACAAGGTTTAAGAAATTTTTCGTCTGGCAGAATAATTTCTATCATTTTTCAGTAACCTCTTTAAAGTCGGGCCTAATGTGGACACCGAACTTCCGAATATATAAGTAAACTAAACCAACCAATCCGATCAACATCAAAAGCCACCACTCCCCTATCTTGAAGTAAGCGTTGACTACAAAAATAATTGAAAATAGAAGTGGCAAGAAATAGAAAAGTTTTCGTATCCTGAGAAGACCGAAAAGCTTAATGGTGGTTCTGTCCCACCAAATATTTCTCATGTCTTCTTCCTCTTCTTTCCTTGCTTTGTAGCGGAGCCAGTCAATCCAGGTGTCTTGCATCTTAAGTACCGAAAACCAAACTGTATTTAAGCACAGAGTAACAATCAAGAAAACAATCGTTTCTGGTTTGTCCTGGTCGGTTAAGCGAGAGAAGAAATTAATTAAAAATGAATTACCCAGAATGAAACCAGTATTAGTAGTATAAAACTCATTGATCTCATTTCTAATTTGTTGACTAATGTCGGCTAAATAAGCTTTTTTATTCATGAATAGTATTAAATATTTTCGTCTTTAGTATACAGCATTTTATTAAAAAACAATACAATCCTTCGGCCCTTCCCTTCGACAGGCTCAGGACAAGTTATTCGACAAAAGAAAAAAGGGTCGTCTTCTCCGACGACCCTCTGTGTTGCTTGGTGCGTTTTTATTTTTTTTTGAATTTTTACTTTTTTTTATTTGAGGGAAAGCACCATACCCCTCTAACGCTAGATTAGCACACCTTAGTATGAATGTCAAGAGCTGTTTGCGTATTTACCCGAAGTGATGATCGTCTCTAGTAAGTGCTCCGCCCATGCTGATAAACATTAGGCAAGGCTCTGCTCTTGTACTAACCGGATGGATTCCTTCTGGGCCATCAGCCGCAGGAATTGTTAACTGACTAACTCCTGGTTTCTCGAGAGTTACAATTCCACTATTGAGCTTTACTTCGCAACGTCCTGCCAATAGGCAATAGATTTCAAGCCACTTTTCATGCCAATGATCAGAAGTACAAGTCTCAGGATCTAGGAACATAAGCAAGATACCAATTGATTTGTCAGCTGCTTCTGCATAGTACCAGGCGTCAGAGCCAGGCGACGGAGATAGTCGGGGTTTATTATATACTTCCCAGCCCCTAAGAGCTAAGTACACTTTAAAGTCTCCACGCTCAATTACGAGTTTTTGCCAACCGTCTTCTGCAAATGCTTCAGTCAGAACATTGACTGCATGTGGAAACCGGCTGATCACAATTTCGGGCAATCTTCCTTCTTTGTGAAGTTCTATAAGGTGTCCATCTAGACTGAAATCTTGAGGAAATCTTACATATCGAATGTCATGCATTTTTCACCTCTCTTAGTATCTGTATCCGAACAAAGTGAGGATTACAGAAACTTATTCTCCTGTCAAGCTATGCTTATATCCTCCGAAGCTTTAGCGTAGGAGGGCTTTTTAATTTGAACTGTCACAATCATATCAGGATATGTGGTTTTGTCAAGGCTTACTTGCAACAGTCAAGACATTCACCTTTCTCCTATTCCTTTTTAAGTATTCTAATTTTTCTATATTAAAACCTGCTTTTTTGAGAAGTGTTTTGAGCTCCCTTCTCGTAATCGCATGATGATATCTTTGGTATTTATTTTGCCAAGAAATGTAGAGATCACCAAAGTCAAGCTTGCTTTTGCCAACAATCTTTAATAAACTATGCTTGACAACTTGGGGAAAATATTTTCTTTGCCAAAGATTCCAAACAGTCAAAACCAATTTGCCGTCTTTTTTCAGAACTCGCCTAGCCTCTTTTAGAAATTCAAGGCGCAGTTTTTTAGAGGGGATGACATGAAGCACAGCAACAGAATAAATAAGATCAAAAGAATTGTTTTTGAATGGAAGTTCAAGCGCATCACCAACTAAAAATTTTTGATTTGGCGCTCTTCTGTCAAGGTTCTGGCTTGCCAGGTTCTTATATTTTTCTTTTGCTGAAGTAATCAACCCCTTTGAATTGTCTATGCCCGTGTAGCTGATTTTTTTATCTTTTAGAAGTTCAAAGAGACGGCCGTTGCCACAGCCCAAGTCAAGAACTTTCATACCGGGTGTAACATATTTTATCCAAGGAGCTAGGTCCCAAGTATAATGGCGAGTCAATTCAAACTCGTCTGCAATTTCATTCCAAGTTTTTGTATTTTCGTCTAAAACTTTTTGAGCAGTTAAATCTTTCATATAAAATGCTTAATTATATCCTACAACGCATTTTAACCATAAAACCAACTTCTCGCAATCAAATTTTTGATGTTAAGCGCGAAGCAGCTTTAAAATACAATAAATCAGACTTTCCCAAAAACTCAGATATTCTTAAATGTTATAGAGAAAACTATTCAAAACGAACACAAACACTTGATAAATACTTTCAACAACTTTTAAGGGCTGCACCAATCCGTAGCCTTTCGGGAATTGTTGCAGTGACAGTGCTGACAAAGCCTTACGAGTGTCCAGGAAACTGTCTCTTTTGTCCCAAAGAAATAGGCATGCCTAAGAGTTACTTGAAAAATGAGCCAGCTGCTGCCAGGGCACATGCTCTTAAATTTGACCCATATTTACAAGTGAGAAAACGCATCGAAAGCCTAGAGGCCCAGGGACACAATGCTGACAAAATTGAATTGATTATCCTTGGCGGCACTTGGACTTATTATCTGGCTCAGTATCAGTCATGGTTTGTTCGTAGGTGTTTTGAGGCAGCGAACGAGAAAAAAAGCAAGTCACTATTAACGGCCCAAAAGGAAAAGAAGAACCTGGCAAGCCAGAACCTTGAGGCGAGGAAACAGAAACAAAAATCATTATTGGGAAACACTCAACTAATAATAGCTCAGGAGACAAATGAAACAGCTAAACATAGAATAATCGGCTTAACGATAGAGACAAGACCTGACTATATAGATGAAAAAGAAATCGTTAGACTCAGAAAGTTGGGCGTGACAAGGGTTGAGATTGGCGTTGAATCAATCGATGAGAAAGTGCTTGAGTTTAACAATCGTGGTCATGGAGTAGAAGAGGTTGTTAGGGCGACAAAACTATTGAGAGATGCGGGCTTTAAGATTAACTATCACATCATGCTTGATTTGCCTGGCTCATCTGAAAAGAAAGACGAGGCTATGCTTGAGACACTTTTTTCAAATGAACGTTTTCAGCCCGATTGGATAAAGCTTTATCCTACTTCAGTGCTTGAGACAGCTCCGCTATATAAGCTTTGGAAAGACGGTAAATACAAACCTTATTCAAAAGAGAAGCTCAAAGATTTAATTATTAGAATAAAAACAAAAATTCCTGAATATGTACGCATAACCAGAGTAATTCGTGATATTCCCCTACCAGATATTGTTGCAGGAAGTGAGGTCTCAAACCTAAGACAAGTGATTCATGATGAGATGAAGAGAAAAGGGCTTGCTTGCAAATGTATTCGTTGTCGCGAGATCAAAGAAGGGATTTACGATAAAGAAATAGAACTAGTTAGGCGTAAATACGAGGCTTCGGGAGGTCAAGAAATCTTCTTGAGCTTTGAAGATAAAAAAAAGAAAAACCTCTACGCTCTTCTTCGCCTAAGACTCCCCTCTTCTGACAAACACTATATAAAGGAAATTGAAGGTGCTGCCTTAGTTAGGGAGCTTCATACTCATGGTGATGTTGTGTCGCTTGATACGAAAATAAAGAATGCATCTCAGCACAAGGGTCTTGGCAAAAAACTTATGAAGGAAGCTGAAAAGATATCTAAAAAACAGGGCTATAAAAAAATAGCAGTTATTTCGGGAATTGGAGTCAGGGGCTATTACGCAAAACTTAGATACAAGCTCGAAGGGACGTATATGGTCAAGAGCTTAAAAAAAACATATAGCATATAACACAAAATCTAACGTTTAATGCCAGTTAAAGTGTCTGTGTTGAAGTCTGACTTCAACAGGCCAAACCCGCCATTCCTTGAACGTTTGGCGGGTTTAAAAAAAAGACCCACACATCTTGTGCGGGCTTTTGTTCTATGTATGTCCAGTAAGTCTTCTCTCACGACTGTTCTCAAGTATTGAAGCGATCGATGAACTTAGGCGTGCTGGCACTTTGAACTGGATCTTTTTGTATGATAACTGCATAACTTTCCCCTGCACCACTATAAAAACTGATCGGACCATTCTCAATAACACAATCAAAAGCGATTTTAGCTGCCTCGATGCACGCTGATTCTGCAGAGAGACAACTTGCCTTGCCTTGTTGATTCGGATCTCCTAGTTTTTTATGGAGTTCGTCGGCAATCTTTTGGACCAATTCTTGTTTATTCACTTTCCCTCCTCTTGGTCTGTTGCTAATTCATCTAGCTTTTGAATGATTTCTGTGGGGATTGTGTGAAGTTGAAAACCAATTTCATAACACCTTCGTCTTTCAACTGTACCTTTTCTATGATGATTTAGGCAGCCTGGAGAAGAGACAACAGTGATAACTCCGTTTTCATACAAGAAGTCTAGTGTGCCACCCTTGTCGATATCACAAACAATTTCTGGTAAGGCTTGACAAACATTCGCTGCCGTCAACCTTCGGTCGCCATTATAGTGTTTACGATTCTCTCTAATCCAAAGTAACGTTCTGAGTGCATCGGAGTTGCCCAGTAGTGCTTGCACATTTACCTGTTTAAGAACCATACTTCCTCCTTATACAGAATCTCCACCATGACCTAACGCAAGGTCAGTCTCAAACGTAGTCTTGACCTTCATGATCTTGCTGACGAGATCCTTCTGGAACGCTTCTGCGGTTAAGGCCGAGGCATTGTGACCATTTCTGTGATGCTTGGCGCAAACATCTTTAATTACTTGTCGGATATTGCCCTCTAGGGCTTTATGAATCACTTTTGTTACTTTCATTGCTCTCTCCTTAATCCTTTGTCGCTACGGGTAGTGTTGAGTTCCTAATGGGCTCTTTTGCTTGCGGATATACTACGATTGGCAATGTTCTTCTAACAAAATCTCGAAATTCAGTATCGGACAATTTGTTATTGTCCAAATTAGCTTCTAGGGTACTACAGAAATTTTCAGCGGGAACTGTACGCTCTAAATCAGTCATGCTGCCTCCTTATCATTAACTATAATCTATCAATAAAACAAGTAAATGTCAAGAACTATCTATTGGCAATAAGCTTAACATACCATTAATTAAGCTAACCGATGCACCGTCCACTGATGGACGGTGCATCGGTGAATTCTTAAATAAAAAAAGAACAGTCAAGCGACAGTTCTTTTTTAATATCTAAATTATCACTTCTTCTTTGCAGGAATAAAGCCAATGATGCCCCAAATGATAAAGAATAAGGCAACTAAGTATTGCAGGATATCTGGTAGGGCAAAAATCAAAATACCAAATACGATGGCCAAGATTGAAGCTAGTTGTTTTGCATCTAATTTCATATGTATCACCTCCATTAGAGTTTCTTTTCAAGTAACCTTGAAAGTAGAAACTGTTATGTCCCGAGCTTGCCGAGGGACCACAAGCAGCTTTTGTGCTTATGTCCCGAGCTTGCCGAGGGACCACAAGCAGCTTTTGTGCTTATGTTCCGAGCTTGCCGAGGGGCTATACTCGAGACGACCTTCTATATTTTACCATGATTACAAAAACAGGTAAATATACAATAAACTTATAAGGATCGATAATTAGTACTTTGGATTAGGAGTAAATAAAACAAAAACAGCGCCGTGAGGCGCTTTATTAATAATATTGAAATTAAGTCTTATCGTACAAACGGATTTTTTGCGCCCCTAACTTCAAAGTGCAAATGACATCCTGTTGAGTGGCCTGTAGTGCCCATATAGCCAATTAAGTCACCTTGGTCAACATAATCGTTAGTTGAGACAACAATATCGGTAAAGTGACTATAGAGAGTTTCGACACCATTTGGATGACGGATTTTTGTGTAGTTGCCATATCCTCTATTCCAGCCAACTTCATCAACCAATATAATTTTTCCTTCGGCGGCAGCATAAATTGGTGTACCACACTTATTGGCGATATCAACTGCATTAACATTATGTAAAACGCCCCAATTTCTTCCAGATGTTGGATAAATGAAATAGCCAGCAGAGACAGTGTTGGTGTTCACTCGGGCGGCGTAATAGCTTTTTGTGCTTGAAATTTGAGGTTTGCCGCCTGGAATAATGAGTTTGTCGCCGATAGAGATAAAGGCATCGCCCGGCAAATCGTTGAACTCTATAATTGCATTGATAGTTGTTCCGTATTTTTTAGCAATAGAGGAAACATTTTCACCATTTTTAACAGTATGTTTTGTGCCAGAAATTGGCAAAACCTCTAGTTCTTGACCAGGCTTAATCCTTGATTTGTCAGTTAAGCCGTTGGACCATAAAAGAGTATTTAAAGATATATTGTGATTTTCAGCAACAACAGAAAGGCTGTCCCCCACTTTAACGGTGTATTTAATGATATTTCGCTTTTTCATTACAATGTCAGGAGCTGATGAAGGGATATTGTAAGAAAGGAGGCTTACGCCACCAACAGTTAATAGTTGATTGGGGCGGCCCGATGTATCATTTTCATCAACTCCACCTAGGATTGGCGTTGTGTTGGTGAGGTTGGCGACTAAAGTTGCTAGTCCGCTATGTGAGAAATCTCTTGCTGGCATTGCAATTAAGCTAAAAATGACACCGAAAATTAGGCCAAATAAAATAACCGCCGCAATTTTAGGTTTGACTTCAATTTTCAGCAGTTTGGCGCAGAAGCTATTAAATTGTTTGGTTTTACTAATATTTGTTAACTACTAGTGAAGGAATGGTAAGAAATATATTTTAACACTTACCATTACCATCTCTCTATTTACGCAAGGTTCTTGAGCCCTTCGATATACTCAGGATAAACTCCGCGAAAGGTTCTTAATTGAGAGAGTATTATTTTCAATACTCGAACTCAAGGTTCTTGAGCGCAGTGAAAGGTTCTTAATTGAGAGAGTATTATTTTCAATACTCGAACTCAAGGTTCTTGAGCGCAGTGAAAGGTTCTTCTATTTGTTATTAACTTTTTAGGGGTTGGTTTTTCTCGTGCCTGAACTGCTTTCATGACCCAAAATAGTAAAAAATGCTAATATCTTAGCAGGCCTAAAGGTTAGCATGAGATCATTCCCAAGTCAAGGGTTTTTGGGGATAAAAACATGAGAATAGTTTTAAGCATTTTTCTGATAAGAAGGGCCTCCCCGGTTCACCGGGGAGGCCCTTGGGTTCGGGCATTGACAAGCAATACCCTCTCATTTAAGAACCTGGCTTCCCGCCTACACTAAAGTTTTGGCGGACAGGCGCCAGAACCTTGAATCGTAATAAATAACTCATATGAGAACCTGCAGTAGCAGAACCTTGGTTTTCGCTTTGACTCAAATTAATATATAAGAACCTGCAGTGGCAGAACCTTGGTTTGTAATATATAATGAACCATGCAAGCTACAAGTCATAAATCATTAATCAAATATGTTGATAGATAATTATAAATCCATGCTTCAAATAATAAAAAAGAGTAAGCTGGCGATGAATGTTGTTGTTTTGATACTTGTATTCTTCCTGGTCTATATGGGAGTTTCTGTTGCTCACAAGGTTTCAGAGATAGAAAAAAATAAACAAGTTACTGACGCATCACTAAGAGATACAATCACAGTTAAGGGTGAGGCAGAAATTGATATTGTCCCAGACGTTGCTTCGCTGAGCTTTGGGGTTGTCACTGAGGCAAAAACTGTTGAGGTTGCCCAAACCGAAGGCAATGACGATATGTCCACAATTGTGGCAGGACTTAAGAAAGAAGGCGTGAAAGAAAATGATTTAAAGACAAGTAATTACTCAATTTATCCTAGGTATAGTTACAATAGAGAGACTGGCGTGCGTTCTTTGGCTGGTTATGAAGTTAGTCAGACTATTGGTGTTAAGGTTAGAGATTTTGATAAAGTTGGTGATATTATCCAATTGGCCAGTGATGCGGGCGCAAATCAGATTGGTTCCTTGAATTTCATGATCGATGATGAAATAGCCGCCAGGGCCGAAGCTAGAGGCGAGGCAATAAAAAACGCAAAGACAAAAGCCAAAACGCTTGCTAAGCAATTGGGAATTAAGCTAGGAGATATTGTGAATTTTTATGAGTCTAGCGATTCACAACCATATTATCGTTATGATATGAGTGTGTCTGGTATGGGTGGCGACATGGAAGAATCGGCAGTTGCTCCTTCGATTGAACCAGGTACCAATCAAATTTCTGTTAGCGTTGAACTAGTTTACGAAATCGTCCATTAGTCTGATGAAAAAAGGACAGCTTGTATTAAAAATTATACTTTTTGTGATTATTTTTGGAGGGAGCATTTTCCTTCTTTTTTTCAATCCCAAATTAAAGATAAATAAATGGAAAATAAACGGTGCCGTTCTTTCTGACGAACAGAAAATAGAAAAACTTTTAGAAATAGAAATGGGCAGAATGTGGGGACCTTTTTACAGAGATAATTTTTTCGTAGCCTTTTTCAGGAAAAGCCGTCTTTCAAATATTCTTAAAGAGCATTTTCCCGAAATAAAAAAAGCGAATATTTACCCCGATTGGGATAACAACCCATTTAACTGTTTTAAGTTGTCTATTGAAGAACGAGAAAAAGAAGGCATTTGGTGTGGAGAAAGTGCTGGCTGCTTTTATTACGACGATACCGGTTTCTTGTTCAGGCAATCAGCCGAAAGCAAGGGTCCTTTCATGGTTAGCATTAAAGATTCTGCTTCTCTGAACTTGTCCTTGGGAAGTGTTTTGGGCAACGAGAACTTCGTACTTAACCTGAGAGAACTTTACGAAAGCTTTTCTGGCGTGCCTAGCGTTGCCATTGATGAGATTGAAGTGATAAACCTTAATTACGACTTTATGGTCAAAACAAATAACGAATGGCTCCTCTACTTTGATCCAAATATTTCCGCCAAGACTCAAACAGAGGTTTTTAAGGGTCTCCTAGTAGAAGAGAAAATAAAAATTAATGAGCCGCTTCAATACATAGATTTGCGCATCAAGAACAAAGCCTATCTTATGAGATAAAATTTCATGCCCTAAAGCTAATTTATGCATTTTGGGGTTGACATTTAAACTAAGATATGTTAAACTGAGAGTAGTGAGGTTTTGTTGGGCATTTCATATTGGAGAGGGCTACAAGTTCTTTTAAAAAACCTCCTTTCCTGTCCAATATGAAATGCCTGACAAGGCGCGGTTAAGTTTCCTAGGAGGAACAGTTCATGGCAAAACGGATGAGTAATTCACATTGGCAGGCATCGAGGCGCGGATGTCCCCCTCCGGTATGTCCGGGAGATCGTGATGAAACGTCATGCAAGAGTTCATGCGTCGGTTCGCACGAACCGAGCAATTCTCTTGGTGAGGCGCTTAGAACAGCTGGAGTAACAGAAACCAAAACGCAGCAATCATCAGTCTAAAACTCCTTGAAGGGTCGTCACGAAGCAGTGGCGGCTCTTTTCTTTGTAAGATATAATAAATTAAGAACCTGGCCTTGGAAGACCCCGGCTTTGCCAGTCTCTTGATAGAAGTCAAGAACCTTGACGAAAGAATGTAGTCAGTGGCGGGGTGGCTGAGAGAAAAAGCCAGGGGCCGCAAACCCTTGTACGGAGGTTCAAGTCCTCCCCTCGCCTCCAGTTTCAAGTCTTCTATCAAGGTTCTAGTAAGGCCAGGTTCTTAATCTTACTAAATCTTTAGATTCCTTCACTAAGGTTTTCTGAACCATAAAATACTTGCATTTGAAGTATTTATGTGGTATTTTGCTCTGCAAAACCACTCTATCTATTGCTTTTTAAACAATAACGTGGTATTCCACTCCGTTGAACCACAAAATACTTGCTTTCGTAGTATTTATGTGGTATAATGAAGATAGAAAGGTGTTGGCTAAGAAAAGGTTTCCCTCGACTTGCTCGGGACGTAACGCTTTGTACTCTCTCATGAGTACATTCAAAACAGAACTTAACGAAGGAGGAACCAATGAAGTCGTTAGGTATGATTATAACCCTGATAATCGGGGCGTGGTTCTTGACTCAGTCTGCTGGTGAAATTGTTAGCATCC
>Ga0075122_10002958_pt1 | contig 10928 bp, 10 predicted proteins | sample AntAceMetag02UKB_FD_69790 | JGI IMG/M metagenome (GOLD analysis project Ga0075122, IMG submission 69790) | Saline lake microbial communities from Ace Lake, Antarctica - Antarctic Ace Lake Metagenome 02UKB | ecosystem: Environmental > Aquatic > Non-marine Saline and Alkaline > Saline | place...
TCCTTCGCAACTTCCTTCATCTTATCGACAACTTTCTTAAACGCATTAACTTGCGCTTCTGAAAGTTCACCATATTTCAAATGTTTTATTTTAATATCCCTAAGAAACATGTTGTCTATGTAAAATTGTTCAGGAATATCAAACATCTTCTTCATTTCGGGATCTTCAATCTTGCCTTCCATTTCAGGTTTATGACATTCATAGCAAAGAACCCATTTATCTCTTCGAGAAGCCAGTTGATAATTTTTCTTGCACCTAATGCATTTAAGTTTATATTTGAATGCCATAATAAAAAAGATAATGACTTAGTATATAAAATGATAAGTTTACCTAGCCGAATCTGTTTGTCTTTCTAATTCCAGTTTCTTTGCAATAGCAGCTGAATTAGCAGATAGATTAAAAGCTGCAATTATTTCGTCTGCAAGGCAATCGGAAGCTGACTTTTTAGAATTAAATGCCTTTTGATATGCTCCCTGCGTCATTAATCTCAAAACAAGATCAACCCTTCTCTGTGGAGAACTTTCAACAGCCTTTGGATATCTTGCTCCACCATACTCAATAGAGATTATCTCTTCTCTAGGTGCGGCGTTTTCAATAGCCTTAACAAGAACCAAAACAGGATTTTGATTAGTTTTCTTCTCAATCGTTTGGAAAGCATCTTCAACAAGTTTAAATGCTGTTTGAGATTTTCCAGTGATGTGGCCGGAAGTTACTTTGTGTTTCTTAGCCCTATGACCGGGAACCATTACTTTGTTTATCAATCTTTCAACAATAGAAACCTTAGCTCTGTGGAACCTATTACCAATGTGTCTTGCTCCAGTTTTTGGAACGAATCTCGGTTTAATATTTATATATTTTTTTAATCCTGGATCTTGGATTTGTATCCCTTCTGATGACCATCTGTTAAAAAATTTTATATCTACCATCTTTATTTCCTTGCTTTCTCTAATTTGCCTGCTCTTAACGCTTGCAGGCTTTGATCATTAACTTTTATGACCTGCCATCTCACACCAGGTATGTCGCCTTTTGCTCTTCCCATGACTCCACCGATGCATTCTATCATAACTTCATCGTGTTCATCAACAAGTTTTGTTGCGCCATCTCCAGGCAAGAAAGCTGTGACTTGTTTGCCATTTTTGACAAGCTGCACTCTAACACACTTTCTCATAGCTGAGTTTGGCTGTTTTGCTTCCAATTGAACTTTTTCAAGAACAAAACCTTTTGCCTGAGAACTTCCTTTCAATGGATCAGACTTTTTCCTTAATCCTAAGGTTCTCCTAACATAATATTTATCTTTCATTAAACTGTCCTTCCTTCTTCTAAACAGCTTTTTTCCTGCATTAAGACCATTTGATTTTTTTGCCATTCTATATAACCTTTATTTCATCAAGAGTAAAATATCTTTTGACTATTTTTTCATAATTTCTCAAATTTGAGGCATTTCTGCCAATAATCCTGCTATTAGTCTCAACATCCTCTCCTTTTACTGTGACAATATCACCTTCAGAAGATGTTTCAACAATCTTCAGGGGAAACACTAATCGTTTTATAAATGTTTCCCTATCCGCATCAAATTCCACTATCTTTATCTTTCTATTAAGCAATCCTGTAAGTCTCTTCGCATTTGCTCCTTGTTTTCCAACAGCTTTGCTTATTAATCCTTTATCAACAACAAAATAAAGTAAACCATTGCCATCCTCAAAAGCATCTTTAGGCCTTGTTCTTGTTTTCTGCTCAAAAAGTGCCATCAATTTCATGAGTACAAGGTCATATTTTATTTTCACAATCATCACTTCGAAAGTCCAAGAATAGAAACTGCAAAAGGTTTCTTGCAAACAATACCTAATTCGTTATTATTCACTGTCAATTCGACCACTTCAGTTGAGACAAGAGCCGAATAATGAGCTAGATCTTCTCTTACATCTTCTGGACAATTCATAGAAAGAAAAACTTTTGCCAAAGAATCTTTTTTTAATTCTTTAATCGTTTTTTCCGTTCCAATAATTATTTTTCCAGCTTCTAAAGCTTTCCTTATCTCGTCAGTTTCTTTGGTGTCTATCTTATTTGCCATCTATATTCACTTCCTAATTTTCGTAATTAATCCAGGCAATCCAGTTCCAACAGGAACAGGTTGGTTTAACATCACATTTTCAATAACACTATTTAATGGATCTCTTTCGCCAGTTACGCCTGCTTCAATTATATGTTTTATAGGTGTTTCGAAAGATGCTCTTGCAAGAACACTTGATTTTTCTCTAACTATACCATATCTTGTTATTCCCTTAACTTTTCCTGACATGCAGACTGCATCAGCAACAAGCATTATATGCCTTATATCAATATCCAATCCTTGTGTGTTTATAACTTTGTTAACTTCTTTAATGACAGCCTGTCTCGCAGCCTCTATCCCGAGGACTTTTGCTATCTCTTTTATGTCGTTTGAGATTGTTCTTGTAGTGTCAACACAATCTTTCTTCAAAATTTCTTTTAGGTTAGTTCCTGCAGTCACTACAATGAATTCATCCTCTCTTTTTATAGGAAGAACCTGTGTTATTCCTTTTATTCCTTTAACAAAAATTTCTTTTATTGACTGCTTTAATCTAAGCAAGTCATTAAGGCCTACATCCTTTCCTTTAACTTTGATTATTATTGACTCTGAATCTTTATCCTGCTTAACTGTGGAATTTTTTGCACCCTTTTCAATCTTTTTAAGAACAACCGAAGGAGTAAGCTGCATTCCCGCCATTTTACCCTTATCAAGTTTTATTTCAAGAATACCGTCAGTAACATTAACTGATATTTCTGCAAGGACATCCTGTAACTGAGATTCTTTTATAGATTGTGCTATCTGCCTTATTTCTTTTCCTTTGTTATATGGCTCTTTCAAATAAACTTCCATCATAGGAGTAGCAATATTCTCCCTGCCGTCCAGAATTTCAATTATTCTTGGCAGACCAACAGTTACGTTCATTTCTGATACACCAGCAAAGTGAAATGTATTCAATGTCATCTGTGTACCTGGTTCTCCAATTGACTCAGCTGCAACCAAACCAACACATTCCCCAGGATCAACAAGAGCATCGGTATATTCTTGGTATACAATCTTAAGTATTTCTTTGATCTTAGCTTCCGTAATCTTTTCTGGGAGATTGTTTTTTATTTCATCCAAAATAAGAGGTGGAAGTTTGTCTTCATAGTCTTTGAATAGTGCTTTCATTTTAATCACGATCTCATTATATTTCCAATAATTCTTTTGACATTAACTATGCCTTTTTCACTTCTTGAAACATCCATATTATCTTCACCATAAGAAAACTGTACAATTTTTCTTGATGCATCTCTGACTGTTCCATCATATTCAACTTTCAAGTCCTGTAATGCGTTTGCAAGTCTTCTATAAAGATAACCCGATTTAGGTGTTCTCAATGCCGTATCCATCAATGAATCTCTTGCAGTCATGCCCATAAAAAATAATTCTTTTGGTGACATTCCTTTTTTGAAACTATTGCTAATGAATCCATGCGCACTCGCACCCAAATCCCCTTTCCTAAAGCATGAAAGAGTTCGTCCAGAATAACCTTTTTTGATTCTTCCCCCTCTCAATGCTTGCTGTCCGACACAAGCAGCCATTTGAGCTAGATTAAGTAGATTACCTCTTGCTCCTGAATCAGCCATCACCATAGTGTGGCATTTTTTGTCTGCATGTTTTGCAACAATTTCACCTGTTTTGTTTCTTGCTTTGTTTAGTAATTCTAATATTTTCAATTCTAGTGTTTCTTCTATCCCTCTTCCAGGGAAGGCTTCCAATCCCCCTTCCTTAAATTGTTTAATAAGGGTTACAACATCTTCATCTGCTTTTGCGAGAGTTTCATTTATTTCACTTATCGCGCTTTGGGGAAGGTCTGTATCCGAGATTGCTGTTGAAAAGCCATGTCTTGAAAGAACTTCCGTACCCAATCTAAACAATTTTTCAAGGAAAATTAATGTGTCGTCTGGGCCGTATCTCTTGTGAAAATTTCTCAATAACAATCCTGAACCTTCTCCAAGATTTGCTCTGTCCATGATTCCCTTCACGAGAATTCCTTTTTTGATAAGAACTTCATCACTTCCTTTTTCATCTTTAGCTTTTGATCTTCCCAAATAATTAAAATCCTTTGGAAGCAATACGCTAAAAATTTCTTTTCCCGTCACTTTCTTTTTGCCTTTAAGGCTTGAAAAATCAGTTTCTCCTATAGCAAAAAGAATATCTATAGCTTCAGGATAATCCAATTCAAGTTCTTTTGTCAAGATGTAGTTTCCTGAAATAGCATCCTGAATACAACCAATAACACTCAATCCAAATTTCGGACTTATAAGCTGTGTCTGGACTTCCATTAATATTTCTCCTTCAGCTCTCGCTTCTTCAGTTTGAGGTATATGTAGATTCATCTCATCTCCGTCGAAATCAGCGTTGTACGGATTACAAACTGCAGGGTTCAGCCTAAACGTTCTTCCTGGAAGAACCTTAACTCTATGACACATCATACTCATTCTGTGTAAAGAAGGCTGTCTGTTAAATATAGAAATATCTCCATCCATTAAATGTCTCTCAACTATAAAACCAGGTTGAATCTCTTCCATTATCTGTTCTTTTGTGTCATCTGTTATCTTCTTCTTCTTTCCATCCGGTCTTATGATGTAATTTGCTCCTGGATATTCTTTCGGTCCTCTTTCAACAAATTTTTTCAGATATTCAAAATTCCAATCACTTATTCTTTCAGGAACAGTAAGTTTTCTTGCAATTACTTCTGGAACACCTACTTCATTAATCTTAATTCTTGGATCAGGACTAATAACAGTACGTGCAGAAAAATTAGTTCTCTTACCTGCTAGGTTGTGTCTGATTCTTCCTTCCTTGCTTTTGATTCTTTCAGAGATTGTTTTCAATGGCTGACCGGATCTATGTCTTGCTGGAGGTAGTTGTGCAACTGCGTTATCAAATAATGTAGTTACGTGATATTGCAACAAGTCCCAGAGATCCTCAATTATTATTTCCGGCGCGCCAGCATTAATATTTTCGAAAAGTCTTTGGTTTATTCTTACAACGTCTCCTAATTTATGAGTTAAATCATCTTCACTTCTCTCACCACTTTCTAATGTGATGGAAGTCCTCATTGTAACAGGAGGAATTGGAAGAACTGTTAGTATGGCCCATTCTAATCTCATAGCTTCTGGATTTACACCCATCAATCGATAATCATCATCTTGAATTTTTTCTAATCTTGCCCTGAGTTCTATTGGAAAAATTCTTTTATCATTCTCAAGAAATGTACTTGGCTTTTCAATAGAAAGTTTCATCTGCTTTGCCTTGCAATGAGGACATTTGCTTATTGTTTTCAAAGATGTGAGCGTAGCTTTTGCCCTTATTTTTCTCTCATCCATTCCTTTATTTTTTTGTATTGTATCAAGTTCTTTCAAAGTCTTGCCAATTTTATCCTGAGGCATCAACGCTCTTCCACATTCTCTGCATGTGGATTTAAGAACATTAAGAGTTAAAGCAACAAAATTAATATGAATAATGGGACGTGCAAGCTCTATATAACCAAAATAACCTAAACTATCTTTAACCTTAGAACCATCAGTTTTGCATCTTAATCCTGGGTCAATAACCCCCATTCTAAGATCCATCAAACCACCATCGACAGGATAACCTTCCTTATCATAAAGCTCTGGAGTAACAACTTTAACAACAGCCATTTTCTTTATCATTTTTGGTGACATAAAACCAAACTCAATAGCCGCAACTTTATGATGAACAAACTGATCAGAGTCGTCCATCCAATCGTCAAATTCTTTTTTAGTTTCTTCAGGCTTAGTTTCTTCAGATTTAGTTTCTTCAGGCTTAGTTTCTTCAGGCTTAGTTTCTTCAGATTTAGTTTCTTCAGCTTTAGGTTCTTCAGCTTTAGTTTCTTCAGATTTAGGAGTAGTTTCTTCTGGCTGTTCTAGCTTTGTTTCTTCCTGAGGTGTGTTTTCGTCTGCCATTTTAATACTTGCTCTCCACCTTTATTTTTGGATAAATACCGAGAGTCTTAAGTTCATCAAGTAACAATTTGAACGCATAGCTTATCTCTATATTAACTATTTCTGTATTTTCTCCATGCACTGTACAATATGATCTGTTTTTGTATCTGTCTCTAACTGCGATAAGTCCACTTTCTACTGATATAGGGACTATCACTTTGTCAGAATCAAATCTTTCTTTTAATAATAATGATGCACCATGAGCAACAAAAGTATCTTTCTCCATTTCTCCTAATCTTAACCCACCTTCTTTTGCTCTACCTTCAGTCGGTTGTCTTGTGAGAAGTTGTATAGGTCCTCTAGCTCTTGAATGCAATTTGTTAGCAACCATATGTTTAAGTTTAAAATAATACATACTCCCCATATATATATTTGCCATATACTGTTTGCCTGTTATTCCATCATACATTACTTCTGTTCCATTTTCTTTGAAACCGTGAGAAAGCAATTCTAATCTCAAGTCTTCTTCATGTTCTGAACTAAATGTTGTTCCATCTATAAACCTACCAGACAAAGCCGCAACTTTTCCAGCAAGCAGTTCAATAAGATGTGAAATTGTCATTCTCGATGGAATACCGTGTGGTGAAAAAATCAAATCAGGAACAACACCTGAAGTTGAGAATGGCATATCTGTATAAGGAATAATCATTCCTACAATTCCTTTTTGACCATGTCTTGATGTAAATTTATCACCAATTTCTGGAATTCTTTGATCTCTTATTCTAACCTGAATTAATCTGTTGCCTTCTTCATTTTCCGTTAAGGCTACAAAATCTATTACTCCTTGTTCTCCATGCTTTAATGCCATAGAACTTTCTCTTCTACTATTTGAGGCAAGGTTGTATTCGTCCATGCTGCTCAAAAATCTTGGTGGAGAAATTTTACCGATGATAACGTCGTCCTCTCCTACTTTAGATTCGGGACGAATTATACCATCTTCTTCTAAAAATCTATAATCCTGTTCTGATTTGTAACCTTTAACATCTTTGTCCGGAACACATATTTCATCCATAAGTCCGCCAGAGTATCTTAATTCTTCAGCAATGTTAGGTCTAAAATATGAAGATCTTGCAAATCCTCTGTCAATAGAAGATTTGTTTATCACAACAGCGTCTTCCATGTTATATCCTTTATACGCCATAACTGCAACAACAATGTTTTGTCCAGCAGGATGTTTTTCATAATCAGATAAATCGTGAATAAAAGATTTTACAAGTGGAAGTTGAGGTGTGTGCAATAAATTTACATCCATATCTAATCTTACAGCAAAATTAGCCGCGTAAAAACCAATAGTTTGTTTTTGATTCTTAGAACCGAAAGCTATTCTTGCACTTTGTGAGAAATTTCCGAATGGAACTAAACTACTACACAATCCACACATCACAATTGGATCTATTTCAAGATGTGTATGTTCTTTTGTAATATCTTTTTCGTTAAATGCTACAAATGCATTTTCTTCTTCAGCAGCGTCTAAAAATTCTATAACTCCCTGGTCAACTAGATCATCCCATACTATTTCTTTTTTCTCTAGCTGTGAAAGATGTTTTTCTGTAAGAAATGATTTTCCATCACTAACAATTATGAGAGGCCTTCTCACTCTACCTTTTGAGATTTCTACATATACTTCGTCAACATTTTCTGCATGGTATATATTTGAATCAAGAGGTATCTTTCCTTTTCTTCTTTCGAGAATGAACTGTTTTACAAACTCACTTGCATTATCAACAGTTCCCACATATTTTTCATCAATATATATCTCTCCCATTTTGATTACCTGATTGTTTTCAGCCCTATCCCTTTAAGGCTTTGTGTAAGACTTTCTTCATCTACTGATTTTGATATGCTTGCCAAAATGGCAAGATTCTTTCTTAATCCGATATTTGTTCCTTCTGGTGTTTCCAAAGGACAAAGTCTTCCAAGATGCGTTGAATGTAATTCTCTTGCCTCAAAATTTTCCTGAGAAGCTGACAATGGACTGACAACTCTTTGCAAATGTGATAATGTTTCAAGAAAATTCAACCTCTGGATTCTCTGGCTTATTCCTTTTCTTCCGCCAGCCCAGTTTCCAGTTGCCATAGAACTGAATATTCTAGACGTGAGTAACTTATCCCTAATAACAACCTTGATAGAAGGAAATTTTCCCCTCTTAACAATTCTTTGGAAATTGTATAATAAATCACCAATAAGAACTTTCAGATTTACTCTGATTAAATCTGCAAGCAAATCTCCAGGCAACTTCAATCTTTTATTCATATAATGATCTTTGTCATCTGTTTTTCTTTCTCCTACTGATACTCTCTGATATCTTCTTATCATCTTACAGAGATTATATGATTTAAACATTCTGTCTTCTTGTGTTATCCCAAGATGGGGCAGTAAGTATTTGTCAAGAATTTCTCTCATTCTCTCGACTCTTATTTCTTTTGATTGTGTTATGCCTATTTTTTTTGCAATATAATCAAGAGCTTCTTCCTGTGATTTAATTCCGACAGCGTCGTATAAGTTGATTAATACTTCAGTATTTTCTTTTTCTATATCATCAACTACAAACTTCATTATATCTTCATCTTTAAGCATACCCAATGCTTTAAGAACGATAACAAACGGAACTCTCTTAACTCTTGTAAATGTTAAATAGAATATTCCATCTTTCATTCTCTCTATAAGATGCGGAATTTTATAAGATCCTGATTCAGAAAATAATTTTCCCACAAACTTGCTTGGACCAGTTTTGTCTTTTTCAACAAGCATCTTGTTCGCTGCTAAATCTTCTATATTCACTAATACTTTTTCCGTGCCGTTTATTATGAAATATCCTCCAGGATCATCCGGATCTTCGCCACGTGTTATTAATTCATCTTTACTTAATTTTGCAAGATGGCAGTTTTTAGATTTAAGCATTATAGGCAGACTTCCAACTTGAGTTGTAAAACTTTCTCTCTGTATACCGTTTATATGTGCACTTACTTCAATATACATGGGAGCAGAATATGTCAGCTTTCTTAATCTTGCCTCAATTGGATAGATAACTCTTTTACTTCCATCTGCTTCTGTTATCTCTGGCGTCGTAACCCATATCTTATCGAAACGAATCTTGAATTCATCAATATTATGAGGAATAATTGTCGGCTCTATGTCTCCATTCTCTTCTACAATTTTCTGCAGTTCTGTATCTATAAGCGTGTCAAAGCTTTCAATACCTGCCTGAACAAGGGATTTCTCAGCAAAATATGATCTAAGAACTATTCTTTTTTTAGTCTGCTCAGTCTTATTCATTTATAACACCCCTGTAAAATTCAGTTACTCCGGCAGTTGGGCTTTTTCTTGTTATTTTTATTACATCTTCTTGTTTTACATTAAGATTCACAATACCTGGGTCATCTATAAGAATTTTCGGAAGATGCTTAACAGTTATTCCATATTTTTTGAGAATTTTCTTTTTTTCATCCTCGCTGAGCTTCTTATGCTCGGGGATGAAAATGTGTTTTTTTATATCGACTTTTTCTACCATGATTTTTCACCGAATGGGAATAGTGAGCCGGACGAGATTCGAACTCGCGACCACCTGATTAAAAGTCAGGTGCTCTATTGCCCACGCAATAGCGCTCCAGGCTGAGCTACCGGCTCAAGTGACGCCCTGGTCGGGATTCGAACCCGAGTCGTTGCCTCGACAGGGCAACATGATAGGCCGAGCTACACTACCAGGGCATTATAGCTCTATCTAGTTCCCCTAAAAATGCATAAAATGGATTCTGGAGCAACACTTGATGAACACCGTAAATTTGACTTTCTGAACGCCATAAATCCCACTATCTAGTATTATAACGTTCTCTTCTGTGGGATTTTGATTTCTCTTATAAAGCTTTCGGTTAAATGACCTCTAAAAAAATATCCTTCTTACAAAAATAAAGATTGAACATTTATTTAGTAGATTTTTCAATTGTTTTAAGAAACCTTTATAAATAAAGAAAACAATCTCAGCTTATCACATATCATGCGTATAGTTAATCCCTTTAAAAGAGGGTAATCGGTCGGAGGGTGCAATTCCCTCTTCTTTTTACAATGACACAAAAGATTCAACAGTTAAAAAGGGTAATTAAGGAATTAAATAGCATGAAAATACCTGAGAAGTATTTAATTAAATATTCACATATGTCTTATTTTGATAAACTTGTAGAATTTGACAAGGTGTATTCTGAAATTGTTAAAGAACATTTTGATGAATTGAAAAAAGGCATTCCAAAAGACAATAGAAAGTTTCCAGAACTAATCAATATTTTCATCTCAGTAAAGATTAAAAAAGGTTTCAGCGGATTTAGAAAAGGAAACAGGGTTTTGATACTCAGATATTGGATCAATGATTGGGATTATGAGGTATATGGATATCATCAAAAAGAACGTAAAAAAGTCTCAAGAAGAGTCCCAATAAAAGTATTGTATGGAAGTGTCGATTTGATGTCGATAAAGTTTGAATATGAGCCTAACTTTAGATATGTTAATGATTACTACAACAAAACCCCTATCGAAGCTTCTTCTGGTTTGTTATACCCTCTGAATCCGCAAGCAGAAAGCGATTACAATAAAGTAAGAGAATCAGTAAAAAATATTGACAAAAAATACATAGAAAATGAAATTAATTTCTGGAAATAAAACCCCTTATTCTATATTTTTTTATCATTTTAAGAAAAAAGAAGGCCAGAAAGCATTTCCGACCTTCTAAATCCCCTCTCCCAGATTCGAACCGGGAACCTTTCGGTTTCAGCTGGTCAAGTTTCATTCACAGTGCTAAGCACTTTGTCCGTTGACTTCTACAGCCGAACACTCTGCCAGTTGAGCTAAGAGGGGCTATATAGCGAAGAAGAAATATT
>Ga0075122_10002959_pt1 | contig 10927 bp, 6 predicted proteins | sample AntAceMetag02UKB_FD_69790 | JGI IMG/M metagenome (GOLD analysis project Ga0075122, IMG submission 69790) | Saline lake microbial communities from Ace Lake, Antarctica - Antarctic Ace Lake Metagenome 02UKB | ecosystem: Environmental > Aquatic > Non-marine Saline and Alkaline > Saline | place...
GGCGGTTGTTAGATCTGGGGATACTTGGTCCCTGTATATTGACGGAGTTTTAGAGGATAGTGCTACGTATGCGGGAGAAGTGCGGGATTTAGTGGGGCCGTTTGTTATAGGCGCTCGAAATATTGGAAGTATAGACCAATTTTTTACAGGAAATATAGACGAAGTACGCGTAACAAAAGGTACAGCTATCTGGACAGGGGCTTTTACCCCGCCTACCGTTGCATACTCTACATCTAATATTATTGATATAACCGGTATCACGCAAGCGAATCCTGGGGTAATAACTGCGGCAGGTCACGGGTATACTGGCGGGGAAGAAATAATTATTACTGATGTTGAAGGTATGACAGAGCTTAATGGTAACTACTATCTTGTGGTATATATAAACGCAGATACATTTTCGTTAACAGATATTGATGCTACGGCTATAAATACTACAGCATATACTGCGTATACAACCGGAGGTAGTTTAGATTCCATCTATGAAATAGCAACGCCCTATTTAGCCGCCGATGTGTTTGGCCTTCAAGTCGCACAAAAAGCTGATCTTATGTACATAGTTCATCCCGATTACGCGCCTCGGAAAATTACCCGGTCGGGGGATGCAAGCTGGGCGATAACGACGTATACGCGTACTGATGATCCGTTCGCAAAAACGGTTTCAGGTATTACTCAGGCAAGTCCCGGGGTGGTAACAGCTACAGGACACGGGTTTTCTGATGGTAATATTATTCAGTTGGAAGACGTAGTCGGGATGGTTGAAGTGAATGAAAATAAGTATAAAGTGTCTAATAAAGCCGCCAATACGTTTGAATTGACTGACTCTGTTACTGGAGCGAGTATAGACACTTCGGGTTTTACAGCTTATTCTTCGGCAGGGGTAGTGTTTGTTGCCGAGAACATGCCGGGGGCAGTAGCCTTCTACGGCGGCCGGCTTTTTTTTGGCGGTACAGACAACGACCCCGAAACATTTTGGGGCAGTAAAGCACCTGATAACGAGGGTACAGTAAACTACGATGTATTCACCGTAGGCGCGAGCGCGGAAGACGCGGTTACTTTCCCCATATCGTCGCAGAACAATATGGCCGACCGCATACAATGGTTCGCTGGGGTGAGTAAGTTTCTTGCCATCGGTACGTATGGCGGGGTATATAAAGCTAACATCGGGTCGGATTCTACATCTATAAGCGGTACGGTAACGGTAAAGGCTGTTGAGTTTGTGGGCTGTAAATCTCTAGCTCCTGTACGGGTAGGTAGCGCACTCTATTACGTACAACGTGGAGGGCTCATACTCAACTCGTTCGCTTGGACTTTACTTGCGGATGATTTTAAGTCAAAGAGTCTTAATGTCTTCTCAGATGAGATAACAAAAACAGGTCTTAAACAATTAGCGATTCAGCAGGGTACAGCCGATATTGTATGGTCAGTAACGACTGAAGGTAAACTCTTAGGTATGACGGTTAATGAGGGTGAAGAGATAACGGCTTGGCACTCTCACGATATAGGGGGTACAGATGTAGTGGTACTTTCGGTATGTGGGGAACCCCAACCTTCTAACCGCGACGATTTGTGGATGGTGGTTGAACGTACAATAAACAGCGTAACTCGGCGGTATATGGAATACTTTACCGCCGATGATGTTCTTCCCGAACCGGAAGATACGTATACAGGGGTCCGGGCTACGGACGATACGGTATACCGGTCGCTTCTTTTTGAACAAGCAAAGACGTTGGTAAGGGTTGATAGCGCGTTAACCTTGGATACGACGCGAGAAGTTGCGTTAACCCCAGGTGCGGTAACAGGTACGGGTATAACGTTTACCGCGGATAACCCCGTGTTCGCCGCAACGGATGTGGGTAGGATAATAAAGAAAAAGTATGTAACTGGTTCGGAAACGGGCGCGGCTACGATAACGGCGTATACCTCGTCAACTATTGTAACAGCTACGATAACTACAGATTTTGATTCTGTTACTCAAATTGCAACGGAGAATTGGTTCCTTACATCTACATCGGTTACGGGCTTGGACCATCTTGAAGGCGAAGTCGTACACGCTCAGATAGACGGGTATGATGACGGGACAGAGTATACCGTAACAAGCGGCGCAATAACGCTTGGCTCCGCGGCTACTATAGCCCACATAGGTCCGCTTTATAAAGGCAGGTTAGTTACAATGCCACTCGATATAGGTGCACTTGCTGGTACGGCACAGGGGCGGGTAACGACGGTAAATCGTTTGGGGCTCCTGTTCCGCCACGCCCGGGGTACAAAATACGGTACGGATCTGTATAGGTTGGATACCGTAATCGAGCGCGATACGGGCGAAGTCGCTGGTCGGCCGCCGATGTTGATAACAAAGACAGAGTTCTTAAATGTACCCGACGGTTATGATCGCCGGAAGTTTGTATATATTGTTCAGGATACGGCCAATCCAAGTACGATACAGGGTATAGTACCTTTTGTCGATACGACAAATGAATAGGAGATTTGATGCTAACGGTTCCTTTTCACAGAGAGCATTTGAATATAATGGATAAACGCGATTACGAACGCAATAATTTTATCCCTTATCTTAACGATGTATTTCTTGATGCTGCCGAATTGTCGCCTTACTCGTATACACTTATGGTGGATGGGCGGATTATATCGTGTATGGGGTGCTGGATACTTTGGGACGGGATGGCGGAGTTGTGGCAGATACCGTCAGTATACGTAAAAGACTATACGCGAGATTATTGCCGTACGGTGAAAGGACTATTAGAATCGGTTGCCGAACGTATGGGCGCGCGCAGATTTCAGTCGGCGTGTCCGGCAGACGAGGTACATGACAGTTGGATGAAGTTTATAGGGTTTAAATGCGAAGGTACATTAAAAGAATATTCCCGAGACGGAGGGGATTTTCGTATGTGGGCGAGGAGATATAATGGGATCAAGTAGCGTATTAGCTTTAGCACAAGTAGGATCGGGGCTTGCACAGGGCATTACCTCGTATACTACCGGACAGGCGCAAGGTAATCAGCTTGAATCTGAGGGTATTATACTTGAAGGTGAAGCTAACCGCGAAGCCTCGCGTATTGAAGATGAAGGCAACCGGTTCGCGCAAGAGCAGAAAATGGCTTATATTGGCTCTGGCGTTGAAATAGGGGGTAGCGCAGTAGTTACCCTAGCTCAGACCGATAAGTGGGCTAAGACGCAAGCTGATGCCGTCAGGAGTCGAGGTAGTGCTATACGTAGCTATTACAATCGCCGTGGACAGATTGCTAAGAACGAGGGCCTTGCAGGGTTCATAAGCGGTATCGCCGGAGGTATCTCAAAAGGGTACGCGGTCTACGATAAAACTCGGGGTGTGAAGACTGGATCGACGGGAGGTACGTCAACGTCATCGTATGCAACACGGCAGAACGCAAGAGCCGCAAATGTAAGAAGTTCGCAGATAGGGAGGTTCAAACCATAATGGGAAAGATACCGGAATATACACGTAATAAGTTTACTTCTTCCTATGTAGGGGGTAGCCAGGTAGACCGGTCGGGGGAGATAATAACCAAGGGACTTGGCGCCGCTATCGACACGGTTTCTGCGGTTGCTATTTCCAAGATCGAGAAACAGAACCAGGTTATTATAGACCAGCAAGCTAATAAAGCGGTGCTTGAGTATAGTCTAGCATATCAGAAAGAAGCTAAAGAGCTTGAAAAACGATATGCAGATAACCCAGATGCGTACCCAGAAGCGGTAACTAATATGGGTATGAAGCTGCAAGCTACATATTCAGATAAGATTCCCGACGAAAGAGTGCGCGCCCGGTTTGGCGGCGCGGCTAATTTGGTTATCAAACAGAGCCAGACTTCAGCGTTTGATCGGGTAGCCGATAAAAAAAGAGCTAATGGGTATATAGCTTGGCAAGATAGTATGGGTACGGCGGTAGCAACTGCGGCAGAGCAAACTACAAAAGAGGGGCTTACTGATACGCTAGGGAGTATTGCCGAAATAGCTGAAAGCTTTGAGTTTGCGACGCCCGACGAGAGGCTAGTAGCACGGAATAAAATGGTTAAAGAGGGAACTACGGCGTATATGTATGCGCAGATGGACGACAATCCAAAAGCTTTTTGGAATGAGCTCGACCAAGGTAATTATGACGACCTTAGTTATACGTATGCTGGCAAGAAGTATAAGGTTCCGGTCAGTACGGCTATAAAGCGCGAGTTTAAGGGGCTGTCAAAAAAGAGAGCAATTACTAACCGAGAGACAAAACAATTAGAACGCGCTTTACGCGTGTCGGGGGAGCTTCAAGAGTTAGCTACGAAAGTAGATACCGGCGAGGCTACGCTTCAGGACCTACTTTATAAGCGAGACCAAATATACGCGCAGGGAACGGTAGCTGATGAGCAGGGGGACCGAGAGCCCCCGGCATCCAGCGAAGAGAAAGCGAATGTAGATTCACTTATAAAACTTGAAGTGTCTACTTTAGCTAAAAGTGGAAAAACGGACCCGTACGTGCTAGATGATCTGAATACTACATGGTTAGCTTTATCAGAAAAGATAGAAGAGAACGCGGACGACCCTCAGAAAATGACTACTGAGCTACTCAAATATAGTACAGCGGTAAACAATGCGTTTGACACGGGTCGAATATCCAGTACAGACTTTACACGGATAAACCGAAAACTAAGTACGCCCCTCATGCAGAGCATATATGAACAAAATGGTCAGCAAAAGGGTCTTTTTAGAAAACGGTATCAAGATCCGCTGGGAGCTAACTATAAGAGTATGCGGGCGGCGGTGGATAATATGACGATAAATGACGACCAGAAATTAAGGACAAGAACTAAAGCTTTCAGTTTTTTCTTAGACCAAGTTGCGGGGGCTGAGGAACAAGGGCGAGTGCTTAAAGAAGAAGATTATGCGGCGATGTCTACACAAGCGCTAAGAAAAGCACAAGGGATTTATTTTTCTGGAGTAGGCGAACCCGACGAAAAAATAGTAACAGTAAATGGGGTTACGTTGCGGTATACCGGGCTTAATGCAAACGGTGTAGCAGATTACCAACCCGACGGTCCGACGCAAACATCGGCAAAAATGAAAAGGTAAATAATGGTAACATTGGCACAGTTTTCAAAACAATCTGATGAGGACGGCTACCGGCCAACGGATGAGCTTCCTTCGGGGGATGTGGATACCGTATCGCAGCTATCTGCAGTACCCGATGTACCTAAATCGGAGTTTGCCCCGAGCGCGCTCCAACAGTTTTCGGGCCGCTTAGCAACTAACGCAACTTTTGGTTTAGAGTCAACCATGGCTAAAGGGGTAGTATTTCTTGGAAATATGAATGTGCCTTACCGGGAACACGAAAGAGAACGTGCGGCGTACCACAGACGGGTAGAGGCTGAAGCTGGAGGAGATTTTGCGGGGGAGATCACGGCAACTTCGGACAACAAAAACTACACTATAGGAAACGCAGTCCGTAACGCTGGGTGGAATTGGTATTTTAAGTCTCAAGAACGTATGCGCGATTTGGGTGCCGATTGGACGACAGGCGAGGGGGCGGAGGCGCACCCGGTAGCTACCATGATGGCAGACGCGTCTACGTCTTTACTTGCCTGTATGGGCGGTTTTGCCGTGGCTGGTTCCGCGGCAAAAGGGGTGATTATGGCCGCGCAGGGAGCTAAACTAATACCGGCTATTAACGCTGCACGTACCGCAGCCATAGCGACAGGTGTGGGTAAAGCCGTGTCTATTGGGGGGATTTCTGGAACGGTTTTATCCGAAACGTATAGCGAGGCTTTAGGCAAAGGGTATAACGAAAAAGTAGCTTTGGCTCTTGGGTTAACCGACGCAACTCTGGAAGGGGTTTTAGAGATGTGGGGCCTAGATAACTTTTTAAAAAAAGGCGCGTCTAAGGTGCTGTACGTAGCGCGTAACGCTTTGGTGCAGGGGTCTGAGGAGTTCTTACAGGGGGTAAAGTCAGGTGTACTGCGCACTTGGTCAGGTTTAAGAAAGTACGAAGGGGTAGAAACTTATGTAGATATTTTAACCGAGTCGCTACTTGCCGGGGTTGTCGGGGCGGTAACTGGCGGGGCCGCGGGTACAGGATTAGCTATGTCGTCTCACGGAGATATGGTCCGGTCGTTTGTGGACATAGGTATGAAAAAGAAAGAAGCAGTTATTCTGGCAAACGAAGCTTGGAAGCAAGCTATGGGTGAAGCGACAGGTGTTCTGGACGAGGACATTGATCCTGACACTATGCTCGAAGTAGAAGAAAAATTTAAAAATTCTGACCGTAAAGTTGCTCGCGCAGAGAAAGCGACTCGGCTGGGTGAACAAGAACCTACGCCAGAGCGTACAGGTATCCCTACAACTGAACCAATACCCGGAGCAGAACTGGCGAGAACGGGTAGGATTGAACAACTGGGTACCGAAATGGCGGATCTGGAAACGCAAAAACAAGAGCTACTTGACGAACTTGGAGCGCGTTCTGAAAAAGGGGAAAAGGTTGTGGGCGTAGAACGTAAGATAGATAAAATAGAAGACCAAATATTTGACAAGGATGTTGAAAGTTTAGGGTTAGAGTTAAGCCCGAATTATATTACGGACATTTCTGGCAGGGTTAAGGTGTCGCTGAAAGCAGGGGTGGTGGAAAAAGCTCGGGTGGCGGCGTTGCGTAAACAAATACGAAAATATAACGAAGGGGTTAGCGCGGGTAGAAATGTTACTAAAAACGACATAAAGACTTTTCAGCGTAGGGTGCTTAGAACGATAAACGAATCTGAAGTTCTTACCGATAAGCAAAAATTACGCATGGCTAAGACAATACCGAGTATTCAGGAAAATACAAGGCTGGACACAAGGCTTAAATACCTTGAGATGCGTATCAAGGATATGGAAAGCGCGAATTTAAAAAATACGTATACCAAAGCTATAAAAAATATATTTAAAAAAGCGTCTAAGAAAAAGATGGGGGCCGAGTCTACAGAAGTTTTGCGTAAGCTTATGCAGCTTAACAAAAAAACAGACTTAAATCCAACGGATTATTTGGGGGAGGATATAGGTGAAGGTGTACCTTTTGAGACTACACTGGCTTACGATTTAGCTATAGTGAAGAGCGGGGAAGCTACAGTAGTGGAGTTAAAAACTGCGTATGATGACTTCAGTAATTTCTTAGAGAATGGCGTGAATAAATCCCGGGCTGAGCAGAAGAAGATAAAGCAAGACCGCAAAGAAAATATAGACCAAGTTAGGAAAGATATGACCGGGGAGGGTATAGTGCGTGACCCTAACGCCCCGGAGAAGAAGGGTGACCCAAAAATACTTGGTATATTTAAGTATACGTTTGATACTATAATCCGCAGAATGGCTAACAAATCTGGCAAACCTTTAGGGGAGTCGGCGATGGAGAGAATGTTTAGTACCGCTAAACACGACGAGACTAAGCGTGGGATTATGTTTATGTTCTCAAGAAAAAACCTGTCGGATTATGGTGACGCTTTTGGTTTGGAGAACGATGCCACAGTTCTTGGAAGTATGGAGAGCGACGAAACAAATATGTCCACCTTTACCTGGGAGACAGGGGAAGGGGATACAAAACAAACGCACTCAGTAGAACTTTCTAAGTCTCAGATACGTAAGCGTGTGATGGAGTGGCAGAGAACACAGGGTAAAAGGGCACTTTCAAAGCACGATATGTATACTGATACGCTTATGGCGGATATGATAGACACGCTTGGCCCACAGGATTTTGCGTATATGGAGAAACAGTTTGAGACATACACCGAATTGTATAATTTGGCCAACGGACTATACAAAAAAATCAAGGGTGTTAACTTACCTTTTGACGATTTTTATACGCATTTGTTTTCCGAAGGCGGTACGGAGATGCAAGACTCCGTAGTTGACACTATGCTTAACGATAGTGGTCGCCCAGCGTTTATGTCAAAAGCTACCGAGATAAGCGAGTTTAAACGTGCTAAAGGAGGGGCGGCTTTAAAGCCAGTGAGTGATACTTTCGCTGTTGACAAGTACATAAACGATATAGCGCAGTTTGTTGGCTTTGGCAATCTGGTAAACAATATGCAGACGGTGCTCATGTCTAAAGATATACAGACGGTTATGAAAGAAAAGTATGGCGAGTCGATGATAGATTTTGTTAAGAAGCACATAGATAAATTTAAGAGCGGTAAGCTCACTAAAGAAGTTGATAGTTTCCAATGGCTTGATAATTTTCGTTTACGTATGGTTAGGGGGGTGCTAGCGGTAAACCCGAAGATAGGCGTCAAACAGTTGGTATCCACCTTTGCTTACCTCAACGCAATGCCCGCGGTAGACTTAATGAAAGGATTGGCAGATCTTCCTCGGGCAATAGACTCCGGAGACATATACAAGCTTACTGAATCAATGTTTATGCAAACTCGTGGAGATACGTACCAGAGGGACTTGGTGCTGATAAAACAAATGGCGGACCAAGCCCGTGAAGGCCAATGGCGTATGGCAAAAGATTCTAAACTCGACCACGTTTTATTATCACTCATGCGTACGGGGGACAGGGCAGCTATTTATATGGGTGGCTGGGCAATGTTTAAATACGAGACTGAGGTTAAGGGGGTAGACGAAGTAACTGCGCTTAGAAATTTTCAAGAGTTTACAAATAAAACGCAGCAAAGTGGTGATTTATCGCAGATGCCCTCAGAAATATCCAGCACTAACCCCTTTACCCGTCTACTAACGTCGTTTAAACAGTCACAATACCAGTATTTTAATAACTATATGGATACTATTTGGAACGCTAAACGTATGAGCCCGGGCTTGGTAGCAAAGAAGCTGTTTGTATACCACGCGCTTATGCCGTCTATTTGGCAATTTGTGGCCAATGCGTTTAGGTGGGATTCACGGGACCAGGTACGTGCTTTTATTCTTGGGCCTACCGGAGAGTTGGTAATTGTGGGAGACGCACTAAAGCATTTGGTTAACTGGGGTTGGTCTAAAGTATACAGCGAAAAGAAATATAACTGGTACGAGAGCAAAAACCTTCTTGAGTCTTACTTTAAAGATGTCCAGCAGACGATTGATGGGGTCTACGACTTGGCTTCAACAGGTAAAATGAAAGCTGACGAAGGGCTCGACCTTATAAAAAATCTAGCCGGGGCACTCACCCCGGTATTGGGCGCAAAAGCTGGGGTACCCAAGCAAGCGGTAAAGATAGTCAAAGGCGCACAGAGTATAGGTAAGGGGGAGTATTTGGATGGGCTGTATCAGTTCATGGGTTATTCTGAATACGATATAGCCGCAGATGATAGGGCTAAAAAGAAGAAGTCTAAATCGGGGAGCGTATCATTTAACAATTAACGAGGAGGGAGAAATGGAAGACATTATGACAAAGGTAAATGCTTTATACGTCGAGCTAGGTGAAAGGCTTGATCGTTTGAAGAAACAGCAAGAAGCGGTATCCGTTATCGAAGCGTCGGTTAAGCAGAAAAACGCTGAGCTTACTACTAAGCTTAAACAGGTGAACGTAAAAGCGAAGGTATACAAAGACCTCGACGATGCGTATGCTGTACAGATCGAAGCAAGAGAAGTCCAGACCGAAGCTGTTAAAGCTCAAGAAGATTTGGGTGACGCTACGCTTATCGTTGCCGCGGCTGAAGAGAAAGCCGGTAAGATCATTCAGGACGCACAGGACGAAGCCGTGGAAACGGCAGCGTCACGCGCAAGGTTTGTTGTTGAAGCTAAGAAACTTGAAGCGCGTAAGAAGAACTTGAGAGCTGAGATCCTTAAAGAGTTTGCTAACGGAGCGTAGATTATGGCCAAATTTGAATATGATTCAAAAGATGTCCAACCCGTTGTCATTTACGGATGGGACGGGGTGGAGATCCAAAGGGTTGCTACCGATACAAGCGGTATCTTAAAGACAATCGACTCCGGCAGTCTCATACCCGAAGAGTACGATTACATCGCACCGTCTTATACGGGTAGTAATATGACCGGGGTGGTGTACAAGACCGGCGGTGTTGGTGGTACAACTGTCGCCACGCTTGCGATCGCGTATGATGGTAGCGATAATATAACCAGTATAACGAGGACGTAATGCCAGCAGAATATCAATGGAAAGTTAATCCAAGTACCGGGGAGCTTTACGAAGTTCACCGCAAGGCTCTTATGCTGGACCAGACGGTACCGCAGACGGTGTCTGGTGGTATGCCTTGGTTTGACGGAGGTTTATCCGCGGAGAATACGTCGTGGATAGGCGCTTCAACTAACAACTCATGGCTGTTTACTCAGCACACGTTCTCTGCGATAGGGACAACACTCCCCTTGATTTCTGCTCGTTCAGTAGGTGAGCCAATAGGGGTGGCTAATGCTGGGGCGTTAGATACTTTCCTTATAATAGCCGACACGCTTGATGGCGGCACTACTACTCTCGCTTTGACCGATCAGACTTTCACGAACTATACCCTAATGCAACACGATTCTTCTAGCGGTAATATCACCATAACGCCGAGTGTAGCAGACGGAAGGTACTGGCTTAATCTTGGTATGCCGTTTTATAGTTTGGGTGTGACAGGGTTTCCTAACAAGATGTATGGGGGAGGCACGGGAGGGACGACAGAAACTGCTTTGATTTTAGGGTATAAGGGGTTGGGTAATGGGGCAGCAAACGATGAGCTGGCGTTAACTTTCAATCACAGAAATGATGCTGGTGGGTTAGGCACAGAGTATACTGCTAATTATCTCTACTCCAAACAGACAACGGCAGTAGCGGGTTCAGAAGATACCATACTGACAATAGGTGGGTATACTGCTGGTGCTAGTGCTGATTGGGTAGTAATGACAGGTGCGTTGGCAGACTTTCAAGCTCTAAACATTACCACTACTGGCACAGTCACAGTAGAACATCTATACTCTACAGACGATGCGATAATAGATGATGACCTGAGAGTGA
>Ga0075122_10002960_pt1 | contig 10927 bp, 12 predicted proteins | sample AntAceMetag02UKB_FD_69790 | JGI IMG/M metagenome (GOLD analysis project Ga0075122, IMG submission 69790) | Saline lake microbial communities from Ace Lake, Antarctica - Antarctic Ace Lake Metagenome 02UKB | ecosystem: Environmental > Aquatic > Non-marine Saline and Alkaline > Saline | place...
CCATTATAAATTTTATCTGCATAAATCTTAATTATAATTTTTCCTATATTTTTCATATAAGCGTTTAAAATTAATTTATTTAATAAAAAAGTATTTAAGTTTTTTGTATCTATTATTTCGCTTTCCTTCTCAAATTCAGTAGTTTTTACTACTAATTTATTATTGTGTTTTTCTAGTCTTAATTGGTCTCCTTTTTTTACCCTATTTTTTATTACCCATGACTTAGGTAAGCTTACGGTTAAGGTATCTTTTCCCACATTGTTGACTTTTCTTAATTCCATGTATATACTTTTTATATTTATTTTATTACTAATATATATAATTAGAGAGTATATATAAATCTTTCTAAAAGTAATTATCATATGGAAAATCTCATAGAGCTTGTAGGTATTCCTGGAACTGGAAAAACCTTCTATCTTTCTAGGATTCAGTCACAAGATATAAGATGTCTTGACTTTGGTTCTGCATTAAAACAATGGCTAAAAAAAGAAAATAAGAAATATGATTTGCCAGTACCCCCCTCACATTATGTAAGGGAATTTATAGATACACTAAATCATATTGAAGAGCCGATAGTAATTACATCTCATGTGGTTCATTATAATGATGGAAAATTTTCTTATGATTTAGCTAGCGAGGAATATGCACGGGCCTCAAATTATATTTTTATCTATTCCCCTCCAAAAGATATTCTTGCTCGGAGGCAGTTAGATAATGGAAATAAAAATAAAATAAGACCTGCTTGCACCTTAGAAGAAATAGACAAACATCAAAAAGAATCTTTAAAGATTGTAAAACAATTAAGTTTTAAGTTAAATTCTGGATTAATGATTTTGGAAAATAGTACAGGCAAAGAGCTTGGGAATATTTTGAGTATAAATAAACTTTTATTGAGATTTAAAAATGGACCAGAATAAAAATTCTAAGTATTTTGATTTATGGGCAAAAAAATTTGTGGAATTGCCAGATAAAAATTCTTTTCATCTTAGATCTGTCGGAAAATTGATTAGAGATAAATACCCTCAATTTATGGGGAATAAAGATATGCGGATAGTTGATTTGGGAATTGGGAATGGCCGATTTTTAGCTAGTATTAACAGAGGCTCCCTCCCTACAATAGTTGGCATAGATGCATCTGAAGAGCAATTAAAAGTGGCAAAAAGTGCACTTTCTAAGGAATGTTATTCTCTAAGTTTAATTAAATATAATTTAGAGGAAGGTATTCCTTTAAAGAATCAAAGTGCAGATATAATTATTAGCAATGCTACTTTTCATCATATAAAAGATAAATCTCGCTTATTTCAAGAAGCTTATAGGGTTTTAAATAAGAATGGGGTTTTAGTTTTTTTTGATTTTTATTTTAATGGAACAGAAAAAGATGTTGCAAAGGAGACATTACAAAAACAGCGGAGAAATTCAACATGCTCCAAGAAATTCATAACATCCATTAGGAAAGAACGTGATTTGCTCCCTAGTTGCTTAAAAGAGGGACACCCTGCAGAGTATCATGTTCCTCCAAGAGTTCTTATAGAATCTTTAAAAAAAGCTGGATTTGTTAAATGTGAAATTATTCCAACATTTTATCCCAAATATGTCGGAATAGGGGGAGTTAAATGAATGCAGAATCTTTTTTAACAATGCCTTGCCATTGGGACATGGCCATATTAAATACTATATTAAAATATAAGAATAAAAAGAATATTTGTGTAAAAGAAATGTATGGGGTGTCCTCAAGGTCTCCGATTGGACATGGTAGGGCCCCTTCTACAATAAAACCTATTGAAGATAAAAAAATATTTAATTTTAGAAAGTTAATGAAAAAAGCAAATATAGATTTTGCATATATTTTAAACTCACCCTTAACAGATGCCCAAATAGGCAGCAAATTAAAAGAAATAAAAAAACATATTAATTGGGTTTTAAATGAATTGAATCCGGACTCTTTGATAATAACCTCATTTAAAATTATGAAAATTGTGAGAAAAATATCAAATATCCCAATAACAATATCTGCAATTGCGAGGATACAAAAGGCAAAAGATATAGAGAAATATCTAGAAATAAATCCTTCTAAGTTAGTTGTGCAACATGATGTAAATCGTAATTTTAATGATTTAAAAGAAATATTAAAATTTGCTAAGGTAAATGATATTGCTATAGAAATTATGCTTACTGAGAGCTGCAGAAGAAGATGCCCTATTATGATTGATCACTATAAGACTGCAGGAAGGGGTAAGGTTGATACGTGCTTTCATAGGAAATGTAATATAAAAAAACTTGAATCTCCCGAAGAGTTTCTTTTGGCTAATTTCATTAGGCCAGAAGATGTTTCTTTTTATGAAAAATTAGGCATTAAATATTTTAAAATAACTGGCAGGTCTAAAAGTTCTTCGTGGCTGCCTTTAGTAGTAAAGGCGTATTTAAATCGAAGATTTAATGGAAATCTTGTTAGGCTACTTGGAATCGATCCTCTTTTAAGTGCTGAGAATTGGGTTTATATTTCTAATTTGGCGCTGAAGGGGTTTTTAGAAAATTTCCCAAAAAATGAAAACAAAGAAGCTGAAAAGAAATATTGCAAGAAATGGATAAAAAAATTATATGAAAAAAAAGATTTTTATGTAAAGGGAGTTAAATATGAAATCTTAGAAAATGAAATTATCCCCAAGACAAATATATTAGATATTCCGCAAATTAAAAAAATATATTTTAACAAAAAAAATGAAAACGAATTATAGTCCATTTAAAATAGGAACAGTATTTAATCCCATCTCTAAAAAAATAAAAAATAATTTTCCTATATTTAAATCAATTGAGATTTTGTTTCCTAGTAGATTGAATGCCATGGCAGTAGATCCAAGTAAAATAGCTCAAAATAAAAATATGATTTATGCTGCTGGCGAGATCGTTTTCTCTATACCTATTTTTAATAAAATTAAAGTTGAAACTATTGATTCTGCTGATTGCATTATTTCCGAAACCTCGGGCCGAAAATCACTTATTAAACATGCTTTTTATATAATGAAAAAGGCACTTAGATTTGAAAGAGGACTTTATATCGCGGTGGACAATTTAAAAGAGATTAAACATCAGGGGATGGGCTCAAGCAGTGGATTATTGGCTGGTGTATGTTCTGCAATAAATGAGATTTATGGATGTCCATTAAGTGCAGCGGAATTATTAAAATATGTTGCCCAAAACCATGGCGAAGAAATTGATAATAACACCTCTATGCTAATTCCAGTGCAATGTATTGGGGGGTCAGCTGCTTCTGGCTTATATGAGGCAGGAGTATTGTTATTATTAGGAGAAAACTTAGTTGCTAAAACAATGGATGTCCCTGAAGATTATTCTGTAATCTTGGGTTTTCCAAAAGATTTTAAGGAAGTTGATTCTAAAGAAGCTTTAAAAAAAGAATTGGAAAATATGGATAATTTTACTCTGTGTGGGAAAGAATATGGTGGACCAAATGCATATAATGTTTTGCATAGGTTTATACCTGCAATGATAGAATCAAATTTAGAAATTATGGGGGATGTGATCTATGATTATAGATTTAATATGGGAAGTATAAAGAATTGTTCTTTTTTATATCCTGGATTGGTAGAAATTTGCAATAATATTTCTGTATTAAAAAAAGATGGAACTGCAGACGTATTATCTATTTCCTCTGTGGGTCCCTTAGTCTTTGCAATAAGTAAAGATCCACAAAGGTGTCAAGAAATATTTGAAAAAGAAGGGTTAAGAACAGAAATTACTTCAATTTATAATAAAAAATATGAAGTTATAAAATCCTTAAAAAGTGAGGATGTTTTTTGGGATAATCAATCGTCATTTTTTTCTAATAAAGCACCTTGCGAGCACATAAAAAATGTTTTAAAAAATATGGATAAAAAAAATACTTTATGTTTATTAGATGTTGGATGTGGGGGGGGAAGAAATTTGCTACCTGCTATTAAAGATGGGTTTAATGTATATGGAATAGATTATTCCGAACCAATGTTAAAAGAAACGCGTCAAAAACTTAAGGGATATATGTCTGTGAAAAAAATAAGGGAGAGAATTTTTAAAAAAAATATATTGGAACTCTGGAATATAAAAAGAAAGTTTGATGTTATTATTGTTTCTGGGGTAATTCACCAAGCCAAGAGTAGAAAAGAATTAAAGAAAATTATAGGGTCCTTGAGTCAATTACTTAACAATGGAGGTACTTTGGTAGGAAATATTTTTACTGCCGATTATTTAGATTCAGATATGAATCGCATTGATAAGGATGTATACATAACTAAAGAAGGATTGCACATGACTCTTATCTTGGAAAAAGAGTTTTTGCAAATTTGTGAAAAAAATAAATTTTATCCGAAGAATATTTCTAAGCAGGAAATAAAAAATGTTGGAACTGGAGATAGATCAATTCTTCGTTTTGAAATGAAAAAGATAAAATGAAAAAGATAGGTATTCTTGGGGGATTAGGCCCAAGTATAACGGCGAAATTATATTTAGATATTGTTAACGATAAAAGATTTGAAATATATCCTAACATAATTATTTCCAATGTTTCTTTTCCCAAGGGGTTGGATAAAAAAATTATTCAAAATAAAGAAAATGTTGAATTAATGGCAAAGCCTCTTATGAATTCTATGAGGCAATTGAAAAATGCAAAAGTGGATATGATTGTTCTTCCTTGTAATACCTTAGAAAACTTAACTTTTAGAATAAATAAAAAATTAAAAATGAAATTGTTAACTCCTGCGACTGAAACTTCAAAAGAATTATCTAGATTAAAAGTTAAAAAAATAGGTTTAATAGCCACATCTAAGACAAAAGAGCTTAAGATATATGAAAAAATGTTAAAGAATATTCAAATTGAATATCCTTCTGCTAAAGAACAGTCAAAAATTTCAAATATTATTAATGGGATTATTTTTGATAAAATAAATTCTAACGATAAGAAATTCTTGAAAAATTTGGTTAAAAAGTTTTTATCTCAAGGCTGTGATAAAGTTGTATTGGGCTGCACAGATTTGTCGAATATAAGGTTAGATTTTCCACAAATAATAGATTCTTTCAAAATTTTGTCAAAAAAAGTAAAGTCTATTTTATTGAATCAATCTCCTAGAATTACCCTGAGATAATTTTTTATAGATAAATAATATCTTGTGAAGAAGTTTTGGGTTAGTTTTTTTAGTAGCATAATAAAAACTAAATATTTAAAAAGGAATTAGGTGGAGTTTTATTATGGTAATTGGATATTGTAAAAAAGATATATTGGAGTATGCTGTAGGGGTTGTTGAAAAAAATTTGCAAAATGTTATAGCTGCAAGAAAAGATGCAAAAAAGTGTGCTAATGATGCTCCAGGACCAGCGGTCTCTCATAGTGATACTTCAAAATTTCAATATGATATTTTAGCAGGCAATCTTTCTTCCAGAGTTTCTCTTTTAGAATTTGAATTTGAAAATTTAAAAAGGCATTGTGTCTCTGAAAAAATAATTGTCCAAATGGGGGCTTTGATTGAATTAGAAAATAGAGAGACTAAACAAAAGAGGTACTGTTTTGTCTTGCCTGGTGGGGCTGGGATTAAAGTAGAAACAGAAAAAGGTTTAGTAAATATTATTTCTGCCTTTTCCCCATTATTTAAGGGTATGAAAGGGTTAAAAAAAGATGATGAATTTGAATTTAAGGTGGGAAAAACTCAAGAGTATCACATTTCTAATATTTTATAATTTTGTTAGGAAGATAAAAGATTAAAATTAATTAAATCCCTTTTTTCTTATAAGTTTTCTTAAACATGCTATTTGATCCCTAATTTTCATAAATGAAATTTTTTATTAAATGTTTCATTTTAACCTCTTAAGGTTAATTAGTTAAAATCTTCGTCAGAAATTACCCCAAATTCATTTTTTGCTATTTCTTTTATTGTATCAAATGTATCTGCAAGAGTTCCATCGAAATCAAAAACAATATATTTAATCATATAATATTATAAATTTTAAGTTTATATAAAATCTTCTAAGGCTAAAAAAATAATCTATCCACTCAATCTCGACAATCTTTAAAAAGTTAAACAGCATCGACAAACTATAAGATATTAAAGATAAAAAAAGACACTCCCTCGATATGCCTTAAAGGTTTTGGCTTCGGTCGGGGCGTTTAATATATTGCAAAGCAATATATTATTTCTTCTGGATTCAAACTAGTTCGAAGACCGGCCTAAAAATATTTTTTTAGGTTCTCGTGCCCCTTGGGAGTATCCGGGCGTTCCATCTCCACAAAGATTAAAAACAAAATTCTCTTATCCCCCCAATGGAAAAAGAAACAAAAAAATCCCCAATAAAATTAATTCTAAGTTCAATCTTTATCTTAATTACAATTTCAATTCTAGTAATATATTGGATCATTCCTTCTGAAATCATTTCTTTTTCCCCCGGACCAGAAGATTATAATTTTAATTTAAACGCAAGTTTAACAGAAATGCAATTTTCATACAATATGAGATACCCAAATAAAGAAATTTCATACAAAATAGAAAATTGTATTTTACAAAAAAAACAAGACATGGAATATGCATTTGAAATTTTAGAAGAATTAACTATCTTAGAATTTTATCCAGTCTATTCAGATCAAGAAATTTCTATAACCTGTGAAGAAAAAAATCGTTTCAAAGATAATTTATTTATTGCAGGAGAAGGAGGCCCCACAAACATTACCTTAACAGATAATTTTAATGTAATTTTAAATGGAAAAATTCTCCTAATAAAACCCTCACAATGCAGTAAACCAAATATTGCAATACACGAACTTCTTCACGCCCTCGGATTCGCACACTATGAAAATCCAAAAAACATAATGTACCCCCAAAGTAAATGTTCTCAAGAAATAGGAGATGATATTTTAAATAAAATAAACCAAGTTTACTCAACACAAAGTTATGCAGATCTCAATATAGAAGATGTTTCAGCATCATTAAATAAAAATTATCTAGACATCAACATAAGTTTAAGAAATGAGGGATTAAAAAAATCTGAAAAATCAAATTTAAAAATTTACTTAGAAAATAATCTTATAAAAGAAATTAAAATATCTAAATTACAAATCGGACACGGCACCCAAATAATTTTATCAAATCTTCCAGTTCAAAAATCAAATTCAGAAGAACTAAAAATCCAAATAAGTTACAACTATAACGAATTAAATAAATCCAATAATGAATTTATTTTAAAAATAAAAAATAAAGAATTAATCTAAATCCAACTCGTCTAAAAAGTCATCACTATCTTCAAGACAAGATTCATTAGTTAGTTTTTTTTCAAATTCATCCATCTTTTCGACCTCGTTTTTATAATTCCTATAAAAAAAAAGTAGTTTTTAAATATTTGCATAAATCAAAATATATTAAAAAATATCATAATAAAAATATTTATAAATGCAAAATTACTCTATTAATCAAGATGAGAACAAAGATAATTTTAAGTTTAGTATTTTTAATTTTAATAATCCAAACAATTTCTGCCATGCCAACTCCAATAACAATTAAAACAGCACCACACCATGAGATTCAATTAGTTGCATTTGAAACAACAGCAGATGAAAGTTTAATAGAAAGATTTACCGGAAATTCAGATAGATGGGGCGATTTAAAATTTAATTTTTCATTTTCACAATCAGCATATAGTTTAAAAATTTTTATCAAAAAAGATAATAAAAATGTTATGCCCTTCCAAACATATAGTAATTATATAACTGGAGAAGAAGTTTTTCTCGAATTAGTGCCTACAGGAACAACTCTAATCTATGCCCCAAACAATCCTCTTCCAGGAACAGAACCAATGACAATAGAAGAAACACCAATTGAAACAGAAGAACTTCCAGATTTAACTCAATCACCCCCAGAAGGCCCAGCCTTGGCAGCACCTACTGGAACAGAAAATACAGAAGATAAAAAATCATTCTTAACAGGTTTATCTATTTTCGGAGAAGAAGGATTCCTAAAAATGAAAACAATTTATTATATAATTGGTATAGCTTTCTTAGGACTAATGATTGCTGGAGGATTTATCTATGGAAAACAAAAATCAAGTAAACCAAAAAAAATTGTTGTTAAAAAATTAAGTGAAGTCCAAAAAGAAGAAAAAGAAAAAAAGATAGAAGAAAAAAATGAAAACCTTGTTTCTGCTGAAAAAAGATTAAAAGAACTTGAAAATGAAATTAGAAAATTAAGAGAGGATGATGAATTAGATAAGGTACACAAAAAAATAGAAGAAGATGAAAAAAGATTAGATGAATTAAGAAACAAAAAGAAAGAACTTAAAGAAGATGTTCAAGATGCTAAGGAAGAAGTTAAAGAAGAAAGTAATAAAGAAGATTAATTAATCCCCCTTAATCTAATAATTATATTTTACGCACATAAGTTTTTATATATCTCTATCAATCTCAATATATTATGAAAAGATTATATTTAACCTCGGTTGCTTACAAAGTCTTAGATAAATTTGTAGAAATGCTTGATTGTCCTCCCTCTAATTTAACTGTAGCATTTATTCCAACTGCAGCAGATATCTATGAAGATAAATCTTTTGTTGAAGAGGATAAAAATAAACTAATAGACTTAGAATTTAAAGTTATTGAGATTAATATCGCAGGGAAAACCAAAGAAATCCTAAAAGAACAATTACAAAAAGTTGATATTATTTTCGTAGCAGGAGGAAACGCATTTTATCTATTAAAAAAAGCACTTGATTCTGGATTTGATAAAATTGTCAAAAAACTTGTTAAAGAAGGTAAATATTATATTGGCTCAAGTGCAGGATCAGTTCTTGCAGGATTAACTCTTGAACCAGTAAAATCCCTTGATGATCCTAGCAAAGCACCTAATCTTAAATCCTTTGAGGGCCTAAAATTAATCAATAAAATAATCCTCCCACATTAGGGTAACGAAAAATATAAATATAAAATAAATAAAATTTTAGAAGATTATTCAGATATAAAAGACAAGATAATTAAATTAAGGGACAATCAAGCAATATTTGTGGATAATGAAAAACTAAAAATAATTTCTAATTAATTAATTAAAAAAGAAACCCATTTAACAACAATATCCTTTATTCACAGAATAAGTACTTCCAGAAGGACTATCAACAATTTCATATCTCCACGAAGAATATCTAAATTCATTTCCAACATCCTTGTAAGAAAATAAAACCTCATTTCCTGGACTAACATACTTTGTAACTAAACGAGTTTGTTCTACAGAACAACAATCTTTAAAATGAAATCTTACAGAATAATATTTTCCACTACAAGCATAATTCTTAAGATAAACCGCATAATATCCCACTTCTCCCAACGCCCCATCAAAAACCTTATTCTCTGCTCTTGAAGTATAAGTTCTATCATCTGCATAGTTTCCAGGATATTTCACAAAACCACAATCTCCCCCATTACATTCATTTTGAATCACATATGAAACAGTTCTAGATTCTGAAGATGATTTTGAATCTTTAGATAAAGATGAAACAGGCATAAAAAGAAAAACCAAAACTAAGATTAACAAAACTCCTAAAAATATTTCGGGTACTCTCTTATCCATCAATTATAATACAATTTTCTCTTTTTAAGGATTATTGGGGTTGGATAGATATATCTGAACATCAAAAACATTCAAAAATATAAAACAAATTAAATTAGAATGCTCAGAAATATTCAAACCTTTTTTTATCCAAATCTCTTTAAAATTGAGACAGAAAGATTAATCATAAGGGATTTTAAAAAAAGAGACCTAATCCCCCTACATAGAATAGCTAATCATCCACAAGTTTCAATAGGAATTAGTAATTATTCTGGAAATGTTTCCTATAAAAGAATAGCAGATTGGATTTATTTTTGTAAATCTCAATCTAGAAAAAACCCAAGAAAAAATTATGAATTAGGAATTGAATTAAAAATTGAAAAAAAATTAATTGGGAAGATAGATTTAAGAGAAATAGATTTTGAAAACAAAAAAGGAACTTTAGGATATCTTCTAGATCCAAATTTTTGGGGAAAAGGTTATATGGACGAATCAGCAATAAAAATAATTAATTTTGCTTTTAATACTTTAAACTTACAAAGAATTAGTGCTGATCCAGACTCAGACAACCCCTATTCAGAATATTTTCTAAAAAGATTAGGATTCCTTCACGAAGGAACATTAAGAAAAGACCACATAAGATATAATGGAAAAGTAGTAGATACTGAATTATATGGTCTTTTAAAAAAATAAAAAAATCCCACCGCCCAGATTCGAACTGGGGATCTCCCGGGCACTGCATAGATGCAGTCCGAGTGAACTGACTTTTTAGGTTTCATTTAATTTCGATGAATATAACCGAATATCCACCCTATTCTACAGCCAGGCGCTTTAACCGCTAAGCGACGGAGGGATAAAAAACTCAACAGAAACAAAACTCCTGCACAAGTTTAATACTTTACGGAATATATTCTATCTTTTAAAGGTTTGTAATTTTAAAATCTTCAATATACTAAAAATCTCTTAATCCCTTATTATAATCTCTTATAAATCTCCCAACAGCTATCGATGTTCTTATTAAGTTCCCATCATGATAAAATTCATTAAGTTCTTGTGCAATTTTCTTAGTAGCAAACCTTGCTCCTCTTTGATATTCTTCTCTAGGTGAAGTAACCCGCTCAAGAACAAATAATTTTTCATCATCAGACCAAGGCATAAGCCCACGTGCCTTTACTCCCAACCTACCCGCCTCCTGATGTCCTTTAGAAGTTTGTGCATGAATCCCACTCTTTTTTTTCATTTGACTTTTTGCTCCCTTTCGACTATTCTTAATTCTTTGATCCAAGGAAAGTCCATAAATACCTCTCTTTTCTATTTTCATGAGATCAGAAAGTGCTATTGCACAATCTACTTTATGCCCCTTT
>Ga0075122_10002961_pt1 | contig 10924 bp, 8 predicted proteins | sample AntAceMetag02UKB_FD_69790 | JGI IMG/M metagenome (GOLD analysis project Ga0075122, IMG submission 69790) | Saline lake microbial communities from Ace Lake, Antarctica - Antarctic Ace Lake Metagenome 02UKB | ecosystem: Environmental > Aquatic > Non-marine Saline and Alkaline > Saline | place...
AAAAACACAAAGAACCCTGCTAAAAATACTAATGCCCCAACAATAATATGCGGAATGTGGTATCCGAAAATATCTCCAACAGGGGAAAATATCAACGAGCTAACCATGGCTGAAATAACTGTAACCAGCATAACAAAGCCATAACCTCCCCCCATTCTTACCTTGGGAAAATACGAAGAAGCACCTACAAACATAAACACAACAAAAGCTCCATCACCAAGTTCGTGTATAACTCTAAAGAAAAAAGAAAGATAAACATTATTAGTTATTGCCATCATTGCTAAACCAAACCCACTTAACATAAAAGCGAGAAAAAACAATTTCTTCAATGATAAACCTTTATCATATTTATTCCCAATATAAATTGCAAATGCCCCCAAACCTATGATGGGCAGAGACATAAACAACCCCATCTGAGCTGTTGTCAATCCTAAATTTTCCTGAAGAAATAATGAATATACCGTACTTTCGACTCCCCAATGTAAAGTAAAGATAAAAAGCAAAGAAAGGAATATCAATGTTCTTCTATGCATAATATCTGAAATGTATAAATTAAGTTTTTGAAAGCTTATATCTGTCTTGGGTAAAAATCTTAACAATGGAATACTCAAAAGAATTATTAAACCTGCAACAGAAAGTAGGAGAGATATCTTAAAATTGAACAGAAGATTTCCACCGATGAATATTCCTATTGCCGCAGCGATACACCTTATACCATCATATAATCCATATCTAAATCCCTTTCTGTCTATAACCTTTTTCAAAATATAACTGTCAGTTGACAGTTTGAATAGCCTATCACCAATTCCATAAATAAACATAAAGATTAACACAGGAATAAATGATTTTGAGAGTGAAAGTCCAAATAAATGTAAAGCAGTAAGTAATATTCCCACAAGTATCAAAATTCTAGAATCAAGTCTGTCATTCAAAATGCCAGATGGAAATGCAATAACCAGGCCTGCAACCGCCATAGCCGAAAAAAATACACCGATTTCAAATCCATTAAATCCTAGTTCATCGAAATATAATGGAAGGAAAAAACTCAGCATTCTAGTTGCAAAAGCTGAAATTGCTACAATTATGAATGTAAAAAGGAAAGCTTTCTTCATAATGTAAAAGAAAAAGAAGTTGTATAAAAAGGTTTACATAAGGTATTATAAAAAATAAATTTATTTCCTAGTTTCCCATCTTCTTGGCTTTGCTCTTGTCACACCAAATTTTTTCTGAGAATTTCTTCTCGCACCAAACTGTTTAGGTCTTCTAGGAGAATCTGTCACCATTTCAATTTTATCTACATGTGGTTTTTCCATTTTCTTTATAGAAACATCAAAATCCCTCATAACTCTTCCAAAATTTTCGTGGTCCCTATCACTTATCAAATTAACAACTCTTCCGCTTTTCCCTGCTCTTGCAGTTCTTCCAATTCTATGAATGTATTGTTTTGGTTCGTCAGGAAGATCATAATTATAAATGTGGGAAACTCCTGGAATGTCTAAACCTCTAGCAGCGACGTCAGTACACACTAATACAAAGGCTTTTGCTGAATGAAATTTCGACAAGACATCAGTCCTCTTATTTTGTGATAGTCCTCCGTGAATACCAAGGGCATCTATTCCTTGCTTTTTTAAATTTTTAGCAACAGTGTCTGTATATTTCCTTGAATTACAGAAAACCATAACTAATCCAGAATCTTCTTCTTTTAGTAGATGTGTAAGAACTGAAAATTTTAAACTACTTTTAACATCATAATAAACTTGGTTTAGTTTTTTTGGATCAACATAACAACCAGCACTAACTTTTATAGGGTTTTGCATAAATCTATTAGTAAGATCTTCTATATCTGGGGGAATGGTTGCTGAAAAAAGCATCATCTGTCTTTCTTGTGGGCATTGTGAAATTATTTTATTAACATCGTCAATAAAACCCATATCTAACATTCTGTCAGCTTCATCTAGTACCAAATATTTAACATTCGATAAATCAATTGTTCTTCTTTCCAGATGATCTAAAATTCTTCCTGGTGTTCCGACAACAATATCTGCAGTCTCAAGATTTTTCATCTGTGGATTTATAGAAACGCCACCATACACAGTTACTACATTCATTGGTTTAAATTTTGAAAATAAACGCAATGCGTTGTAAATTTGTTCAGCTAATTCCCTTGTGGGGGTTAGTATTAATGCTTGTATCCCTTCAGCAGAATTTATGTTCTGGATTATAGGAGCTCCAAAGACTAATGTCTTTCCTGAACCTGTCGCGCTTCCCGCAATAACGTCCTTTCCTTCAAGGACAAGCGGAATAGCTTTTGATTGAATTTCCGTTGGTTCGGTGAACCTTTGTTCAACTAACGATTTCAATATTTCTTCTGATATACCTAAGTCTCTAAATTTTTCCATTTTAATAATCATAGAAAAAGCAAAGCCACTATCGTAACTACTTTTTCCTTCCTCTCAAATTATTATACTTCAGGGGTTAAGCTTACCCTTTATAAAGGTATGTGTAAAATATTGCCCATTCATAAAAAAGTTTATAAATAAAAGAAGAAAAACACATAATATACGCTCGCAAATGAGTTATAAACGAATGGAAGGTAAACAAAAATGGTAAATGCATATTGTGTAAGATGTAAAGAAAAAGGCGTAACAATGAAAGATCCTGTGATAGGTCAGACTGTTAAAGGCGGATACATGGCAAAAGGAGTTCACGAAAAGTGTGGAACAACAATGTGTGCTATGATGTCAAAAGGAAATGCTGACGCAGCAATAAGTTCAGGGGAAGCAAAGAAAGCCTAAACGTTAATTATTTTTTTTCTTATTTTCTTAATTTTGTAGTTAAATGAAAAAAAGCAAATTAATAGGTATTGTTTGTGTTGTTTCTTACATTTTGTTAATGTTAGTTATGTGGTATTACATTTCTTCTTTTTTAGTTGATAAAGAAGCTGTTAGAGCTATAGTTGATAGTTATGGGATATTTGCACCAATTATTTTCATTTTGATTCAAATTTTTCAGAATATAGTAGCTCCAATTGCACATTATCCAATTTTAATTGCTGGTGGATTTATTTTTGGTGTTGTAAAAGGTTTTCTCCTGAATTGGATTGGTACAACAATTGGAACAATACTCGTTATTCTCTTAGCAAAAAAATATGGTCGACCATTAGTCGAAAAAATGATAAGTAAACGATTCATAGATAAATATGATGGTCTTATTAAAAAATTAAGTCCTTTTGGATTATTCATAATTTATTTTTTACCTGGTTTTCCCGACGATGAAATTAGTTATTTAATCGGATTATCTAACATGCCGATGAGAAACATAATTATAGCGATAATTCTTGGGAAAACTGGCGGAGCAACTTTAAGTTATATGGGTAACAATCCTATTAATGGAGCCTTTCCTATGATAGTCGTAAATGCTATTATATTAGTGATTGGAGTGATATTTTATTTCTGGAAGAATATATTGAATTTATTTAGGAAGAAGAAACAACTCACTTAAACTCTTCAATTTGTTCGTAAGTTCTTTGCATTAGAATAATCAACAAAATGTTTATGATTTCAGAAAATAAAACTCAATCCACTATCTTTCTTGGAATATATTCAGGAATTCTTGTAAGAATCTCGTAATTCAGTGAAGTCTTTCTGTTGTTGAATGAAGAAAAACGTATCTCCTTGTCACCTTCTCTTCCAATTAAAGTTACAGCATCTCCAATTTTTGCATTCGGAAGATGCGTCAAATCTACCTGAAATAGATTCATATTTATGACACCAATTACTTCGGTCAGTTCACTATTAATAATAACCCACGAATTATTGCTCAATATCCTCCCATAACCTTGTGCATAACCCACAGGAACAGTGCCCACCCTCATATCCTCCTTCGCAAGATAATGATCAGCATATCCAATATATTCACCAGCATAAACTTTCTTAATACTCATTATTTCTGATTCCCATTTTAGAATAGGCATTAATGGATCCAGTTTTTTCTTCCTCTTTACCAAGTAGAACATCTTGGTCTCATCAGTGGGCCAGAAACCATATTGCATGACTCCAATACGCACCATATCGAAACGTGTCTTTGGCAAGGTCACAGCAGCAGCTGAACATGCTGCATGGAGAAGGCCATATTCAATTTCATTAGACTTGAAAATACTGACATATTTCTTAAAACGTTTTATTTGTTTTTTAATTCTATAATAGTTCGAGACACTTTCGGCACCAGCGAAATGAGTACAAAGTCCCCTAATAATTATGTGACCCCGGTGCTCTTTCAGCAAATCAAATAACTTTGGAAGCTCCTCCTCTGAAAAACCAGTTCTGTTCATTCCTGTTTCAAACTCAATATGAATCTTTACCTTTTTGTTGATGCGCTTAGCTAATTTGACTGCAGCTTCAAGACGCTGAAAGTTGAATATGTAGAATTCAACATCATTTTTGATAACCCATAAAATCTTTTTGAGTGATAAAACCCCCATAATCATAATGGTGGAGCTTTTCCTGCAATATTTTTTTACCTTATATGCTTCGTCCTGACTGAAAACAGAAAAATGATTAACACCACAACTTTCAGCCAGAGGAACAAATTCCTTTATGCCATGACCATATGCATTTCCTTTAACTACAGAAGAGATAATAGTATTATCACCCACTAATTTCCTGATAAAATTAATATTGTGTTTATACGCAGATTTACTCAGATATAATTTTGAAGAATACATACACTGTTTCAAACGATAAAAACTTATAAAGCTTTTGGTAAAAAGAAAAGGTAGCCCCGAGCGGATTCCCACATAAGGGAATGCTTCCCTTATCAACCCACGTACAATCTCTGATTGCACTCAAAAGAAAAGGTAGCCCCGAGCGGATTCGAACCGCCGTCCCAGGACGTTTCCAACGGAAACACAGGAAATCTCCGATTTCCGCTTCCAAAATCCCGGATGATTAACCGCTACACTACGGGGCTGTTAAGGTTAAGAACTCGAGTTTTATTTATAAAGTTAACTATATCTTAAACTTCTCTAAAGCCTCTTCTTCAACAAAATGCAGTTTCCCAGGAATAATCAAGCAATGAGGAGCTTTTCCAAAATCTTCTTTTATCAAATTCCTAGCTTTGCCATACTTAATAACAACATCTCCACCTAATCTAGCGATGCCAATGCATTTTTTATCAGAAAAAAATACTCCTTCTTCTCTTTTTTCTTCGACCATTAACAAATAAGTAATTGCATCATTCACAGTCATAAATTTATCTTCAGACGGTCTTAAATCAAGCAAAACTAAAGTATGCATGTTTCCATTATCTTTTATAACATTGTAAGGAGTTTCAGGTTCAAATCCTTTCTCTGGAAATGGTATAGATGTTGTTTTTCCAAATTTATAAAGTTCTAATCCGGTAATACCTACAGCATTCAAAACAGAAGCATTATTCACAATTTCAACAGAAATTCCTTTCTTCATAGCCCTATGTTTTAGATCAGTATGGGTTGTGGCTGAAAAAACATCACCAATAACTAAAAAAGCTACATCTGAATCAACGTCTAATATCTTATCACTATTCTTTTCAACCATTTCCCTATTTGCTAATATAACCTTACAACCATAAAATTCTTCCAACTTAGAAACAGGAACTTGCAATATAGACGTATAACTCTCTAAAAAAACCTTATCAGCCTTACGAACATAGTCAAGACCTTTAACAGTAATATCCTTCTCATCATTAAGGCCGATTCCGATCATATATAACGCCATAAGAACAAGAACTAATCAATAATATAAAAATCATTCTATCTTTTGAACAAATTCTGAGTATCTTTAATTATTGAAACAGGGACGTAACCAAAAATATTTTCATCAACTATTCCAAGTGCCTCAATATCCTTACGTACATTTTCTAAATTTATTTTTGCCCTTTCTATAAAAGGCAATTCAGAAGCACCAGGGTATTTCGGTTCATTCATTTGGCTTAGATGTTTCCAAGCTGCTTTTTGCTGTATTCCCCACACTTCTTTTGTCACAGGGAATACTAAATCAGCTTCATATATTCTTTTCCCAATCCAAGAACCGCAATAACCTAAAATTACAGGATTATAATTTTTTGTTTGAGAAACTGCATCAAGCAAAGCTAAATTTGATTTTCTGTGGTTTCCATTTGGATCCGGCTCATCAGCTATTGCAATTATCTCAGGATAACCAGTTTCTTTGATTATTTGCTTAAATCTATCTACATCTTCAGAACCATAGCTTAATTTTAGAATTTCAGATGATTGATAATAAGGCAAATCAGCCCAAATCCCCTCGACGGGATGTTTAAAATTAAAACTAGAATTTATAACTTCAACTTCTCCCATCAACTCAAAATACCTTGTAATTTGAGCTATACTATGATAAGGTTCTATAAGAGGTATACTTTTGGAATGAAAAGGAATATTTTTCCTTTCCTCGATGTAATTCCTTAAACCATCATGACTTAGTTCTTCAGAAATTCTATCAATAATCGATTGCACATATCTATCTTCTGCACGTAGATTTTCGTCCATTATCGCATGGGCAATATTAACTACATCAGCATTATTTTTATCTCCATCGAATCTAACTGCATCAGATCCATTCAAAGCTGCAACTTCATAAACTTTCATGCCGTTGCTAGCAAGATAAATTATTGGACCAAAAAAAGAAAGAACACCATCATCAGGATGAGAGGAATTAACTAAAATCTTCAGATTATCCCCTAAATAAGATAAATCTTCGACCATAATGTTGTTCAAATGACTCTTTGCATTGGAAACAACCTTCTCAAGAGTCTTTCCATTCAAAAATCCAATATTTTTCAAATTTTCCTCACTAACCTCATTAATTTTTAGATTGTTATCTCTCGTTATGATATGAATCGCTTGAAAAGAATAATCTTTGTCATAGCCATTGAACAACCACGGTTTCTCGTTTATAGCCAAAGACTGTGCAGCGCCATGCACATATAGGTGCAATTTGTCTCCTAAAGACTCTCTCTGAACATGCATAGGATTATTTTCATCAAATTCATCTTCAACTATATTTTTTGCTGTTCCTGTTTTCCCATCACCAGTTATAATGCCTATAACTTTATCAGCTAATCCAATAGTGCCATTGCCCATGGTAACAGCGTATTGCCAAGAATCCCTCCAATCATCTAGATGGTTGTTTATTCTTTTTGTCGAATCAGGCAGATAAACTAATCTAGTTCTTGAATCCGGGTTTATTCCTTCTTTGGATCTTGCAAGATCAAATACATCATCAACATCTTGGGGTGCAAAATTAAATCCATTAGTGTGGTCGTCAATTCCTGACCTACCATACCCCACAAAAGCCAAATCTATTCCTTTATCTTTAATATGAGATTCATACCACTCAGCATATTTCGCTATTTCCTCTGCTTGATTCTCTATAGATAAGATGAATATATCTAAACTATTTTGATTTAAATTATACTGAAAAGGATTTGGGAAAATTATATTCTCTTCTCTCAATCCATGATCAATCAAAGTATTCAATAATGTCCTCCTCATAAAATATTCAAAACTATGAGGGTTATATGCCATTATTGGATATAATTCATCTAAGCCGATTATAGAAAGATGACTACAATTAATTTTATATTTTTCAACAGCTTTTCTAATATGTTCATATATGATTAAATGAGAAGATCCAGCAGCGGGTACAAAATTTGGATTTTTGAAATTAAAAATATTAAGAAATTCTTGAGTAACAACTTCCCCCAATTCATTAGAATCTTCAACTATGTGTAAATTTTTTACCTTCTCTATAGTTTTAACACCCATCACCTGAATCATCAGAATAAGGGGTATAAAAAACTGATTAATAAAGCTTTACCAACTAGAAAAGTAAAACGCCTCTGCTTTTCTAATCGTTGGGGGTGACTGAAAGCAGAGGCAAGAAATTCCGAAAACATGAAGTCTTTGTAAAAAAAGATCCCCCCGGAGGGGGAAAATTCCGCCTTCGTTCAAAATCGTTGGGGGTGATTGAAAGACGAAGGCAAGAAATCCGTCACACAAAGACTAAAGGAGTGACTGTAAAAACGTAATCATAAGATTACGTTCACTGAATGATTTCTATGCCAAGCTCATCTTCGATTACTTCTTGGACCTCTTTTTCCCGAGCACTTTCTTTGTACTGTCCCAATATCCACGGCGATTTGACCCCAGTCATGATTGTCATGACAGTAAGCCTACCTTTCATGTCGTCTGAAACTCTAGCTCCCCAAATGCAGTTTGCATCATCGTCCATTGTTTCTGTGACCATTTCGCCGATTTTGTTTATTTCCTCAAGCGTCATATCAGGCCCACCAATCACATGGATAAGTGCTCCTGTTGCTCCTTCATAATTTATATCTAAAAGTGGGTTGCTTAATGCACCATTGACTGCTTCTTCCACTCTATTGTTTGTGTCAGATGCACCAACTCCGATCGCCGCAACACCGCCATTTGTCATGATTGCCTTAACGTCTGCATAATCCAAATTTACTAACGAAGGAACTGCAATTGTCTCTATGATTCCTTTAATCATAGTTGCAATCAATTCATTTGCAACAGCAAATGCTTGTTGAACTGGTAAATTTCCAGCAATTTGTACTAACCTATTATTGTCGATAACAATAACTGTGTCAGTTACCTTCCTTAATTCATGCAATCCAAATTCAGCCTTATCAACCCTAGCTCTTTCAATTTTGAAAGGCATGGTTACAGTACCGATTACAATTGCTCCTTGTTCTTTAGCAACTTGTGCTGCGATTGGCGCACTTCCAGTACCTGTTCCTCCACCCATACCGGCACAAACAAATACCATATCGCTGTTTTTCAGACAGTCTTTCATCTCAGTTAGACTTTCTCTGGCAGCTTCCATTCCTTTTTCAGGAAATCCTCCACAACCCAATCCACGAGTTATGTCCTTACCCATAAGGAATTTATGATCCGCATTAGTCATATTCAGATGCTGTTGATCTGTATTTGTTGCAATAATCTCAGCACCTTGTACCCCCTTGTTGTACAACCAATTAACCATATTATTTCCAGCACCGCCGCATCCAATAACTTTGATCATTGCCTGCATTGGTCCAACTGTAGTTGTTTCATGTGTTTTTTCTGTTTCTAATGCTTTTTGTACTATAAAATCCATACACTCTCCCCTCCTTTGTTTGTCTTTGTGTTTTTTATATATACGAATATATATTTCGCAAAAGATAGTTTACCGACTCATAATTAATATAAACCACTAGTACATCTATCCTTTCTAGAAGTCGTCACTTGTTTACGCCAAGTCGCCAACGAGGTGTAAATGTTAAATATTAATGAATAAAAACAATAAACCGGAGTTTTCCGCCAAAAAAACTCATCCCGTTAGTATACATAAGTGTATAGCTTGTATTTAAAGTTTTCTAATCTCTAATTGTATGAATTATAAACTATATCCTGTTAACATATAGAAAATAATTAAAACTATCCGCCGCCTCTATATCGGAAATCACTCTTTTTCTCAGGAGGTTCATTTATTTTCATTTTCCCTGCAACTTTTTTTATCGCACCTTCTCCCCTAGAAGCAATCTTATCAAAAACATCTTTGCTTTTCATAACTGCATTTTTTATATTTCTACCCCAACCATATCCAAGATATCCTTCAAAGTCTTTAATCTTTGCCATAAACATCTCAACATGAACTATGTCATTCAGGGTATACTTTGGTGGGGGTGGTATCTCCTCCCCAGGATAACCTAAGGTGATGATTATCTGTGGTCTAGCAAAATCCGCTATTTTGAAATGTCTTTTTATCATCTCTTCATCAAATGCTGAAACAAAAGATCCTGCAAGACCTTGATTAACCGCTTCCAATAACATATTTTCCGCAGCAGCAGCACAACTTTGTATAGAATAAAGCCTTTCACCTCTGACACCATAGAATCTGTTCATCTTATTTATTTCGGCACATATGATTATATGACACGGCGCAGTTTGCATCCAATATTGTTGAAAACATGCTTCGGATATTTTCTTCCTTCCTTCTGGGTTCAACACAACTATAAATTTCCATGGTTGCAAATTACCAGCAGAAGGAGCAAGTCTGCCAGAATCAAGAACAGAACCTATCTTATCCCATTCGACAGGAATATCAAGATATTGCTTAATACTGCGCCTTTTTCTTATAGCTTCAGATACATCCATTTCAATTAACTTTATATATCCACTAATATTTATATCTTCCTAATGAAATACTCGAGACTTGTCGACTTATATGAAGCTCTTAACACTACTTCGAAAAGGCTTGAAAAAACATATATGATATCTGAATTTCTAAAAAAAGAGAAAGATATAGAGCAACCAATATTACTAATTCAAGGAAGAATCCACCCACAATGGAATAGAAAAGAAATGGGTATATCAACTAAACTTGTAATGAAAGCCATTTCAACTGCTACTGGGATTCCTGTAAAAGAAGTAGAAGAAGAATGGAAAAACTTGGGGGATTTGGGTGACGCAGCCTCATCTTTGTTAAAGAAAAAACAGCAAATGTCTTTATTCCAAGAAGAACTTACAACAGAAGATCTTATAAAAAATCTTAGAAAAGCCTCTGAAAGTGGTGGAACAGGATCTACGGATATTAAGATAAAGATTATTGCAAAAATTCTTGGAACTGCAAAACCAGATGAAGCGAGATATATAATCAGAACAGTATTAGAAGATATGCGTACAGGTGCCAATGAGGGTGTGTTAAGAGATTCAATTGCCTGGGCATATTTTAGAGAAGAAGCAAAAATAATTTACAACGATAAAGAGAAATCGGTTGTTAATGATGAGGATAGAGAAAAATACAACGAGATAATAGAAATTGTGCAAAATGCACTCGATATGACTAACGATTTTGGGAAAATTGCT
>Ga0075122_10002962_pt1 | contig 10921 bp, 6 predicted proteins | sample AntAceMetag02UKB_FD_69790 | JGI IMG/M metagenome (GOLD analysis project Ga0075122, IMG submission 69790) | Saline lake microbial communities from Ace Lake, Antarctica - Antarctic Ace Lake Metagenome 02UKB | ecosystem: Environmental > Aquatic > Non-marine Saline and Alkaline > Saline | place...
CTTGGGAAAGGAATACATTCGCGAATATGCTCGGCTCCTGTAAGCCACATCACCATTCTTTCTATACCTAGACCAAATCCAGAATGAGGGACAGAACCATACTTACGCAAATCTGTATACCATTCATACTCTTTTTCATCCAGACCTGCTTCTTTTATTCTCGCCAGTAATATTTCATAATCATCTTCACGCTGAGATCCACCAATAAGCTCCCCCGCTCCTTCAATTCCAATAAGATCGTTATTCAAAACTCTAGTCTCATCAGTCGGATCTATCTTCATATAAAATGGTTTGATATTCTTTGGCCACTTTTCTATAAATATTGGCACATCAGAATCTTTTGTAAGCATGCCCTCATCATCATTTCCCAAATCTTCACCAAACTTAATATCACTACCAAGCTCATTTAATTTTTCTATTGTTTCTTTGTAAGTAAGACGTGTAAAAGGTTTTTCAATAACTTTTTTTAGTGGCTCTAGATCACGTTCCAAAACTTCAAATTCTTCCTCACACTCTTTTAAACACTTGTTTACAATGTATTTTATTAATCCTTCTTGAAAACCTACATGCTCATCGTGTTCCATAAAAGCGGCTTCTGCATCCATCATCCAAAATTCTGTAAGATGACGCTTTGTAGTAGACTTCTCGGCACGAAATACTGGACCAAAATCATAACACTTTCCCAAAGACATTATTCCTGCCTCCAGATAAAGCTGTCCAGACTGAGAAAGATAGGCTTCTCCCAAATCAAAATACGGCACATCAAAAAGCGTAGTAGTGCCCTCGCAAGAATTAGGTGTAAAAATTGGAGAATCAAATTTTACAAAATCTTCCTTATGAAGGTATTCATTTACTGCAGAAATAATTACATCACGCACCCGCAAAATTGCCCACTGTCTTTTACTCCTCAACCACAAATGACGATTGTCTGATAGAAATTCTGGGCCATGCTCTTTTTTACTTATTGGATATTCCCCTGCCAAACTATATAGCTTGTAATCTGTAACTTGTAGCTCAAACACACCCTCTTGTTTGGGATGCTTGGAAACTGTACCTGTAACTTCTAGAGAAGACTCTTGTGTAGTCTTTTCAATCTCTGCCCAAATATCCTCTAACAAGCCATCCTTGACTGCTACAGCTTGAATAAAGCCAGTACCGTCACGTAGCTCAAGAAAAGCGATTTTACCAGATGAACGCTTATTATATAGCCAACCTTTGATTGTTACTCCCTCTCCTACCTTAGTAGATAGGTCTTTTATAAATGTTTGCATATTTTTTCACCAATGTCATTCCGAGCGTAGCCGAGGAATCCCTTTCCAGCACACAGGGAGACAAATTAAAAATTATAATGTTTAAATGTGAAATATCTCTTAATTCACATCGATCTATCTTATTCTACTAAATTTTGCTAAAATAAGCAAGTTTAAAACAAAAAATAGCCTTCTTAAGGCTATTTTTCTTCTTTTTAATAAACCAAACAATAATTATCTTAATTCGCCCCCTATTTCTTCCAATCACTCACACTAAAGCTCTTTCCCCTCTTCTTTATTACTACCTTCTGCTTTTCTCGCCATTTGAACTCTCTCATGATTTCAATTGGTATGGTAATGGCATAGCTATCACCACTTTTTATTATTTTTCTAATATGATTGTCCTCTAGTTTCCTCCTTGCCATATTTTTTTGATTATTTTGGATTAATGAAGAAATACTGATTTAAATCATGATTTAAATCAGTATTTCTATTATAACACAAAACCGCTGGTTTGTGGTGGTTTTGTGGTGTGGTTTTTGGGTTAGGGATTTTTGTTTTGAACGTGAGACAAAGGGGAATTAAAGAGGTAAATTGCGTACTACCCAAAACACAATATACTATTCACGTACTAGATGCATGAAAGACACTCGAAAAAATCATGGACAATTGAACGTGCATCACCGTCAGATTTTTCTGCATCAGAATCATGCAATTCAATATTCAAATCATCACATAAACGTATAAAAACATCTTTTTTCGTTTCATCGTCATAGTCGCCAGCTTCCTGGTCAGCAAGCTCAACTACGTAACTCCTTACACTTTTACGCTCTTTTATTTTTGTTTCTAATTCGAAAAAATACTTTCTTTTAAAAATGTGTTCAAGTACCACACGGCAGTGTAGTGCAAACTTTTCAAAATCTTCTATATCCCGGTTATCATCACGTACTGCTTTTAAGCCACGCAGATATGGTATGACTTTATCTTCAGGGAAATCTGCCTCAAGGTCACAGTGCTCTAACTTGCTTTTCTTTTTGCCTTCATGCATACCATCAGATTCAATTTTGAGCGTTACACCCTCTCCGAAAGGTTTTATTTTGTGTATGTCTAAAAAGAAACCACGTTCGTGCGTCATGATAATTCTTTGCATCGGTCGCTTCGTGTGGATTTTTCCATTGGAATCTGTTTCTGTATACCCAACATCGGCCAGAAGATGTATTGATTTTCTTTTTCGCTCATCATCAAGACTTGAAATTGGATCATCAAATACAACAATTTTTTTATCTATATCTGGGTCATGGGCGATGAGAGAAAGAAAAAAAGCGAAGGCTAATACTCGTCTATCACTGTCACTGAGAGTGTTGCAAAACGTGTAATTTGTCGGGTTTTCCTCAGTGATATTTACGGAAAAACTATCGAAAAATACAAGTGAAAAAATGCGTTCATCTTTTCCAACAAGTTTCTTTAGTGGTGTCATCTGAAGCTTGAAATCTGCTCCCATGTCTTTTAGGAAATTATTGACTGAATTTTTGTGAATTTTGTATACGCGATCCGCATGTTGTTGTAATTTTTTCCGTTTATCATCTCGTTTTTTTCTTACCTCAGCTGCTTCTTCGTCTACCTTTGTCAGTTTATCACAAAACTGTACCCACTCGGTTAAATAACGAATCGAGTTAATTCGCAATCCATTCAGCTGCGTATTGATTTGGGAGAGTCGTTTGGTATCATCTTCCTCCTGCAAGTCTACCTTGAGTTTTTCCAACTTTGTAGCAACCTCTATAACATTTTTGCTGAGTACATCAATCGTTTCAAGGTCAACCGTATGTTGTAAATTGTGACCTTTATTTACAATTTCTGCATCCACAGCTATCTTTTGTTGTACAACTTCTTGGATTAACTCCTCCAAAATACCAGACTCTAGTCCGTGATCACCCATATCCGCCTGTATTTGTCGTAATACGGCCTCAATATTGAACATTTGGAAATTCTTGCGCATTCCAGAAACTTTCAACTGCAATTCTTCGTAACCTTGCTTGAAAAAATGTTCGTATATTTCTAAGAGAGCTTTTGCATCCGTGCCCAGTTGTTGACCGCAAAATACACAATCTTTTTTGTCTAATTTGGTGAGGGAGGTACCTTCTTGCAAAAAATGCTTTGTGTGGTTGGGGTTATTCCAAGTTTGTTCAATGTGTTCTTCTATTTGTGTAGCATCGACTGAAATTGTAGTACCTAACGTATCTTTTAAATCAGAGAAATTGACCTGTTGCAAAGAAGTTATATGCCGTGTTAGAAGGCCGAGAATTGTTTGTTTGTTTTGTAAAACGAGAGCCTCACGTTCAAATGCTGTAATTTGTTTCTCAGCGTTCGGAATCTGCTTCATTGCCACAAACGATTCCAACTGCACTTGATGCTTGCCCCCAACCTGTCTCATGAAATCCTGCCCCATCTGTCGTTTCCTCATTTCCAGCTCCTTTGAACGTGTCTGTAATTTATCTACTTCTAGTTTTATTAATCTACCGTCACTACCAAGTAACACTTCGTGTAATTGTAATTGGTGCTCGTGAGTGATACGCTCACCTTCATATACATTATCCGAAATGAATTTGTTATCAAAAATAAGAATATCAGACCTACCCACGTTCCATTTTTCGCTTGGAAATTCATACTCGACATTGGTGCCATTGTTATCAAACACTAGTCGTACCTGCTGTGCAGTACCTTCGCCAAACGTCTTTCTTCCAACTATCAAATCCGAATTACCTTCAAGCAAAGAACGTAAAATTGCTGTTAAAGTACTCTTTCCATTCGTGTTCTTTCCATAAATCAACGTGTCAGCACCAAAAACCTTACCAGCTGACTGACTATCTATGAATCTTCCTACGTTTTTGATGATTTGGATACGACTAAGCATAGTGGAATAATGAAAAGCCAAGTTTGGGTAAACTTGACTATCTAGTAGTTCTGATTGTTTCTCGTTATTTGAATTGTTATATTTATATTACAGGAAAAAGTAATATTAGTCAAGTGATTAATAGTACGTACTATTTTGGATTAAAGATAATCTTATTATATCACAAAACCGCTGGTTTGTGGCGGTTTTGGGATGTGATTTTGGGTTTTTTGTTTTGAAATAAAGGTAGGGGGGGGTGAATTACCCCCACTCAAACATCCTTTGGTTTGAATGTTCGATGATAATTTTTACTTCAAATTATTGACAAACTTTACAACCTCAGTCTTATAATATCTAGTTTCACTAAATCGACTAGTGCTCGGAATTTCAGAAATTTGGTTTTCGCTCAATTTGAACATTTTTTTAATTTGGCCTTTTGTCATAGTATCTTTTTTGTGTTTAGCTCTATCTTTCTTTAGTTCACATAAACCAGTATTAGACACTTTTTGCCTAGTCGAATTAAAAGCGGATTTACAAACTGGACAAATTCCTCCGATGATATAAAAAGAATTTATTTCTTCTTTACATACCGGACATTTTATTCGACGTATGAGCATATTATATCTCTTTCAAAAATTCATAAATTCTAACCGAACTTTTTATATACTTGCTTTATGAGAAATATTGCATATTCAATATCATCTTCGGAGTCAATAAAAAATTTCGAGACATGCTTGTTCCAGTGTTCCATACTTTTTTCAATGTATTTAAGTTTATTTTCCTGATCAGTTAAATCGCTTGGCTTAACCCTGTACAGTTGCACTTCAATTTTATTACTTCGAGTTGTTATGTTGAATAAAACCAATGATCCAATTTTATATCCTATGTAGGTTTTTGTGGGGACCTCTTCAATTCGTTTGTCTAATGAAAATATTCTATCTCGTAATAGATTAAAGATATCCCGGGAAATCCAATCGTTTTTAAAATGATCTTCAATTGAGTATTTCTTAATCTCACTACTTACTTTTTTAATTGCTTTGTTTTTTGTTATCTTATTTATGGATTCACTACCTTCTGCAGACTTAAGTTTATTGAAAAAAATTAATGATTCTTCAAATTTACTTACTTCCCAAAGCTCGATTGGCAAATCTTTAAAATTTATTGCATTTTGCTGATATGATGTGAAATTTTGTGCAACAAACAATACTTTAGATTGTGTCCAATCGATGTTTATCTTATTTAAATCTACATTTAATTTCTTTGCATACTCTATTATAAATGAATCCTTATTGTTCAAAAGAAGAGACAAGTATGAAAAACCCTGGTCAATGATACTGAAACTTCTGTCACGTTTATATTCAATAATTACAAAAGAATTTGAAGCCTCATCGTAAGCTAGTGTGTCAATTCTAAAACTTTGAACTGTAAATTCTGTACTAACAAATGTTAAACCAAACACAATATCCAAATTATACTCTGTTAATTTTTGAATATTTTTTTCCAAAAGTATCTTTTTCTCCTTTACTGGAGTAAGTTTGTCATTCCTTATTTTATATATTGGCATAAAAATTTTTACTTTTAGTTATTCTTAGTAAAAAATATTTTGTTCGCCTAATTCATTGGCTTTATTATACTTTCAATAAATTTTATCTCTTTTTTTGTTAATTTGTATTTTGAATATAACTGACGGTCTATATTTTCAACAGATTTACTCCAATCAATGTCTGAATTCGATGTGAAGTCTTGAAGAGGAATAAATTTATATGTTTTTGAAGTAGCGTCTTGACTTGCTTTACCTACACTGTGTTGGAATCTACAAAATTTTGTTGTAAAGTATTTGCAAAGATTAGATGAAGACAACTTATCTAATTCTAAATCTACCCCTACTACAATATAAGACTCTGTACAAATTGTATTTGGATTACCAATAAATGTATTTAAATTATCATCATTTAATTCCGTTCCTATGTTATTCGCTCGCGGAGTAAATACTTTATATTTATTAATCCATTCAGTATTTTTTGTGATTTCATTTCTTTCCAAATAACCTATCTTTTTCCCCTTTCCACAACAAATAACAGGTTTTTTTAGCCCACTTTTGGATGGTCGGAAGATATTTGATTTTTTAATTATGTCAGCTTCTAAACCAAAGGGTTTTCTTGATGAAATATGATTTTCAAAAGATTCAAATTCTGAATGTGCTTTAATTTTTTTAAGTATGGTTACAGCTGTGTTATGACGAATGAGAATATCGGAATCTTCAGTCTTCAGCGGCCGTGAATAGATTTTTGGAGTTAAGTCATTTTGATAGGTAAACACCTTTGTCAAATCTTTAGTATTATCATATTCATTTTCCCATAGGAAATAACAGATTCCTCCTCTAAGATTAATATTTTGAAAGATTAGATCTGGTTTTAAAAAATCATGTAACTCTGATATATGAACGTCATTTAACATTTGATCCCTAAAATCATCTAAACCTTTACCACCTGCATACCAGCGCGTAGGCATAATCATCGATATAAAATTCGGATTTAAACTCTTTGCAATATCAACAAAATGATGATAGATAGGCTTTGCACTTGCCTGCGCACCACCGTCCTTTAATTGATATGGTGGATTACCAATGATTGTGTCAATTTTCATATACTTCTTATTTATTAATATTTTTTGATTCTTAATTAATGTGTTTTCTTCAATTAAACCATAAGATACGTAGTTTTCCTCAATATGATTTACATCTAATCCAAGTAATTTGTATACTTTTCTTGTAAACTCATATGCTATTTTAGATGTTGGTATAGAGTAAAAATTGCTAGCCACCTTTTTTCCAAATTTTTTGTAAACAGCATAAACAAATTCACCTTGTTTTGCGGCGATATCAAGCAATAAAGATGACTCATCAATAGCGTTATTAGGTAATGAATTGATAATTCTCTCTGTTACAGCTTCTGGTGTTACAATTTCTGAATCAGATAAGCGACTAAATTTTTTCATAGCATTACTCGCCCTTTCTATTGGTTTAAGAGTTTTGTCGTTTGCGAGTGTGTTTATGTTGTGAATTTTGTAGTCTAACTTACTTAAGATAAACGGACTTATGATATTTTGAAGTAAAGTTAAAATATTTTTATTCAAATCTAAACTTATTGCAATTCTCCTGTTATTATCATCTTTATCAAGTTGATTTATAATTTCGTGCAGTGATTTTATTTTGTTGCTTGTGAGAAAAGAGTAAAATAAAATTTTTGCATAATACGTTTCAAATTTCTTTTTAAAAACGTTTTCTTCAGTTTCTGTAGAGGGTGTTTCTATATCTGATGATTGTATGTTGTTGTTTTCCTCGTCATCAGTTGGTATATCAATATCGTCTCCCTCCCCTTCATTTGGCTTTAATAACAATCCTTGTTTTGAATTAATTATCCCCTGTTTTTCAATTTCAGCTTTGATATCAGCATTGTCTATAAGAAGAAAATCAACTGGAATGGTTTTTGCTTCATCTAAAACGCTAAGATGACTGGAATATTTACGCACCTCATCTAAAATATCCGAAGGTACAACTTGAACAATTTTATTATTGTTTAATGAAACTATAGGTGAAATTTCAAGTTCACGCTTTATTCTTTCCTCTAATTTTGTATTGCCATTTGCTTCTGTGTTTACATTATAAATTTGTGATTTTTGTTCTTGCATACTGAACATTCTGTTAGGTGCAAAATCTACAAGAAGCGTTTGGGGTTTCATGTTGTATTTTACAATATCACCGTTAGGCTCAGAATATTCTCTTATATATTGATTTTGTAAACGAAAAATTGCTTGATCATATTCCTGTGGAGAAACAGTGTCTTTTAAATAAAGCATTGTATCCCATTCCTCCACCGTGCTACCGGTAAGCATACGATTTACTGTTAATGTAATCGTTTTTTTATTTGCAGCTTCACATTTTTTAATTTTTGCCTTAACTGTTTTGATATCTTTGTACTGTCTATCATTATCTACACCCGCAATATTAATGATCTCATAAGAGTTGAGATTTTTGAATTTGCTTTTTTTAGTATTAATTAAATTCTCAAATGCATCGCAAGATGCGCGATAGGGTAAAACACAAACAATATGACGACACATACTACCATCTTTAATCTTTTCATAATCTAGAAAACCTAAAAGATTCTCATCGCTTTTTGAACCGTCAATTACTTCTAATAAATCCAAAATTTCTTTTTCGTGTTCAAACTTTTTGTGATTTTTGTTTGTACTGTCTTTCGTTATTGATTTTGGTTTAAATAATGAAGAAAAAGCATAAGTTATCCCATTCTTTTTCAATTCTTCCATTTTTTTTCTGGAAGATTCGTTTGGATTGAATGCAAAGCGTACCATTTGAGGAAAACCATAATAAGGATTATCCCATTCTTTTACTTCGTCTTTATTGAGATTTTCTGTATCCCAATTTTTTTGGTCGTCGGCAATATCTGAAAATTGATAAAAAGCGATAATATCATCTTTTGTAAATTCACTACCCATCAAAATACGGTATGGTGTACCGGATAGGTGTAAACGAATTTTTGATTTTAAAGATTTGGTTGTTGATTCTAACTCATCTAAAGTATTATCATTTTGTTTAAGTTCATTTTGGATTTGTTTTTTTGTAAAATCTTCTTCTTGTAAAACTTTACCGTATTCATTTGCTCTTGCTCCAAAATGTGTTTCATCAATGATAAGTAAATCTATTTTATTTTCAAATACTTCTTTATGTTTAGATTTTATTTCTGCACCCTGCAAATCTTGTAAAGTAAGAAAAATAAGCACTTTTTTGCCGTCTTTAATTTTTTTCTTAATTACTTTATCACTTTGCAACAAGGTATTACTGTCAACAAACTCATAATCAGCAAAACGAGTATGACTTTCTACTGTTTTTTTCCACTCTTCTTTAACATCAGCTTTTGCAGTAACAATTACGGCAACTTTTGCTTGCATTTCCATAGCACAACACATGGAAGTAAAAGACTTTCCAAAACGCATAACAGCATACATTAACAGATTAGTTCTTTTCTTCTCAATAGCTTCTTTGAACCTATTTATAGTCTCCTGTTGATTTGGTCTTGGTTCGTAATTTTCAGTTCTACTGTATGTATGAGTAATCGGGACATGTCTTTCATCAAAACTATAATACTTATATTTTGAATCATTATTACTGTGACAATTCTTAATATCATCAATAGCATCCTTTAAATCCTTTTCAGTAGCATTTTTGAAAAATTCATTTGAATAGTATGGGATATTATTTATTATATCACGCTCTAAACGTAACTTTTTAATGTCATTTTCTAAAAAATGATGAACTGCATAATCTCTAAAAAATGTTTGGTCATCAACTTTTGCTATACTTTCAAACTTCTTTTCTAGGTTAGGGAAGTGTTTTCTCCATTCATTAAGCCTAGTTTCAAGAGGGCGGTATGTATCTCCGACTTTCAAGTAATTAGGCACAGTCTCTGTAGAAAATGCATAAATCTGAGGTTCAACCCGACCAAAAATTAGGTCATTTAGAACAGAAACATTAATTTTAATTGGGGTTGTCATATATACTATTACAAATTAAGATTACTTGATAAGATCTACAAATCTTATTTCAGAGTCATTATTACTCCAATCTTTAACAATACAATAAATACCGTTGTGTTTTTTAATATTATTATTTTTGCATCCCTCACATCTTGAAACTGTTGTTTCAATTTCTCCAAATAAGTTAGTAGCAGTTTCGCTTATCTTACTACAACTATTGGGAATAGTACCTTTTAAACCATCCATTTGCCAAACATTCCAAGATATAATATAAGCAATGTGTTTAATTGCCTCTAATGGTGGTTGCTTGTCAAATTTGTGTAAATAATTCTCTAAAAATGTAAAAAACATAGCTTCACGAGCAAGAAGAAGACTGTCTCCTTGCCATTCAAAGGCATAAATATTTTTGAAGGCTATTTGTGTTGCTTTGAGCCATTCATTGGATGTTTCAATATTCTCATTTATAATCCGAAGTTTTCGATCAAGTAAGCCGATGCGATTTTCAACAGAAATAAAAACTCCTGTTGTTGTGTCGTAACGACTTGCGACGTAAGGAGCTTCACCACAAGCTATTTCAAGACGAGTGTCTTGTGTATAATGCTTCCAAGTTTTATTTTTTGGAAAAATAATTTTATTCAAATTAGTTTCCCATGAATGTGAGCCATACCTACTAATAATTTCGGCATTAAATACATTATCAAAACCAAACCACGCATTATCAATTAAATTATTCTGAGCATTACAAACCCAAGAAGGTGTGAATACCTCAGCCATATCACGTACTCGTGTCTTTTGAAGCGCTTTGTTTTTCTCTACACGTGGCATTATAACATATCCGCGTTCCCCAGTAATGAGTTCTGGTAATATTGGAGAATTATATTCATAACCTTTTTCAAGGTGTTGATAGCTGTCAGTAGCCCAGAAAATATTTTTTTTTGTTGTCTGATCAATCAAGAGTATTTCTAAAACATCAGGGTATTGCCCCCTTATATCATTTTCCAAAATATCAACTTCATTAGGTATGGTGGAAATTATTGTATTGTTTTTGTTGTTAATAATCATGTTTATTCCCATATAAAATAATCGTCCCGCCCGAGAATACGGGAGGGGCTCCATATTACCCCTCAATTTCATCGAAAATGAAAAAACAAAAGATAAATAATGATTCGTTTTATACACCAATCATACCACTACCCCACCCCTCCAGTCAAACCAATATCTATAC
>Ga0075122_10002964_pt1 | contig 10917 bp, 16 predicted proteins | sample AntAceMetag02UKB_FD_69790 | JGI IMG/M metagenome (GOLD analysis project Ga0075122, IMG submission 69790) | Saline lake microbial communities from Ace Lake, Antarctica - Antarctic Ace Lake Metagenome 02UKB | ecosystem: Environmental > Aquatic > Non-marine Saline and Alkaline > Saline | place...
ACCTTTAGAATCAAATTCACCCATACCTTTATTGAACTTTTGAAACTGTTCCATTGGCATACTCATTACACCACCAAATGAATCATATTGTTTACCTAATGCATTAATGTTACTTGCATTCTTAATTAAACCCTGTGCACTACCAGACATTAATTTATTTAAACTTTGTTGTGCTTTATTTGCACGTTGAATAGCTAAATTACTTTGACCACGTTCATGTAACATCCTTCCCATTTCAATAGATGTTTGTTTTGCCTGTCTACCTGCTTTATGAAAAGATGGTCCAATTGATTTCATTGTAGAAACTAATTTTTCAAATCCTTTTGTTTGTACACTTACTATTATGTTTTCTACACTTCCACTTCTACTTCCTATAGCCATTCTTATTTATAATCCTTCAATTTCTTTGCACCAACAAAACCTGCAAGTAGTCTTATCATGTATACTCTTTGTGATTCTCTCTTTTGTTTCTCTTCTTGAACTAATGGGTTTAATGTTAATATATTCTTAATTGGAAATTCTTTAAATTCCTTTAAAGGTATCCATCCATAACACATCATAAAGTCATGATGTAATTGTGGTAAATCTTTTCCAGTTAAGGATTTAGGTTTATTCCTTTGTTGTAATGGACTTATCATTTTCCTTCTTTTTAAGGTATTTCTCACGTGCTGATTCATCTCTTGATTTAGCAGGTGAACACATTTCCATTACTTTACCCATTAATGTTGTACTATTTTCTAACATCCAAGCAGATACCTTTTCTTCATCTGTATCTATATTGGATTTCTTAACCATTAATTTTATCATACGTTGTATAGCATTAATACCATCTATTGTTAGATGTTTAAATGCATCTCCAGCATCATCCTCTTTCTTAGACTTAGCCATATCCCTTCCTAAAATAAAGAAATCAGCTATGGAATCACTTCCTGGACTTTTTAATGTTACTGGTTTACCTTCATATAATAATTCTGTTTGTTCTATTTCTTCCTTTAAATAATCTTTCTCTTCACTCATTTTATATCTCCTTACCATTTAACATGGTTCTTTTCTTCTTTTCTTCTGGTTTATTTTCCTTAGCATTTAATTTAGTTTCCAACTCAATCAATTTAAGATTCATCTGTTCAATTACCATCATTATCTTTTCATTACCTGACACTATTATACCATCATGAAAATCAATTAAATACTTCAATGCAAATCCATAATCTTTACAAAAGTCTTTATTGTTTGCTATTTCCATAAACCTTCTTTTTGTACTAATAGGTAATCTACTAATACTCAATCCACTTGTTATCCTTTCTCTTATCTCTTCCATCTTTTCACCCTCTTAATTTAAAATAAAAATAAAAAATTAAAAACTTGTTGCAACTGTAATTGCTGCTGCTAATGCTACTGTTCCATCAGTTGATTCTTCACGTTTATTAGCACCTGCACCTTTTTGAAATGGTGTCCATTTAAAAGTAACTTCTGCACTAAATATCTTATCATCAAAATTTGGTTTATATGAAGTTAAATAAGCATTAACTACTTGTATTCTATATGCAGTTTTACTTGTTACTGGTACTGTTACTGCATTTGCTGGTAGTGTTTCTGCCCATAAAATTACTATTCCAAACTTTCTACGTTCTTGTGAATTAGCTACAACTATTGGTTGTGTTGCATCATCACCTGCTAATATCTGATGAAAGTGTTGTACTACTCCTTCATTAGCTCCTACTTCTGCATTCACAGGGTATACTTTAAGTGTTATACTTTCATCTGTCATGCTTGTGTATTTTGCTACTCTTCCACCATTAATTAATACTTGTCCTTCTATATCTTTCTCTCCCCATTCCATACCTGTAATGTCTTCTGTAATTCCTTCACATGAAATTGCTGTAGTTCCATGAGGGATTATACTTATTAAACATTTTTCTTGCCAAGCTTCTGGGTCAGTTCCTGCTGCTGTCATTCTTATTTACCTCTTAAAATGAAGTTGCTGATGTTATAGCTGCTGGTAATTGAGCTGTTCCGTCAGTTGATTCTTCTCTTTTGTTTGATGTACCATCTTGTTGAAATGGTGTCCATTTAAATGTTACTTCTGCACTTTTAATTTTATCATCAAAATTAGGTTTATATGATGTCATATATGCATTAGTTATTTGTATTCTGTATGCTGTCTTACTTTCTGCTGGTAATAATATTCCTGTTGCTGGTAATGTTTCAGCCCACAATAAAATAATACCAAATGTTTCCCTAGTGATTGTATTATTTACTGCGATAGGTTGTGTTACATCTGCAGTTGCTTGTTTATGAAATAATTGTACTGCACCTTCATTAGCTGTATTCTCAGCATTAATATCATATATCTTTAATGTAAGGCTTTCATCTGTCATACTAACATATTTAGCTATCCTTCCACCATTAAGTAATACTACTCCTTCAATATCTTTTTCTCCCCACTCCATGCCACTTATGTCCTCTGTCATACCTTCAAATGATAATGCTGTACCAGCACCACCTAAATTAGGAATGATTGAGATTCTACATAATTCTTGCCATGCTTCAGGGTCAGTTCCTGCTGCTGTCATATTTAATCTTCCTCCTTAATTACTCTTTTAACCTCTATTACTTTTTTAGTAATTGGTTTATTATCTTTCTTTTCAATTAATTTAATTCCACCACCTTCAATTGGATGGTCAAATTCTTTCTCTTCTCCTGGTTTAATTCCATGTAATACAACATGTTTAAGATTTTTATATATATATTTCATAGTGCTATCTCCTTGATTTTTTAATTGCCTTTTCAACTCCTTTTCGTAAATCATTTCTTAATCTATTCCTTGTTTTAAGTAATGCCTTATCTATGAATGGATGTGGTGTTACATATAAGGCTGATTTCTTCCCCTTAGCGTATTGTATTCCACCTTTAGGGGTACGTAATACTCTAGATTTACCACCTACTCTAAAGCCATTATAATGATTTATAGCCCATTTAGTTACTGCTCTACCTGGTTTTAATGCTATGAAATGTGGTCTCATACTATCTAATCCAATTAAACTATTAGGCATATTGATTTGTATACTCTGTTTAGATTTACTTCCAACATTTATCTTAGCTGCAGCTTGTTCTCTAGCTGAAGTTAATGGTCTTATTGGGTCAGTTATAGCACCAAAATATAATTCCCTTTTAACATAATTAGCCCAATCTAAAGCAGATGAATGAACTGATGTTTTCAATTCATCTGGTAACTTATTGAATAAGTATTGTACATCTTTAGAATCAAACCTAATTCTTACTGCTACAGTCATTAAGCACTAACCCCTATTCTAGATGAATACGTTAATTCATATTCATTTTCATATACTTCCATATTATCTAAATTTAAAGTATTTGTATTTACTTTTTTGATTGTAATGAAAAACATGTTTAAGTCACGTAATTCTTGTTTCCTTGTTTCAGAATTAAAAGTTTCAAATATATCATCACTGATATTTAATAAATCAGTTCTACCTACACCACTTCTAGCATTAGCTCTACCATCTCTTGAAGTCCTAACTGTTATTCTATGTTTCCATTCAACCATCTTAGTTTTACCATCTGAACTTACTTTAGATTGTTCAATTGTTGGAAATTGAGATACTATATATGGAAATCCAGAAAACTGTCCTTTATGAAAAGGGTCAGAATCATACACAAATATCCTAACTCCCATTGGGTCACTAGGATCATTAATGTAATCTTTATTATCAAGATAAGCTAAAACATTTTCATGTGCATAACTTTCTAATTTATTATAAACTATTCTATTTGTTGCCATTTACGTATTCCTCGGAATATTAGTTTAACTACCTCAGTAGCATAGCTATTTATATGTTTGAAGCTGCGATAACACCTAGATTCAATAATGTTTGTTTAATCCATTCTTCATCTATACCTATCATCTCAGGTTTAAAGTTATTTAATCCAGATGCATGTGCTGACCTTACAACTGTATGTAATAATTCTTTTGCAGCAATCATTAAACATAACCTCTTAACATCCCCTGTTATTGTTTTATTACCATACATATATGTTATCCTAAATCTATTAGGTATATATCTTGGTGGTGATTGTAATGCATAATAAGTATTATCATAATCTTGACGATATATATGTATCTTACCAGTATCATATACAACATCATAATCTACATCTCTTTCTAATACTGACCATGATGGTGTTGTTCCTGAAGAAGTTACACTTACTTCAACTGCACCTGGATAAACTAATTTTTCATCATCATGAACTAATACATTTGTACATCCAGTAAATGTAGTAGCACCTTTACCTGTATATGCTATCTTATTAGTTTCAATTGTAATGTAACCAGATTCTGGAAATCCATCTGTAGATACTACTGTTATTGTAACATCTCCTGCAGTTATAGCACCATTAACTGTAGTTGAAACATCTGGTAAGGGAAAAGAATCTGTGAAATAATCACGATTGTATTTCCCTTTTCCAGTTTGTTTTTCGTTGGTTACTTGAATATAATCTGGTGTTGCATCTGTATTTGTAGCCCAATGCTGTCCAGTTTCAGAATCTATTTCATCTTGTGCTTTATCTAATGCTTCTTGAATTTCTGTATCTGAAATACCAAATTCATTAAATGCATATTTACCGAATAAAGAAGCTGTTGTAATTGCAGTTATACCTGCATTTGTTAATGTTAATTCTCCTAAATCTCTATCTATAGTATACTCTGTAGTTTCAGTTAAATCAGTAACGCTACTTTCTGCGTCACCATAAGAAATAGTATAACTACCACTTATAACTCTTGAATGGTCTAAGAAGAATCTAGTAGCTGAACTACCACCAGTTCCAATTGTTTCTTTTATTCTTTCAGAACCAACTAAATCTGGATTAGGGATATAACTAGCTATCCTCATAAATCTTGTTAATTCTATTGGTGTTGCATATGTTGCAGTCATTTTAACCTTATATTGGTACTACGTTACCATCTTTACTTAATGGTCTCCATAAACAAATGAATTTAATTACTCCTGCTGTAATGTTAGCTGTTCCAACAGTTCCAATTACATCTAAACTATTTACAATTATCTTTTCAGTCATAACTGATGATGCTTCTACTCCTGAATCTGGAGATGCATCATGCCATATTTCATTAACATCAATATCAGTTCCAGTTGTTTGTGGTAAAATACCTGCTGTTGTACCTGTAACTCCTACTTCTAAGGTACTTAATGCACCTACAATTGTAGTAGTACAAATTCCAATTATCTTAACTTTAACTTCACCAGTTACTGTAAATATTGTGAATGGATCTCCAGTACCATCATGGTCACCTATTGCATTAGGAGTTCCACCTATAAAAGTAATACTTTTTTCTACTTGCCTGTAACCATCATATTTTACATCCCAAAACTTTAAACTATTTCTATCATCAAATGTCATTTTTTAATTACCTTTTACTCTTTTTTGGTTTTCTACCAGGTTTCTTTTTAGTAGAATCATTACTATAATTTAATTTACCATCATCTTCTAAATCTTCTTTAATAGATGCAAGTCTAGATTTAATTTTAGATAAAGGTGTCCTATTGATAGGTTCTTTTTTAATTGGTGATACCTTAACATCACTTGTTACTTCATCTCCACATACAGGACATTTATCATCTAATCTATCTTTTGGAAATTTAGATAATACTGTTCCTTCCCATGGACAATTTATACATTTAAACATATTAATTTCCTCCTTTTAATTATAAATAATAATTCAGTTTATAGTTTACCAGAAACTGTTATTATTACTTTTACTCCTGAACCACCAGATTCATGGAATGTAAATGTTCTACCTGATAATGTATAACATACATATGCGTCTATATTTTCAACTATAGTCATCTGTGCATATATTGGTTTACCCATAGGACATACCCAAGTATATGCTTCATTTATATCTAAAAACCATGACCTTTCCATTAATGGTACATTATCATATGTTTTATCTACTGTTACTGCTGTCATTCAATTCACCCTTCAGTATAATATATTACTTTTACAAAGGTAGTACCTACTGCTGCATCTGTTAAATCTAATTTATAATCATCATAATCGTATGTGATTACATCTATTGCAGTTGAATCACCAGTTATTTTAGTTACTCCATGATGGCTTAATACATTAGCTGCATCTGCTGCACTTAAATAATTAGATAGTAAAAAGTAATCTGTAGCATATATTTTAGTTCCTTCTAAATATAATTTCATTAATTTACGTGGTGTTGAACCTGAAACTAATGTAGTTTTAATCTCTTCAGATTGAACCATAGTTGGTGTTATTTCAGTTGATGTCATATTAATTTTCCTCCTTAGTTATATTAAATAATAAAAAAATAGTTTATAGTCTACCATAAACTGTTACTGCTACTTTTAATCCACCACCATCAGATTCATGGAATGTAAATGTCCTACCAGATAAGGTATAATTTACATATGCATCTACATCTTCAATTGCTGTTATATGTGCAAAGATTGGATTACCCATTGGACAAACCCATGTATATGCCTCAGTTATATCTAATAACCAAGTACGTTGAATTAAAGGTACACTATCAAGTGTCCTGTCTACTGTTACTGCTGTCATTATTTACTCCGTATAGTATTCTACTTCAATAAATGTGGTTCCAGTATCTGTACTAGTCAAATCCATCTTATAATCATCATAATCATAAGTTAAAACATCTATTGCTGTTGAATCACCTGTTGCTCTTGTTACACCATGATGATTTAGTACATTAGCTGCATCAGTTGCACCTATGTAGGTGCTTAATAAAAACCAATCATTCTGTGCTGCTTTAGGACCTTCCATATATAATCTCATTAATTTTCTTGGTGTTGTACCATAAATAGCACTTGATTTTACTTCTTCTATTTGAACCATAGTTGGTATTATAACGGCTGCTGTCATATTAATTTTCCTCCAATTTTATATTTAAAATAATAATAAAAAAAACTAGTGTTTAACTAGTTGCATTTGTGTGAATCTGTACCATACGTCTAGGGTCTCTATTGTATGTTGCGAAATAAGTCTTTACAAATCCATCTTGTGAATCTCCTGATTTACCTAACATCTCTAAAGTAGGTGGAACCCAAACTGCTATTCTATGAGTTTCAAGGTCTATTAAAAACCAATCATCATCATTACAATCTTTATCTTCAAACACAGGGATACCATCAAACTCAGGTCTTCCTTCAAATCCAAATCTTGATGAAGTAGGCATAGTTCTTTGAATTGCATCATAGATACCTCTAAACTTATCTCCTTGAACATGGTCACATACGAATACTAGATTACCTAGTTTAGCACCTTCTTTGATAGCTTGTCTTTTAGCTGCTCTAAGATTAGCTACTGTAATATCTGCTGATGCACCATTAATATATGTATCTCCATTAGATGCAGGTGATAATCTATTAGTTGTACTTCTAGTTAGATTATATAGTGTTCCATTACCTGAATTATCAGTAATATATTCAAATCCAATTATCCCAGCTACAGTTTCAAGTCCTACTTCTGCAAATAAAGCTTGATTCATAACAGAAAGCAAATCTTCAGTTGAATCTTTTACTTCTTGTGAGAATACATCTCCAATAGGTCCACCACGTGCTGCTGCAATCATATCACCATCTACCTTAACACCAACTTGATATTTCTTAAACTTAGTTTGATACTTAAGTCTAGTTACATTTCCAGTTGTTACTGAGTTACCAGTATATGCAAGTGCTGTAGTGTTAGCTGCTGTTTTTAATGTGAACTGTACTTGATTATTTCCTTTAGAACTAAAATCATCTTTAGCTAATAGGTTCCATGTTACAGTTTCTTGATTTAAACTATTATAGATAACAGGGTCAAATACATCACTTAATTCTGCAGCTGATAATAGATAATCAGTATCACTATTTTGATTAGTTGTCATACTTAAACCTTTCATTTCTAACATTTTTCCGTTAGTAGCGAATTGTTTATATTCTCTTTGTGTAGCAAGACTTGTTTCCCAATTCAATGATTTAAACATACCTTTTGATTCTGCAAATCTACCTGCAATTTGAAATTGTCTAGCAACTGATACTTTTGAATCTTTAGAAAACATTTCTTTATATTCAATTACTTCTTTAGTTTCCATTTTATCTGGATTCACCTTTACTTTATTTTTAACTTCCATATCCTTAAAAGATTCTTTAAGTTCTTCTTTAATCTTAGAAGATATTTCTTTATATTCTTTTTCTTTGTTTTCTAATATAAGCTTTTCTTTAGCTTCTTTTAAAATCTTCAAATCAGAATCAGATATTTTTTCTTTTACTTCTTCAACCACTGGTTCAGAAATAATCTTTTCAGTTACTTCTTCTACAGGTTCTTCTTTAACTTCAACTATTGGTTGAACTTTTTCTTTAACTTCTTTTGTCATATTTTCTACCTCCTTAACTTTAAGGTTTATTTTCTTCTCTTCATTCAATCTATTCACTTCTTTTACTGTCATCACTGCATATTCATTCATTGGCTGACTAGCTAAAGTCCATCCTTCGAGGACAGAACCTCTTAATAATGTTCTTACTATTCCATTATCTACTTTTTCTTCTTTAACTGCACCAGATAAATAATCTCCTGTTGAATAATCATGTGTTGTGAATTCAATTGAAAATGAATCTAAAAAACCTTTATCAGTTCTATATTTTACGTTTTCGTAATTTTCTTTTGTTTTATCTAAAATAGATTCAACATATAATCCATATTTACCATCAGGTAATGCATCAACTCTAGCTGAACCTTCTATACCTTTACCAGTTACATGAGGTTCTCTTTCATGATGTACTGATACTTTATTAGCACGAGGATTACCACCATTAATTTCATCTCTCCAAAGTTCTAATGTTTCTTTTGGAATTATATCTTTAACCCATACATTTCTTATGTCATCATAAAATCCAGAATCTAAATGTGATGTAGCAATATAACCACCAACAATAAAATCATCAGAATTAATCTCTTTAATTTCAAGTCCAGATATTTTAGAAAAGATGACACGATTATGCTTAAATTTAGGAATATCTGACATACATTTGTAACCTATATTGAACTACTATTTAAATGTATTGATTTTGGAGGTGTATTTTATTCATATGCTAAAAACACAGATGCAGATTTTACAGATATTACCTGAAGAATCTGCAAGTTCAGCAATAACTTTTTGATACCTACTAGAAGCAACATTCTTTCCAACCCAATCTGTAGCAGTCAGGGTTATACCCTAAATAAATTATCACTTATATTCCTTAACATAACCCTTATTTCATTTAATTCAATTTCACTTTTATTTATTACAGTTTTATATACAAAATCAGAACTTTTAAATTTATAACTTAAATAATCTAAATTTTCCCTTACAAATACTCTAGGTGCCATTCCAGGATTATATGCCTTATCTTGATTATATATCCTAACAAAAGTCTTAAGGTCTACATGGTCTATATCTGAACCTAATGTTTCTTTGAATTCTAATTCAGTTGCTTTATCCCATTCTTTAGTTACACCATTAGGTTCACCATTACGAGAATTAATTGAATCTTGTTCGTTTTTCTTTTTCTTCTTAATGTTCTTTTTATCATCACCATCAGAAGTATCAGAATCAGATACTTGTGAAGATATAGCATTATTACCCATACCTTCAATATCCATTTCAATTTCCTTTTCTTCAATATCTTCTTTAGTAACATCTAATTTATTACATAGGAAAGATTCTTTTAAGGTTTTACCATTCCCAATTAATATTTCATTCATTAATTTAATGTTATTTAATTCCATGTTCTTTGCAGTTTGCATTTGTAAATCTTTATTTATGAATGTCTTTTCAAATTTAATCTTAACTCCGAAATGAGGGATCCATAACTGAGTATTCATTACATCTGCAAATAAGGATTGTGCAAATTCAATGTTATCCCAATATCCACGTTCAGAATTACCACCTGTATCATCTTTAGTATTAGTTCCACCTACAATGTAAGGTATACTACTTCTAGGTATTCCCCACTGCATAGCTATTAATCCAGTGATATATAATCCTGAATCCATGAATTGCATCTTATCTATCTGTTGTAAATCCTGTACGCTTACTTTACCTGTAAATAACATATTTCCATGTTTATTCTCAACTAATTGATATTTACTTAATTGTTCTTCAATACGTTTATATGAAGGTGATTTAGGATTAACATCTTCAAGAATGAATAGTTTATCTGGTGAACCACCATTTTTATGTAATGATAACATATTCTGCCACATTTGTCTTAATAGTTCTAATTGTACAATAACTGATTCAACTGGTGTAAATCCATATGGTTTCCCATCTATCTCACCAAAATTAAATCTAATTATCTCTTTAGGTGTAAACAAGTTTCTATTGGTACCAACTATATGATTGTAATGCATAATGTCATATTGGTCATGTATTATTTCCATTGTAGAAGAAGCTATTGCTTTATATTTTCTAGGAGTTAATAAATCTTCATCTATATACTTCTCATTATCAATACTTTCAATTGCTTTAATTTCATTGAATATCCTATCAGTCATGTAATTCTTTTCTTTAACTGACATGAATATTTCTTTACGTACTGATTCTTTTATCTTATCTTTTACTTGTGAATCTGTGAATTTACCTATCCATCCAAAACCTTCACCAGTAACTAATATATCTATAACTTGACTGTATAATGTTTTCTTAAGAAGTATTTCCTGTGCAAATCTATTAGCTTTTAATATCTTATTACGATTTACCTTTTCATGATTAATGCTTACGAAGGTATAAGGAGATACTATATCTTTAGCTACTTTACCTAATAATCCTGTTAATTCAGGTATATTTCTATACCATCTCATTAA
>Ga0075122_10002967_pt1 | contig 10906 bp, 12 predicted proteins | sample AntAceMetag02UKB_FD_69790 | JGI IMG/M metagenome (GOLD analysis project Ga0075122, IMG submission 69790) | Saline lake microbial communities from Ace Lake, Antarctica - Antarctic Ace Lake Metagenome 02UKB | ecosystem: Environmental > Aquatic > Non-marine Saline and Alkaline > Saline | place...
CTAATAGTATTTCAATTTTTAGCCTCTTCATAACACGATAGAAGAGCGTCGCTTTATAGATAAGCGGTCAAACAAACTTGCCTTTTGTGGAATTGTGATATATCCTTAACTTGTTTGTTTAACATGAAACACATTAAGGGTTCTTGCGAGAGATTGCAAGGCCTTTTTTGTTGTAAAAGAAATGAGAAGTGAGTATAATATATGCAGACCGTGTAATATGCTCATAATGTATTTACATGGCGACTAAATTAATTGAGGAGGTCAAGAATAATGTTAAGGAGTATTCAACTAATAAGGATGTTTCTGATTTTTTGTATCTAATAGCGGATAATACGCTTAACGAGAAGAATGACAAAGATGTGAAGAATGAGTTGATTAGAGGTTTGTTTAGGGAAGGTTTCGAGATTCACGATCCTACGAAGACTAAGAAGATCGGATCGAAAGTTATTCAGCAAGTTTTATGGCGTGTAATGAGTAAGGTGCAGTTCTTGAAGTCAGATATTCACGGTACAGGCAAAAGTGAGAATGCTGAAAGGTTAGTAACAGAAGGTGTAATGACGGTAGCGAAGCGAGGTGGATTAGCTCAACTATTCGGGGGGAAGTGTGGAGTATTTATGAATGCATTTATGTATGGTGACGGATATGTGATGCTTGGTAAAGGTGAGAATGAAGAGAACCCTGTTAGTTTTAGGGTGTTAAGGAATGAAGATGTTTATGCTGATACTTTTAGTTACGGAGTAAGAGGAGTAAAGCCAGCTAGGAAAATGTGTGTAATATATCAGTTTGGCAAAGATGAAGCTTATGAGATTTTTCCAGAGCTAGAAGAGAATGGTGTATGGGGTAGAATCCCAGGTACTTACGAAGGCGATGAACGTGATGATGATAGGGAAAATAAAGATATTCTAGAGATCGGCTGGGGATGGGATTTGGATAAGGGCAAGTATGTGATATTTGCAGGTACACAAGGCTACCAAATAGATATGTTCGAAGGTGAAGAGTATCCGTTTATTAAGAATAAGAAAAAGTTTATACCAGTGTTTCAGTTTATGTGTCAACCATCGGAGGAAGGATTTAGGAATTATGGTATAGGAGAAATGGTGTACGATTTGGCCGTTATAACTGCTAAATTGATGAATATGGAGGTAGGGCATTTGGAAGAGAATGTTTACCCTATTACGTTGATAAATGCACCACAAACTAAAGTAGACGAACTAGTCCAGAAAATGGCTACAGCGAACGAATCTAGAGCAGCGGGCGGTAAACCGTTTGTCGCAATGGAATTCGGTGCAGGTGGTGGAAGTCCACAAGCTCAATCGTTGTTGACTCAAAACTTGTTTAATGAATGGAATGTAGTTTGGGATCGTCTTTATAAGGAATTTTCAAGACTTGGATTTAATTTAGATGATATTGAAAGAGGAAGCGGTATTACTAGAGGTCAGGTTATTGCGGAAGAACAGGCGGGAAACGCATTCATACAGCAGATGCAGGAATACAATTCATGGGAAACGGAAGAGCTTATAGAGTGTGTAATGGATTCAATCACTGAGTTTGTAAGTAACGGGAATAAGACACCATTGAATTTGATGACTACAATGATGATGGAAGACGGTACAGCTCTTAGGCTGGATACAGAAATCACGATGGGGATGTTGTCGAAGGAGCTTAAGGATGGTAATTGGTTCGTTAATACAGACAAGAGAACGGGAGCGATACCTTCTGACTTAACTAAGATGCTTCAAGAAGAGAAACTATTGAGCATGGAACAACCAGGCACGCCAGCATTTGAAGAACTGAAGAGGCGGATTAGTATGAGGATGGGTGTTGGAGGTAATAAGCCGATGCCTATGGCAAGTGAACCACCAGCACCAGGCGGCCCAGGAGGCGGTGCGCCACCAGCGGGTGCGCCAGGAGAAATGCCCGTAGCGACACCTGGTCAGAATCAGCGAGTATTGCCAGAACCAACGGGGAATGTATTGCAACCTGTTTGATCTTTAAATGAAAATAGTACATAACATATGTAGGTTAAAGAAGTATTTCGGATTAAGTCTCATCAATAAAGAGATACCGAAAGCAGAACTGTTAAGTTCAAATGAAGCGTTAAAAGCGTTTGGGAATGTAGGGTTGGAGTATAAAGGCGATATACTAATGATGATGGCGATAATAGAGTATGAGTACGGAAGGAATAAGAATTATACGACAGAAGAGATTGGAGCGGTAAAGAACGTACTGGCCGAAGTTTACAAGTTTATGTCGGGTTGTGGGTATGAGTGGAAAGAGTACGAAAGATTGCAGCAAAAGAAAGACCTTTAAAAACCAAAAACCGTGTATCAGTTTTTTGAGTGCTATATGCATGAAAATCCTTACACGGTGTTTTCATGCATATACGGCTCAAAAAGCCATGTTACTTAATAACACATAAAAACTATGGATGATCCTAAAACTCACGGAGAGGATGAACATTCTGACATCAATGATGAACAGGATGACATTGATACCGATGAAGGAGTAGAGACACCTGCGGACACTGATGATGATTCAAACGATGATTTAGATGATCCTAAGTCGGATGACGCAGAGAAGGTCGCAGAAAAGCAAGAGAGCAAATGGTTTGCGGAAATCAAGTCAGGTAAAAAGTCTCTTGAAGATATGCCAGAGAACCTTGGATGGTTAAAAGCTAGAGTAGAAAAGAAGCTTGAACCAGAAAAGCCAAAGGCAAGCGACTTATCAAGTGATATTCGAAAAGCTTTACAGGAAGAAAGGGCGGAGGAAGAGTTTAATTTCTTAGTTGATGATCTTCAAAACTCAGATATAGATGCTGAAAAAGAAGCTCAACTGCGTGAAAGGTATGAAGGTATGATTTCGGAGTTTCCGGATCCGACTGCATCACAGAAATTAAAAGTATTATCCTTCGCAAAGGAAGCTGTAGGGTTGAAAGATACTTCTGAATCTATAAGGGAACGAAGACGTAAAGGTATGTCGTTGCCACCATTCGGAAGTAAGAAGAGGTCAACCGTCAAGAAAGGCGAAATGACCGATATGGAAAAGAAGTTTGCTGGCGATTTGCCACCAGGCTTCAAGGCTTAATTCTTAACAATAATTGCAATGGATTTTAAAGTTGTAGGAGACGAAGCTCTCCGAACAGTGATTGCCACTATCGCAACAGCAGTCGTAATCGAAGCTGGGGACGTATGTGAGCTTGATGCTGGGTTGCCTATAAAAGGTACAGCTACAGGTGCGAAACTTGCGTATTCACCGTTTGCAAGTGCGAATGGAGTTACACAAGTTGAGTTATCTGTAGGTAACGATTTTCTACTTAAAGGAACAGGTGAGGTCGTTTTTGCGGTAGCTCAAAAAGGCGATGAATGTGATCTTGTTATAGATACAGGTGTTCAGTTACTTGATAACGACACTACATCTACATCAGTATTCACCATTGATTGGTCTGAGAACGCTGGAGTCGTTGGCTCTGCATCAGATATTCAATTCAAGATTCTGAAACCTTTGTACTAAATTTACTCTTTAATTAATGTTCAGTAATGAACGAGCATAAGCGAAGAAAACAAGTTGATGGTCAATGGCCTTGCGGAAAATGTAAGAAGTATAAAGATGCTTCTGAATTCCACAAGAATGCAGGTTCATGGAATGGGGTTGAAGCTCAGTGTAAAGAATGCAGAGCTCATCGCAATCTTAATCCTGAAACAAGGGCTAAGATATGGGAGTTTTGTATAGAAAAGCACTATGGGCTTAGTAAGGAGGATTATTATAAACTTTTTGATGCCCAGAATGGTGTTTGTGCAATTTGTTTTAAGGTTAATTCTTCTGGACGCAAGCTTAATGTTGACCACTGTCATTCTACGGGAAAGATACGAGGGCTTTTATGCGCTAATTGCAATACAGCTCTCGGATTACTAAAGGATGACAAGGAGCTTTTTCTGAATGCTCTAAATTACTTAGATAATATTATATAACAATTACTTACTATGACAAGTGCCGATTACGCTTTACAAGCGGTTAAAGGGATCAAAAAATCCTATGATAACGCATGTAGAACAAGAATTGAAGGGTACATGGAACAAGGGTACATTCAATTTTACAACACATCCGAAGTATCAGAAATTTACACATCTACCGAAGGTATGAATGGTGTAATTGAACTCGGGGAATTAACAACACCACCTTCACTAGCTCTTGGGGATGGTTTCAGTGTGACTATCTCCGAAAAGAGATTTGGTGGAGCTTTAGTGATTCCAGAGAAGGTATACAGACGTGAAGGACCTGATTCTACTTATAAGGTAGACCAAGCTCTAAAACGTCAAAGAAATCAGCTTCTTAAAACAAGCACACGGAAATTGATGACTGATGCCCATTTAATGTTAAATGAAGCGTTTGATTCGACTTCTGTTTATCTTGCACCAGATAGTGTAGAGATTTGTGGATCTCATACATGGGCAAGTGGTGGAACATTCGACAACGCTGTCACAGACGCTCTAGATATAGATGCATACAATGATGCATGGGAATATGCAGGCGCATATACGGATCCAGCGGGTAAAGAGGACCCTCTTAACTGGACACAAATAGTAAACAAGAAAGGCTCTGCTTCACATAGAGAAGCTATTAGGCTTTTCGCAAAGGAAATCAAGCCAACTGCTGTAAATGATATTAACATTTACGAAGGTGAGCTAACTGTAGTTGGGACTCCTTATATTACTACTGCTAACAAGCTAAACTGGTTCTTGTATGATCTTTCAACAGATGCAAGCCCACTAGCGGTTGGTATCGGTGAATATCCTACAATGCGTAGCCCGATTAAGGAAAACAACGAAGCGATTAGATCTAACTGTACTGACTTTAGAAAGCAAGGTGTAATTAATATGACTGGTCAGATTTACGGTTCAGACGGAACTACTTAAGTGTTGATGGGAAAGGCTTGGTGGTGTGCCTTGAACGCCACCTATTGCGGAGTGTAACTCTCCGTCCTACATAATTAACAAAATGGCTTTATGGCAACAAAAAAAGATTACTATGTATCAAATCTTCCCGATGCACCAGTAATTGATGAGGATGGAAATTTCCGTCCTTCTGGTATATGGGGAGCAACTTACTTTGTAGACTATAGAAATGGAGCGGATACAAATAATGGTCTATCAAAGGGTAATGCGCTTAAAACTTTAAGTGCATCTTATGGAAAAGTGACAAGTAACAATCAGGACTTCGTTGTATGCGATGGAGATTCGGAGGTTGCAGAAGATGGAATGATTACATGGGCTAAAAATAGAAGTACTGTCTATGGTGTTGGTGGTGGTTTCATGCGAGCGCAAGGGACTAGACTTACTCAATCCGCAACAGGTGTTGCAGCAGCTATAGCGGCGAATTTGACTATAACTGGTACTCGTACAAAATTCGCTAATATGAAGATCAGCAATACGGGTACAGATGCAGCTTCTCTTGCTGCGGTCATTGATGAAGGGGAAGGAACAACACTAGTAAATGTTTCAACACAAAAATTCAGCGATTTGAATGTTGCTACTGTTGCAGACTTTATCTGTCGGGCCGATTCCCCGAGTTATCTTAGTTGTGAATTTGGGTTTGATACTCTTGTTCAGTCAGCAGCTAGGCCAACTTTCTGGATTAAACATGATGGTAGTACTCGTGCCAAGTCTATCAATATGTGGGATTGTCATTTCGTATGTGCAAGTTCAGAAGCAACTAAATCTTTCATTCTTGTAGATCATACAAGTTCATTAGCGTTTGCGAATGACTTCCATAACTGTACATTCAACAATGCTCTTGTTGGTTCAGCTAGTGCGGCAGCTCTAAATGATGCAGTTACTTCAGTAAGTGGATTGCTAGAAGGTAATTTAAACTTTTACTTCCCAGCATCAAATACAAGCGAGTTTTGTTCAGCTGTTACAGATCAAGTATGGACTTATGGAACGGTAACATCTGCTCAAGCTGGCGAAGGTGGTACTCCTTCTTAATCTTTAATAACCTATTTTATGAGAAGCGACATGTTAGATCTTGGGTTCACTGAAAAGGATTTAGAACTTAAGGCTCAAAAAACAGAACCGAAAGCTAAAAAGGAAGCAGTAGAGGAAGTTGCGGAAGAAACTGCTAAATAATAGTTTGATAGGGTGACTCCTTTGGGAGTCATCCAACTGAGATTATTACTTAAAATATTATATGCAAACATGGAAAATCCGTAATCAAGTTTATACACATCCTCAATTGATGGAATTAAAAAGACAGGGACTAGATCCTAGAAAAGATGATATTGTTATGAAGTTTGTCACGGTTAATAAAAGTGGGGAAGTAGTACGAAAGAAAGAGGAAGAGGTAAAAGGTGAACCAACGCCAAATAAAGATGTAGAATTATTTAAAGAGTTTGAATCATTAAAGAAGGAAAAAGCGTGGTTGAAACCAGACAAGAAAGCTCGTTACAGTGAATTAAAAGCATTATTGAAATAACACTTTGAAATAAACCGTGTAATTTTATTACATAATCCTAACACACTATGGATGGATATAGGTTAAGAAGCGCACATGGGGATACTATAGATCCTAGACAGCCGCTTCCGGTAGACAGTGTAGAGGCACAGGAAACATCTTCTGTTGCGCCTACATTGACGTATAACGGTAAAGCAGCAGCAGGGGCCATTTCAGTTAGTTCTTTACCACTTAAACCAGTAATTGAGAACCTTGGAAGCAGGGTTGGTTCTTATTGGGGTGAAAGACAGAATATGGTTTACTCAGCATTTGCAGACGGTAATCCAAAAAAAGGAGATAATTGGTTAAAGACTGTTACCGAAACTAATGGAGGTGCAGCAATCATAGTATATGATCCAAACAAGAATCTTGAAGAAATGTTCGAGAGTGTTACAACTACTGTAAAAAGGTTTGTTGTAAAAGTTTACGACAAAGATGGTGGTACGCTTTACGGCTGGGTAATGGGTGTAGCGGCCGCAAGTGGTGTTTACACGTTTGATATATTCAACAACAGATTAACTGAGGGAGCGCAAAACTGGGTTGGTACATTAAGTTCATTTGATAATACAGCTTTGGATAAAGTTGAGATTTATTTCTATAATAGTTCTCTAGCCTTTGGTACGGGAACTTGTTTTACTGAGGAGGTAGAATGCCCTAAAGAATATTCTAAAAATAGAGAACAGCAATTAGCATATGCGGAAGGACTATCAAACGGTCAGTATTTCGTTGATTACATGAGGGGTGAATTGATTGGTGCAAGAGCTGACAATACAGCAAGTGAGGCTGTTACATACAATGTATGGGCTTCAACTGCTGGTGGTAGTGCTGGGCCAAGTTCTAATGTGAATGTAGCGAAAGTAGCTGGAACGGCTACCTCTACAAATACGGGAGATTCTGATGCAGGTACTCAAAGGATAGCCATAGCCTCAGATCAGCTTGGACAAATCGGAGGGAGTGTACCTAGTGGTGATACTTCATATTCGACAGACCACAGCAATTTTACTGCTGCGGTAACAGATGCAACAAATGATATTGTCCTTTCAGTAGATTCACTCGAAGGTAAAAGCATTACAGCGGATCAATTCGCAAATGCAAAGCTTAAAGTTTACGACGCTACAACAGAAGAGATGGTTTCTATTAGCCTCGATGACTTCACATGGACAAGCGCAACTAAGACAATAGACACTACTAATTGTACTGGAACCTTCACTTTTGCAACTGGTGATTTAGTGAGTCTAACAATCCCTGGGCCAAGAATCCAGGATAATCGTGGTGCAGACGCTAAGAAGGTGGTAGAGCAAGCACCGTTTTATACACACAATATTAGAGATACTTTGGCAGAGGTAACTAATGAAACTAATGCCACGAATAACTATTATTTAGATGTATCTGGTTATGACGAGCTTTACTTTGATTTTGAAGGAGTGGCAGGGACAGACACAATCACATTAACTCTTGAGGCTTCGGCACAAGACGATGGTACGGTTGATAGTTCATGTTCATACACCGACATTTCTCAGTATGGTATTTCACCTACAACTCAAGCGGCTGGCGCAGCTTCTTATACGGCAGACCTATCAGGGAAAATTGATTGTAAGGGTAAAAAGTACATCAAATTCAAAACTGTTTCATCCGGTGGATCAAATGATGGAGATTACAATCTCAGGGTCGGTAGAGCTTATTAACAATTAAACTTAAATATTATGGAAAATCTGGATACGGTACTAAGTACCAAAAAACTAGAAGACCTGGTTGCAGTAGAAAAACCTACTGGAGGCAGTAACTTAATCGAACCTACCAAGGTAGAGATCGGGTTGATTGTAGAGGAACTTAAAAAAGGAACACCTTACAAAGATATCAAAAAAACTATCAGACGAGATTCTGGTGGATCAAAGTTTGGATTCTCATACGGTCAAATCAAAGAGATCGAGACTGCATGGAAATCTAAGATAGCAGAGCTTACACCAAAACCAGTAGAAGAAGTAACAGAACCTATAATTGAATAATTATGAGCAAGATTGCACCATTTATGCCAGCGTATTCAAAGCTCGTCTTTAACGAGGATTTTGGTAGTGTTAAAAGTGTCTCAGATAATGGTGGCGTAGCAGTAGGTAGTCCAGTAATAGATGGCCAGTTGAAATTAGATACTTATCTTGAGGGGATTCGATACGCAAAGTATTTGGGTGCGCTTCAACGATTAACAGCATTTACGGTAGTTGCAAAGGTTAAAACACCAAGTTCCTTTACCCCTTACCATACTTTGTTTCAAGTAAGAGATACGGCTCAAGTAACAAAATTTGAAATTGGAACAGAAGAAACCACGGGTAAATTATATTTTTATAATGGTAGTACACTATTAGCTTCTAATACGGCTGTTGAAGCTGATAAAGAATATTTAGTTGCTTGGACTTCGGACGGAACGACGGTGAAGTTCTATCATGGCAACGGTAGCTTAGTATCAAATGGTAGCGGTAACGCTGGTTTTGGCACGACAAACGCCTCTCAACTTGTAGGTATGGGTAATCGTGCTATTTCATCGGAAGGATCGGCAGAGGGCTGGAATTCCAACGTGAGCTGGCTACAAATTTATGACAATGTTTTATCACAAGAAGAATTAGACGACATCGCAGAACAAGATACCTACTCAGAACTAGAACGCCCTATTGTAGATTTACCGTTACGCTCATCGTATTACAAAGAGAATGGTACAGATTTAGTTGGAGGGATGACAGCAGGTGGTTGGAGTGCAATTAGAGATGCTGTACTAACGAACCCTAGCGCGGATGTTTTAAGAGTTACCTATGATGGAACGAACACGCCAACAGCTAGAAAAACTATATTAACAGTAGGAAAAAGGTATAAGCTGACAGGTTCGGGAAACGGCGATGGTTCGTGGCAGGCAACAATAGACGATGGATTGACTACTTGGTTCGCTTCTACAACTTCAACAACTCCACAGAGCTTTGAAGTAGAATTTGTAGCTACGGGAACGGTATTGAACTTGAATTGCACAGCAACAGGCGCAGGATATGCTGAGTTTACAGATGTTCAAGTCGAACTCATGGAAGCTCAAACAGAAAACAAAGGTTCAGCAGGTGGCACAGCACAACTTGGCGATGGCTCGACTACAACAACATTTCCAACACAGTTAAGCCCACGCGGAATGGAGTGGGGAAGTGGAGATTATATTTTAGGCGATGGCTCAGTCTTTAATTCAGTGAATATAGGAATAGTGATTGGTTTTAAGCCTAACTTCTTACCGTCTGATAATGTAGATAAATTTTTCCTAGATGGCACATCAACAGATAGGACAAGAATAAGAAAAAAGGCAAATGCTGATAGCAATGTGCTAAATCTTTACCTTGGAGGAACTCTAATAGCAAGTATCGCAGAAGCTACATATTCACCTTTTTGGAGAGAGAACAGTCAGAATTTTATTATAGTTTCAGGTGATAGTACTAATAACCTTACGAATGTTTGGTTAAATGGTAATAAAATCTTGACTGACGACACGACTGCATGGTTTCCAACCTCACCTACGAATTATTATCTGGGTATTTCAAACGCTGCAACAGCTTCGTATTCAGGTATTATCAATTATTTCAAAGTCTATCCATCTTTAATTACAGCTTCGCAGGAAAGAAAGATACGACACGACTTAATCGCTTCACTAAACATTTAAATTATGAGTAAAATACAAGACTTAAAAAATCAAGGGAAGGTGGCGTTTTGGTCAAGCCCAAAAGACAACTCATTATTAGATAAATCTGGTAATGGAAGCGTGGCAACACCTACCGATTTACATTATGCTAATACAAGGTTAGGGCGAGCTGTTAATAGTGATATTTCATCAAGTTCACTTTCGTACACACACACGGCTGAACAAGGTCTAACAGAGGGGGTAATTATCGTGATGTGTGGAGAGCCTATAACAAAGCAATTCCTCAACCAGAAGTTTTTTGACAAGGTGGCTGGCACAGGGCAAAGGGCTTTATTTTATGCAACAAGTTCATCTAATATTGCGATGGCAAATAGTGGCACTGCTTCAATATTAGCAACCTCTATAGTTGGGAAACACATGTTAGCCGTTAGATACAAAACTGGAGGAAAACCAGAGTTCTTTGTAGATGGGGTTTATAAAGGGTTAGGCAATCAAGTTTTATCATTCACAGCTGCCACTGGTGCGCTTGTTTACGCTTCTTCTGGCAGTTGTTTGAAAACAACAGATGTTGTTTGGCTCAACGACTCAACTGTCACGAACGAAGACATCGCTACAATCTACAACGAGTACATGAACGAGCGTGGCGTACTGGAACAGCCAAGACGTGGGTTTATAGCTTCAAACCCTAGTGAGAGAGGCTCAGACTGTGTATTCCATATGGATATGCACACCACTGATGGCTCTGGGAAGTTAGTTGAT
>Ga0075122_10002970_pt1 | contig 10901 bp, 8 predicted proteins | sample AntAceMetag02UKB_FD_69790 | JGI IMG/M metagenome (GOLD analysis project Ga0075122, IMG submission 69790) | Saline lake microbial communities from Ace Lake, Antarctica - Antarctic Ace Lake Metagenome 02UKB | ecosystem: Environmental > Aquatic > Non-marine Saline and Alkaline > Saline | place...
ATACTAAAAATTTATAAAGATAATGAGTAGTATTTCTACATGGATTTTGAAAAAGAAATAAAGAAATCTTTGAAAAAAGAAACAGGAAATGATAACTTAGAAATACCTCCTTCTCCAGATTTGGGAGATTATGCTTTCCCTTGTTTTATTTTAGCAAGTAAATACAAAAAAACTCCTTCAGAAATAGCTACTGAATTAGCAAACAAACTAGAAATAAAAGGGGTAGAAATAAACGCAACAGGACCTTATTTAAACTTTTTTGTAGATAAATCTACAATAGCTAAAGATGTTTTAGTTAAAGCATTTAAGCAAGAAGATTATGGAAGCGAAACAAAAAAAGAAAAAACAATAGTAATTGATTATTCTGCACCAAATGTAGCAAAACACATGGGCATACATAATTTACGTTCAACAGTAATTGGACAAGCATTATCAAGTACTTACAAATATTTAGGTTATAAAGTTCAGGGAGTGAATCACTTGGGAGATTGGGGAACCAATTTTGGACAATTAATTACTGGAATAAAAAAATACAGTTCTTTAAGTAAAATAAAAAATGTACAAGATCTAAATAAAATTTATGTAAAATTTCATCATGAAATGGAAAAACATCCAGAACTAGAACAAAAAGCAAGAGATGAATTTTCCAAATTAGAAACTGGAAATATTGAAGCAAAAAAATATTGGAAAAAGTTTGTTGCAGTATCACTAAAAGATTATGATAAACTTTATACTCGATTAGGAATAAAATTTGAATCAACTAAAGGAGAATCTGAATACATTCCATTAATTGGAAATACCTTAAAAATTCTAAAAAAACACAGATTAACAAAAGAAAGTGATGGAGCGTTAGTTGTAGAAATGGGAAAAGATATGCCTCCCTGTTTATTGAAAAAAAGCGATGGTTCAACATTATATGGACTAAGAGATGTAACTGCGGGCTTATTTAGACTAAAACATTACAAACCAAAAAAAGTTCTTTACGTAGTAGATATAGCACAATCACTACATTTTCAACAATGTTTCAAAGTACTGGAAAAAATCAACAAAAAAAATAAAGAAATATTTGAACACATAATATTTGGGAGACTAAGTTTTAAAGATGGAACAATGTCTACAAGAAAAGGTAAAGTTGTAATATTAGAAGACGTACTAAATAAAGCAGTAGAAAAAGTATTAAACATAATCAAAGAAAAAAACCCCAAATTAAAAAACAAAAAAGATGTCGCAGAAAAAGTTGGAGTTGGAGCAGTAGTATTCAATGACTTGTTCAATGATAGAATCCACAACATAATATTTGATTGGAATAAAGTGTTGGATTTTGAAGGTTCAACAGGACCTTACATACAATATGCATACGCAAGATGTTCAGCAATACTTAAAAAATATAATAAAAAGGTAGATGAAAAAGTTGAATTTGAATTATTAAATGAAGATTCTGAATTTGCATTGTTAAAATTATTACAAGAATTTCCCGAAGTATTGAATAATGTAATAAAAGATAATAAGCCATCACATTTAGCAAAGTATTCAATTAAATTAGCACAAACATTTAATAATTTTTATGGCATTTGTCATGTTGTAACTGAAGATGAAGAATTAACAAAAGTAAGAATACTGTTAGTTTATTGTGTAAGAAAAGTTCTAAAAAAAGGATTAACTTTATTAGGAATAGAAGCGCCTTTAGAAATGTGATAATCAAAATACCATTTTATGCGGGGGGGTTAGGTAAAACAAAAGGAGTAGAAAAAGCTCCGGATAAAATTATTACAAAATTGCGAGAGTTAAATTGTAATGAAGATGGCATTAAGTCTCCAATAAATGAAATGGAAATTAAAGTTAATAATTCTAATATTGAAGAAAGTCAAAAAGTTATTGAAACAGAAATGAAAAAGATATTTCAAGATTATTCTTGTCCAATTATTCTTGGGGGGGACCATTCAATAACTTATTCAACATTTAAAGCATTTAATCAAGGAAATTGCGGATTATTAATATTTGATGCACATCCCGACTTAATGCAAGAATTTAATCCCGCAACACATGAAAATTATTTACGAAACTTAATTGCAGAAGGACTCAATCCTTCAAACATTATTTTGTTAGGAACAAGAAATCAGGATATAGAAGAAATAAATTTTATTAAAAAAAATAATATTAAAAATTTCACAATGAAAAAAATAAGTTATCAAGGAATACAAGAAGTGTGTAGCACAATAATGGAAACTTGTAATAAGTTTGATAAATTATATATTTCAATAGATATTGATTCAGTAGACCCTGTATTTGCTCCTGGAACAGGGCATCCAGAAATAGGGGGATTAACCTCAAGAGAATTACTATATGTTGTACATCGATTGAAAAATTTGAAAAATATTAAAGCAATAGACTTAGTTGAATTAAATCCAGATATAGAAGAAAAGTTAACAATTAGTTTAGGAGCAAAGATTGTTAATGAATTATTTGGTTCTTCTCCTCAATAATAACCTAACTCTTTAAATAATCAAAACTCTCCCGTTTTAAGAATGTGCCCTTATACTCCGCCATCTTCAAAAACTTCTGAACCTGCAGGTAGTTCTCCCCCTTCTCGTGTTGAACAGATTTATGAAACAATTCTAAAAAGAGATAAAGATTTACCAATATGGTTAGCTACTCCAAATCAGATTAGTTTTGATTCAGAAGGACAAATGACAATAATTCTTTCTGGTGAAATGATGCAAGATTCTTTTAGAAGGAATTATGGGAATGTTTTAGAAAAGTTAGCAAAAGAAACAGGACCATTTACTAAAATAAATTGGGTTGTTGATAGAGCAGAATATGAAAAAATAGTTCCAAAAGAAGAAATTGGAGATTCACCACTCTCTATTCCCCGAAGAACTATAAGTGCAGCACAATATTATGCAACTGCAGAAACCGAAGCAGCATTAGCAAAATTACCCATAAAGGATGCAATAGGAAGCGGAGATTATGTTAGAGGGAACTGTAATGCAGTGTCTTTTGCAAAAGGATTTGGAATGTTAGATAGATTAAAAGCAAAAAAAACTCCGCAAAGATCTTTATTGGTTTATGGAGGCAATAATTTAGGAAAAACTACTTTGCTTAAATATTTAGCTACTGAAGCAATCGCCGCGGGATTGATTCCCTTCTTTTTAGATATTAATTTTTTAGCAAACCAATATCAAACAATGGCAAGAAGAAAGGACGGAGCAACTCCTGAGGATTGGAAAAACGTAGATTTTAGTCATGTACAACACGCAGATTTAGTTTTATTAGATGGATTAGAAGGCTTGATGACAAGAGGAAATCCAAAAACTCGATTAGGAACACAAAGAAAAGCATTGGAATTAATGGATTCTGCTTTGAATAGAGGAAAAGGGTTAATTTTTACTTATTCTGGAACAAAAGAGGGCTGGACTAAACTAGTTATGGCTTTAGCAAAAATGGGCCAGGAAGAACCTGATGAACATTATAAACATTTAGCAGCAAGATTAACAAGAGCAAGTCGAACACAACTTGTTTACCCTTCAGGCGAGGGAAGAATTGAATTTGTAAAAGATGCAATACTTTCGCTTTCAGAAAGATGTAATGATCAATTAGATCCGGTAGCAAGACATATAAGTGGATTGTTAGGTAGAAATGCAGATCCTGGAAGAATTATGGTTGAAGTTGAAGAATTAGCAGATTATGCAGACATGCAAGATAAAGAAATAACTCTTGGTTTAACAAGAACAGTATTGGGAACAGAATCATTTTTAATAGAAACACCGGGACAATTAAAAGATGAATTACAAACAAACGTAACAAAAATAGCATTAGACCTTTTGAATATAAAAAAACCTTATGTCGCTCAAAAAGGAAGAGAACCAGATAGAGTTGATAAGAGAGGGTTATTAATTGCAGCAAGAAGAATTTATACCGATATGACTCCTGAAGAAATTGTTGCAGACCTTCCAATATCTTCACAAATGGTTCGTCATGCACTTATCAAAGTTGAAGAATTAACAGATAAAACATATTTAAATGATTTTTTAACCCAAATAGAAAAAGTATTATTAGCTTCAGGGCAAAAAGTAGAAAAAAGAAGTTTGCGGCTTAATAGGCAAGTAAGAAAACCACAAAGTAAGATAGAAGATAAACAACCAATGTTTGATTTAAAAGGAAGTGTTGCAGATATAAGAACTTAAATATATTCTTCATTTCATTTCGTTCTGGGCATAAAGTTTTTGCTAGAAAACTTTATACTGCATCACTTCATTTCATTTCGTTCTGGGCATAAAGTTTTTGCTAGAAAACTTTATAAAAGGAATAGTGCTACTTTATGGTATGGGACGAATTAAAACACAACTAATAAAGAGAGCATCACATAAGTTGATAGAAACACATCCGACAAGGTTTAAAAAAACTTTTGAAGAAAACAAACCCCTGGTAGAAGACTCCGCAGATATAAAAAGTAAGAAATTACGAAATGTTATAACTGGGTATGTTACAAGATTAGTAAAAACAAGGAGGTAAAAATGTCTGATGACAACTCAATATTTATTGGGAACCGACCGTTTATGAACTATGTTACGGGAGTAGTAATGCAATTTACCACAAAGGGCGCAGAAGAAGTGATAGTAAAAGCAAGAGGTAAGTTTATTGCAAGAGCAGTAGATGTATCGGAAGTTTCTGCAAAAAGATTTCTAGAAGGAAGTGTAAAAGTAAAAGATATTAAAATTGACAGTGAAGAATTTGAAAATAAAGAAGGAAAACAAGTAAGAGTTTCCACAATAGAAATCGCATTAGAAAAAACCAAATAAAAAATTTCTTTTTCTTTTTTTTAACTTTTTTTACAACGATAAATTTATAAAGGTTTTAACTCAAGGATTTAATTGATGAAAAAAAGAAAACTTCCTGTCTGGGTAATAATAATTCTTGTTTTAATTGTACTTTCAGTTATTGGATATATGATGCCTGAACATAGTGGAAATGTGGCTTTAATAAAAGTAGAAGGAGTAATTACGACGCAGGGCGCAAATTCATTATTTACAAAAAGTCAATCATCTTCAAGTATAGTGAAAAAAATACAAATTGCAGAAGAAGATAAACGAATAAAAGCAATAATTTTAGAAATTAATTCTCCTGGCGGAAGCCCAGTTGGAAGTAAAGAAATAGTGGATGCAGTATTAAAAACTGAAAAACCAGTAATAGCATATGTTAGAGATGTTGGTGCATCAGGAGGGTATTGGGTTGCATCAGCAGCAGATGTTCTTTTATCATCAGAATTATCTTTAGTAGGAAGTATAGGAGTAAATGGAGCATACTTAGAATTTTCAGGATTTTTAAATGAATACAATATAAGTTACATACCTTTAACATCTGGAAAATATAAAGATATTAAAAGTCCATTTAAAGAATTAAGTACTGATGATGAAACCAGATTAAGAGAAAAGTTAGATTTAATGCATGAATATTTTTTAGAATCTGTAAAGAAAAATAGGGGTTTAACAGATGAACAAATACTTGAAGTTAAAGAAGCAGATATTTATTTAGGATTACAAGCAAAAAAACTAGGATTAATAGATGCTTTTGGCGGAAAAGATGAAGCACTAAAACTTATTGAAGACCAGTTAGATATTGAAACCGAAATAGAACCATTTGAAGACGAAATGGGATTATTAGATTTGTTCTCAAAAATTATGGCAGAACAAAGTTTTAATATAGGTAAAGGGTTGAGTAATAATTTATTTAAAAATGAAGGTTTAATGTTAAAATAAAATGAAGTGGGGAGTATTATTAATAGTATTAATTTTCTTAACATCATTAGTTTTAGCATCAGAAAAAAACGAAATAAATACTAAATTTTTTGAAGAATCAAATTTTGTAACAAATTCTCAAGAAGTTCAAGGGTATGTGGTAATAAAAGGAAATGTAACTGGGTTAAACGTTGTTGAAAGAATACAAAAAAATATTTATGTAGTTAATATAAAAAATACAAAAAATAGGTTGATTGAAGAAACTCAGAATTCAGAGGGTCAAGTAAGGGGTTATGAAGTTCTTGGAAAAATAAAACCTCAAACAAAAATAAAACAAGAAATAGAAAACAAAGCAAAAATATTTTTTTATAGTGATGTAAAAGAAAAAGAAAAAGAAGAAATTGCAAAAAAGTATGGAAAAATAATTTCAAATGATTTGGACGTCATAGAAATAGAATTAATAGGAGATATAAATCATTTAGCATCTGAAGAGACAGTTTATTTCTTAGAATCAGTACCTGTTTTTACTACATTTAATAATAATGTGCGGTCATATATGAAAACTTCACAAATCTGGAATATTTTAAATTTGACGGGAGAGGGAATTTCAATAGCAGAATGGGATGAGGGTTGGGTTGGAAGTCATGTAGATATAGGTGATAAATTAATTATTGGAGACTCTGGACATTCAATAAAGCCACATGCAACTCATGTAGCCGGAATAATGATGGGAAATGGAACAAGTAATCCACTTTATAAGGGACAAGCACCAAATGTTGCACAATTGATTTCGTGGGAATGGCCAAACTCTGCCATTGAATTAAATAATGAAACAAATATTTCCGTTTCAACATATTCTGCGGTAGTATCTCAAAATTCTTGGGGATACAATCCCAACGTTAATCCTTATTTTGGTGATTATACTTCTTTTTCAAGTTATTATGATAGCATAATCTATGGTGATAAATCAGAAACTGATGATAAAATAAGTATTGTGTTTTCTGCTGGAAATTCTGGTAGTCTTGGTTATAATAGTACCCTTGGTCCGGGAGGAACAGCAAAAAATGTAATTACTGTTGGGTCAATTGATTATGATGATATGGAAATAAGTTTTTATAGTTCATTAGGACCGACAGATGATGGACGAATCAAACCAGATATTGTGGCAATTGGTTGCGGAACTTATGATTCAAATAAGATAACTTCAACATTACCATCTGATTCTTACGGTGGACTGTGTGGAACATCAATGGCAGCACCAGTAGTATCTGGAATAGTTGCATTAATGCATGAAGCATATAATAAAACAAATGAAGTAGATAGAATTCCTTCAACAGATAAAGCAATTTTAATTCATACTGCAACAGACCTGGGAAATGTAGGCCCAGATTATACTTATGGTTGGGGATTAGTAGACGCTAAAAAAGCAACAAAAACAGCATTAAATGCAAACTCATATATTGTAGAAGGAAATATTTCAACCGGAGAACTATTAAATTACTCATTTAATCTATCTCATACTGCAGAAAAATTAAAAGTAACTTTGGTATGGAGTGATCCTCCTGCAACTCCTTTTGCAAATATTGAACTTGCAACAGATTTAGGTATTAACTTAACTTATGCTGATGGAACAGGATATTATGGATGGTTGTTAGATAAAGATAACCCCTCTGAGTTAGCAACAAAAGCAACAAATATGGGTGAAGTAGATGGTAGAAACAATGTAGAACAAGTAGAAATAAACACTCCTGCATTAGGCGAATATAATATTACTATCCAGGGTTATTATGTAACTGACGGACCTCAAGAATTTTCCTTGATATTTTATCAAGATATATTTGAAAATGAAACACCGCAAGTGAACTTTACAATATCTTCTCCTTCAGATGGATATGTTACTGGAATATTAATACAAAATATGAGTGTAACAACATATGATGATGTATCACAAATAATAAATTGTAGTTTAGAAATAAATGGAACAACAAATTACTCAATGAATGTGGATGCATTTATAACAAATACAACTTGTCATCTAAATCACACTTTTAAAGTAGGAGAAAACATAACCTATAAAGTATTCGCACAAGATTATAATGAAAATTGGGGAAAAAGCGAACAAAGAGATATTAATTTTACACACATTCCAATAATACATAATACACAAATAATTTATATTTTTAATGAATCAAATGTTGTTAATATAACTTTAAACGTAAGCGATGAAGATAGTGACACTTTAACTTATGGAATAAACTCTTCCTTGTTTACACAAGATGTAAACTCATTTAATTGGACAACAAATTATGCAGATGCGGGAACATATTCTATATTGTTTAACGTAACTGATGGAACTGAGGTAGTAAACCAAACTGTTACTTTAGTAGTTAATGATAAAGTAAGACTAAATGCAAATGCATCAAATATAACCTCTTCAGTAGAACTTAATATTTATGTTAATGGGAGTTTAAATGAAACAGAACTTTCTGATGTGAATGCTTTAAATTTAACTGATGCTGCAAATAATACGTTAGTAACATTTAATTGGAATTTTAGTCAAGAAAATATTAGTTTAGAACTGGATTATGTAGCAGAAAGTGGAACTTTAATAGTAAAAGGACTGAATTTAAGTTCACAAAATTTTACAAAAACAGTTTATATAAATAAATCAACATCAACATTTAATTATGTGTGTGTTGTGGATGCAGAAGTAGATTTAATATCTTCTCTTTCTTCAGATTGTTCAAATGCAAATGAAACAAATATTCCTTGCCCAGGTACAACTGGCGCATATACTTGTGCAGTAGAAGGAAATTATTTTAAAGTAGCTGGATTAAATCATTCAGCACTAAAAGGTCTTACCGTAACCGCAAGTACTCCTAATCTTAATGGTGGAGGGGGTGGTGGCGGTGGTGACGGTGATGATACAGAAGAAGTAATAGAAGTTTGTAAAGAAGATTGGATATGTGAAGGATTTGGAAAATGTATTGATGAGAAAAAAACTCAAAGATGTTTTGATGGAAACAATTGCGGAACAACCTTACAACAACCTTTATTAGAAAAAGAATGTGTGGTGGAAGAAATTGTTTATCAAACACAAGAAGAAATTGAACCCGAACCTGAACCAATTGTTGTTGCTGTTGAAGAAAAATCAAAATTAAAACAATTTGTTGAAAGTATTGGAATGTGGGTATCAAATTTGAAAAAAGATAAAATAAAAAAAGAAGAAATTGAAGAAACAGTAGAAAATAAAGAATCTAATTTTAAAGTAGATAATTTAAACATAAATGAAAAAGGACAAAAAATATTATTATTTTCTATTGGAATTTTAGCATTTTTAATTGTAATAATTATAATTTTGAAACGATAAAAACTAAATCATTTTTTCTAACTTTACTAACTTTAATTGTTATAGTGCCCTTTTTAGCTGTTGTGGTGGTTTTTTTCTCTTGAATAATCTCTTTTGCTTTAAGTGTAATAACTCCCGTTGTAGGACCTTGAATCATTAATTCATCTCCTTTTTTGAATGTATTACTCTCTATTAATATTTCCGCTACATTATTTTTGTTATAATAATTTGTAACTTTACCAACATATTGTTTATTTTTAGTTGCTTTAGAACCATATTTGTTAGTAAACTCATTAATTGGTTGATTTAAATAAAAACCAGAAGAAAAACCCCGATTATAAACCGTTTTTAATTTTTTTATTAATTGTTTAATTCTAATTTTTGTTAATTTATTATCAATAGCGTCTCTATACGCTTCGGTAACTGTTTTAACATATTCTGGAGAACGATTTCTTCCCTCAATTTTAAAAGATGAAATGCCTGCAGATTTTAATTTGCTTATGAATTCTAAAGTGCATAAATCCTTAGCAGACATAACAAAATTATTATTTAATTTTAGTTCGAATTCTTTATCAATGTCTTTAATAACATATTCTCTTCGACAATTTTGAAGACATTCCCCTCGATTGGCAGATTTTCCAAAAGTGAATTGAGACATAAAACATCTTCCTGATACTGCTACACACATGGCACCATGAACAAAAACTTCTAATTCAATATTTACTTTAGATTTTATTTCTTTAATTTGTTTTAAACTACATTCCCTTGCAATGATTATTCTTTTTGCTCCAAGCTTTTTGTAAAATTTAGCAGATTCTGAGTTTGATACAGATGCTTGTGTCGAAATATGAAAAGGAACTTTGTGTTTTTTGCAAATTTGAATAACAGATAAATCCCAACAAATTACTGCAGAAATATAAGGTTTGGCAGTTTTAATAATTTGTTCAACCCGTTTTAATTCATCTTCATAAACAATTGTGTTAAGAGTAAGATAACGTTTAACTTTTTTACAAACAGTTTTTATTTTTTTTAAATCAGACAATTTAAAGTTTTTAGCATTAGAACGCATATTTAATTCATTAACTCCAAAATATACTGCATCTGCTTTAGCTTGAATGGCCGCTCTTAAACTAGTAAAATTCCCTGCGGGTGATAATAATTCAGGTTTCATATTTGATTGTTAGAAGAATAGTTTAAGAATCTTGCGGTTTATTTAATTTCTGAAAGATTAATACAAGTAAAGTCTTCAATGATTCTAGGACAAGCAGTATTAACCCATGCTTGAATAAACGAAAAATCTTCTAAAGCTTGAAAATTAATATTATTTTCGATGAAAATAAATGCATTCTTTTTTTGTTTTTCTAATTTTGTTTTAAGTTTTAATGCAGAATTAAAATCTTCTTGACCTAATTTTGTTGAAACCAAAATGCCAATATTATTAGCAGAATGATATTTTAATAACGCTGTTCGTTTTTTGTTTTCAATACGGTTAATCTCGGTTTTATCTAATTCGTTTATTAAACCTGTCATAGGATTAAGAACAAAAACTGGTTTTTTAGTTTCTAAAGCAACATTAATAGGGTGAAACTTACCAGTTCCAACAAATAGAATTGCTTCAGCTTCTTTTATTTTAGCAGAACTAGATTCACATCCTAAAACTTGACCACAAAACGGTTGTTTAAATTTTTTAATAAAACATTCTTTACCTGCTTTTTCAAGTTTAACTTTTATATCTTTTAGTTGGTTAACAAATTGAACTGTGGTAATTAACCCCACTTTGTTAGGAAGTTTCTTAATAGAAGAAATATTTAATTTTA
>Ga0075122_10002972_pt1 | contig 10896 bp, 9 predicted proteins | sample AntAceMetag02UKB_FD_69790 | JGI IMG/M metagenome (GOLD analysis project Ga0075122, IMG submission 69790) | Saline lake microbial communities from Ace Lake, Antarctica - Antarctic Ace Lake Metagenome 02UKB | ecosystem: Environmental > Aquatic > Non-marine Saline and Alkaline > Saline | place...
CAAAGAGAGAGGTCAATACCGGTCAATTGCATCATTAATTCAAGAGCACTTTTTGACATCTGTTCCGAGGTTTCCTCAACTCCGAGTATTTCTCGGATGATTTTAAGGTTTTGTTTCCGGGACCGATTCAATACTCTTTTTTTCATCACGCTTCCTCCATCAGTTATAGTTGCCATCATCTTAACTTATTTTTTTTGCATTGCCACAAAGTCCTTCTTTGCAATCAATTCATCCAAATTCTCCTTAAACGTCTGAGGTTCACTCTTTGGCTTGTATTGTCTTTCGGTTATCCACATGATCCAGACCTAATCTACTGCCCGGTGGATGACCATATCTGTCCGATTTGCTGGTTAAAATAATTTAACTGGCTGGGATTTGGGCTGGATTTTCTGGATAAATTTTGATTGAATTTTTATAGGAATGCGCAAATCAAAATATGGTTTGATTTTTCTTAACTGGTTTTGGCAGCTTCATAGCCAATGATTGCTTTTTTTCTGGACGAACCCCAACGATACTGATGCGTGGCACCACTTTTTGCGATTACACGATGGCAAGGAATTAAATAGCCAATAGGATTAATGGCAATAGCATTTGCTACAGCTCGAAATGCTGTTGGACGACCGATATATGTGGCAATATCCTGATACGAAACTACTTTACCTTCAGGAATGGATAATAATGCCCGCCATACGTTCACTTGGAAATTGGTTCCTTTTAAATGCAAGTGGAATGGATACGATAACTTTGATGGTTCTACTTTGAATATTCTGTTGATTGTCTCTATAGATTGTTCTGTATTGTTTACAAAATTTGCTTCTGGCCAAGCTGTCCTCAACTGATTAAGAGATTCCACTCTCCCTTCTTCTGGGACAAATCCAAGATGGCAAATTCCACGAGTTGTACTAGCAACAAGGCATTCTCCAAATGGCGTCGTACCATATCCATATTGAATATCCAGGCCCGCTCCCATTTGTTTATATTCCCCCGGTGTCATCGCTTCAAAGCTAATAAAAAGATCATGCAGGCGACTTGGGCCTGATAACCCCGCGTCTAATGATATGTCTAGTAAACTACGTGATTCAATCAATTTATCTTTTGTATATTCCAATGTTAGAAATTGCATAAATTGATTTGGGGTTACACCAACCCATCTTTTAAATAGCCTGTTGAAATGAAACTTGCTGAGATGAACACTCTTTGCCATCTGTTCCAATGTCGGTTGAGATTTATAGTGAGTCTCAACAAACTGAATTGCTTTTTCAATTCGTTGATAATCGTCTGCTTCATTTGATAAGCTAGTGTTTGTCATTTTTTCCTCCATTGTTTTATTGAATACAATAGTTGAGTAGCCAAAAACTGACCACCCGAATCTTGCTTTAAATTATAGCAAGATTCGGGTCGCTAATTTGAACTCCGAAAACGCATAATGAATTTCCGAAAGCATAAAAGAAAAGATATAAAACCCAGAAGGAGAAAAAGCATGAAAGCAATGGTCTCGAATAATTCAGAAAAACAAAGTGATGGTCAAATAAATTATCAGATGAATATCAAAGAATGGGGGTTACTTCTTTTTTTATCACTTATTTGGGGTGGGTCTTTTTTCTTTGTTGAAATAGCGGTTAAAGAAATAACCCCACTTACATTAGTATTAGGCCGTGTTGGTTTGGCATCGCTATTTCTACTCTTATTTCTTCATATTAAGGGACTTAGAATGCCTGGTATTTCGAAAATTTGGGGCAGCTTCTTAATAATGGGAATATTGAATAATATTATTCCTTTTAGTTTGATTGTCTGGGGACAAACGCACATTCAGAGCAGTTTAGCGTCCATACTGAATGCGACAACGCCAATATTCACTGTAATCATGGCCCATTTATTAACAAAAGATGAAAAACTGACTTTCAATCGAGGCTTGGGTGTTTTCATTGGTTGGGTTGGTGTCGCGGTACTAATTGGTGTAAATGCGTTGGAAGTATTTGATGTCCACATAATAGGACAAATTGCGGTATTGGGCGCTGCTTTATCATATGCTTGTGCCGGAATTTTTGGCCGCCGTTTTAAAGAGATCAATTCAGCGGTCGTGGCAACAGGAATGTTGATTGGGTCAACCGTTATGATGATTCCCATGGTTTTCATTTTTGAATCACCATTAAACCTGACACCTGGTTTCATCACCTGGGGAGCGATGATTGGACTTTCTCTTATTAGCACATCGATAGCATATATAGTCTATTTTCGCTTACTCGCTTCAGCGGGTGCTACGAATTTGTTACTGGTGACATTTCTTATTCCGGTTAGCGCTATATTTTTAGGAGTAATGGTGTTGGGGGAACAACTCAAATGGAATGATTTTGGGGGAATGAGTCTTATTTTTATGGGCCTCATTGCGATTGATGGTCGAGTATTCAAATTGTTGAAGAGAAATTAGAATGAAGGTACCAATAGAGCTGCTTTTAAGATCGTGGACACCGCATAGTCAATAACTTCTTTTTGCATTGTTCCAATCGTTAGTTTTAAGTCAACAATCTATGAAATTGGCTTTAAAATGACCGATAAGTATCACAATTTATTATAATCACATAAAGGGATGGTATTTAAAATAATCCTTATAATCAATTTATGGGAAGGTCCCATTTGAGAGTAACGGGAACATTAGGAATCAACAGCGTTTCGTTAACTGACGCGGTTTTAAAGTCGCAATACCAGGTTTTTCAGGTAGTTTTCTGGTAATCTATCAGCCTTGTTTTTTGATCTGATCAACTTAAGATGATATTGCAGAAGTTGTGCTGCAATTGTTGTACATGATCTTCTACTACCTAAACGTATCTTAAAATTCAAAGAAGAGGAGATGAAATGAAACGATGCCTTTTATTGTTGTTGAGTCTTTTATTACCCAGTTTATTATCCGCAGAGTTCAGTGTAGGGGATGTGCCGTCATCAATTACGATTCAGGGAGAGGGTGGGGGAAGAATAGACGGTTCTTCCTGGAGCAGCAGCCATCTGATGGGCCAGCTTACATTGCTTACCTATGTTGATCCTGATGAAAGAGATCTAAATGAAAATGCCATGAAAGCTATTGATGAACTCAAAATTTCGAAAGATCAGTTAAAAAGAGTCTCAATCATTAATATGGACGCAACCTGGATACCCTCCTCACTCATTAAAAAGGGATTGAAGGATGCCCAGAAAGAGAAAATGGATACCATTTTCGTGATGGACATGGAGAAATCCCTGGTTAAAAAATGGGACCTTGAAGACGACAGCAATGACATTCTGATCATATCATCGAAAGGCCGGGTTCTTTTTAGCAAAGATGGTGAATTATCAGAAAAAGATATCAAAAATATGCTTGTAGTCCTAAAAGAGAATCTGCCTTGAGACAAGTTTTGGACTCAGTCTATTCCATTTGAAGTTAGCATATTTTCATATTGATTATTTTATCTAGATCTCTTCATGTGCCTGTGGACAGGATGGGCCCTGGAAGGAGTTTGCCGGTTATGCTCCCAATTTTGCAGCCCTGAGTGGGGTCTGGCTGGGTTAACAGGCTATCCGGACACCATGCCAACTGAATTTATGGGCTCAGATGACATAAAGAGCGCCTTCACCACTGCCGATGCTATCATGACGGCTTTGATCTATCGACAACGCACCGGAGAGGGGCAATATATTGATCTTTCATCCACCGAGGCTATTGCCGCCTGTTGTGGGATCAATTCCTCAAGGCTGTAATTACGGGAAAACGCTCGGAAAGGAATGGTAACCGAGATCCCATGGCAGCACCCCGTCATGGGTTCAGAGTGGATTACTGAACCACCCTGGCGATTATCGGAAACTCCGGCAAAAATAAAGCGACATGGCCCGTTATTCGGTGAACATAATCAGGAGGTTTACCATGATCTGCTGGGGTTATCCAACGAAGAGATCAAAAAGCTGGAAGAGAAAGAGATAATTTTTTAAGGTCTGCAGGGTTCAAGGAAATCACAATACTCACTAGATACTCCAAGGATTATCATCTTTGAACCTGCCTGGTCCAAAACTTAATTTTTGCAACATTGACAATAAAATAGATACAACATTTAGGACCCAGGCACTAACCCGAACTTCTTCTCCCAGATCAGCTAACAAAGATAGAATTCCACAGAAAACATTTCAGGAGGTCGGATCTATTTTGGTACTCTGAATGTGTCTTTTTACTTGTTTTCTCCAGTATTTTACTAGTTTTTTTTCAACCAGTTGAAATTATATTACTAAACTTTGTTTTAGGGTATAATAGGTTCACTTTAAAATCCGTAAAATCGATCAAACACTCAAAAAGAAGGAGAAGGATGGCTTTCAGACGTATTCTCAGTGGTTTAGATTATTTTATCCCGAAGATGGAGCTTACAGACGTCGTTTCAATCAACAAATGCAGAATTATTGTCAGAACATCACTGATTATCAGTCTTTTCACGATTCTGGGCTCCCTTCGAGGCTTTGCTTCTGCCTATTTGTTAACCTTCAGTATTATCGCTCTCGTAACCGGCTTGCTGATTTTAGTGCTGTTATTCACCTTGAAGATAACAGGTCAATTCAGACTATTTGGAAATTTTATTCTTCTCCTGTATTATCTGCTTTTGGTATATACAATTATGCGTTCAGGGGGAATTTCAGCCAGTACCTCCATTTTTCTAGTCAATATCACGCTGCTTGGCTTTTTGTTTGGGGATTACCGAACAGGGTTGCTCTGGGGAGCAGTCATTTTGGGAACGATTATAATCTTTAACTTGATGGAAAGTAATGGGTATGAATTCCAGAAGTTTATCAAGGAAAGCTATCATGGTAATCTATATTCAACCCTGGTGGCGACTTTCGCTCTAGGAGCTGTTTTTGAACGCTCTGCTGCCGGAAATCTGGCAAAGTTTACCGAAGAACGAAACCAATCCGAATCTAAAGCACTTCAATTACAAGAAATACTAGATGAAACCGGACAGGTCATGAAGGCTGTTTCCAATGGTGACCTAACCCAACGGATCCATTCCAATTTGGATGGGGAGCTTGCCGTGCTAAAGACCAGCGTCAATGATACCATCCAATTGTTGGGAGAAACACTATCTGGTGTCAGAAATATTGCAATCCAGTTGGACATTAGCTCTGACGAGGTGGCGCAATCTGCCCAAAGTCTTGCTGCGGGTACCTCTCAGCAAGCTGACAGCTTGGAAGACGTAACCCAATCCATGCAAAGTATCAAGTCAAATGCGGAAACCAATAAAGAGAATGCCAATTTGGCGCAGGAGTTCACCGACCAAACATCAAAAGGGGTTAGCCGAGGGAATGAACAAATGGAAGCTATGTTAACCTCAATGAAAGAGATTAATGAAACCTCCGCCAATGTCTCAAAAGTCATCAAGGTCATTGATGAAATCGCTTTCCAAACAAATCTGCTGGCTTTAAATGCCGCAGTGGAAGCTGCCCGAGCTGGGAAATATGGTAAAAGTTTTGCGGTTGTTGCAGAAGAGGTTAGAAACCTCGCTTCCAGGAGTGCTGAAGCGGTAAAAGGGACAACAGATCTAATAGAAACCTCAAGTAAAGAAGTTGAAAACGGGGTAAAAAATGCGGATCAAACAGCAGAAATTCTGACCGGTTTTACAGCCAGTATTGAGAAGATCAATAGTTTTGTTGTTGAAATAACGAGCAATTCATCAGATCAGGATGGTGAGATCACAAAAGTTAATGATAGTCTGGTTCAAGTTAATTGTGTGGTACAACAGAACTCAGCCATTGCTGAACAAACAGCAGCAGCAACGGAAGAGCTTTCGGGGCAAGCCAATTTGCTCCAGGAGATGATGAACAAGTTTCATCTGGAAAACCAGAATAATGTAACCATTGTTTAATGAGGCAGGGAGAGAGATCTGTCAGGAAAATCAATCGCTGCTTTTCAGTTTTTCCATTCTAAACATGGTCATGCTGGGCTCAAAAAACGTGACCTCATTGCTGTAACAGGCATTGGTTTTGTGAATTATAAAAGGCGCCCTCTGCTGCAGGACACCTTTTGACTTTAGTGATGTGATTTCTTATCATCTCCTCAATATCTCAGAGAAAGCGGTGAAGTGGTATCTGATCAAATGTCTTTTCATTGGCCTAAAACCAACTTCGAGGGTCTTTTCAGCATGCGGCAAGCGGAAGTTTCTGATATTCCTTTTAACATCCCTTTGACTAAAAGGTTTCGAAGCGGTTGAGAAGAAAACCAGTAAATAAAGTCGACCCAGGTTCGGGGTTGGAAATGATTGATGATCTTGAGCTCAGTATTGTATTGACGAGGTGTTAATTCGAAACTTAATACAGAGTCTCCTGACTGCCGCCTTTCTGAAAGGAGTATCATCTTAGCGGGTGGACTGAACTCCAAAACCCGCCAGAAATCCAGAACTTCGCCGACCCAAAGTTCATCTGGATGCCTTCGGCCTCTCCAAAGACCGAATCCACCAACCAGCCGGTCGACCAGTCCCCTTATCTTCCAGAATAAATCGCCGTAATACCAGCCATGCTGACCACCAATTTGGCGGATGGCAGGCCAGATTGTTTCGGGAGATCCTTTCAGAAGAACGGTATACCCACTTTGAAAGAAAGTCCCCCCAGAATAGTCAGCATCACCCTCATTCAGCATCTCAGGGGGACGCATTTCTCCTGCATCAGTCCAGCGGGACTGCACCAGATGTTGGGTATCGGCTTGAATGGCCCTTCTGATAGCTTCTCTGCAGGTGATAAGATCCTGGGGGATGATACGGGTAATGCGGTGGTCTTTTAAGACGACTTGTACCGCCAACCCTTCGAAAAGCGGCTGGGAAATGCTGCTTGGAAGGGGCAAAATGAATTTAACCAGTGCAAATCCCAGTTTCTGCCCTAAATCGAATTTGGGAGCGTTGATAAATGCTGGTTTTTTAAGACCCTTTTCTTCTGCACAGATATAGAATAGTTCCCGGTATGTCAGTACATCCGGGCCACCAATCTCGAAGGATTCATTTTCGGTTTCCGGTTTTTTCAGACACTCAACCAGATAGATCAAGACATTGCGAATACTGATCGGTTGAAGTCGCGTATTGATAAAAGATTCCGGAATGATAAAAATGGGAAGCCGTTCGAACAGATAACGGATGATTTCATAGCAGGCGCTTCCGGAACCAATAATCTGAGCAGCCCGAAATCTGGTGACGGCAATATTACCCGATTGCAGAATATCACCCACTTCATATCGGCTTTTAAGATGATTACTGGTATTGGGCTGATCCCAGCCCAGACCGCCAAGGTAAATAATCCTTTTTACCCCGGCATTTTCAGACGCCTCCAGAAGGTTTTTAGCGGCGATACGGTCAGCATTGGCAAAGTCTTTTTGATCCGAGATCATTGAATGAACCAGATAATATACGACCTGGCAGCCATGTATCGCGCTCTCCAGTGAATCAGGGGCCATCAGATCGGCCTGAACGAGTTCGATATTCGAATGGCTCGACCAGGGGCGTCCTTGAAGCTTGGTCAATGACCGGGCGATGGCTCGAACACGATAGCCCTTTTCCAGCAACTGTGGAACTAGTCGTCCTCCAATATAGCCGGTTGCACCGGTCACTAAAATTGTCCGCGATTCCATACTGTTATCTGTAGGAGTGAAAAAAAGCTTGACGATTAGCCACTCTAATAGTACGCATACGTATAGTATGCGAACAGAATATATTTGTCAATTTATATCTAAGTAGGTCACCCACAAACATTTATTTGTTATTGAGAATTCCAACTAAAGATCGGACTTAAAATGTACGAAGAACCACTTGGCCGTTTAATATTCAGAACTAACAAAGCACTTAAGAAACGGATCACATTTATTGTTTCCGATTACCAGTTAACGGTTCCTCAATATGGAATTCTCAGGAGATTGTATGAGCAGGAAGGTCTTTCTGCCAGTGATTTGGGAAAACAGGTTTATACAGACAGTTCAACAATGATGGCAATTTTAGATCGGTTAGAAAAAAACAATCTCATTCAAAGGATACCGCATGACACAGATCGGCGCATGAACAGTATTTTACTGACTGATCAAGCAAGGGAATTTTTACCCGAAATGATGGCCAGGGTTATAGAGCTGGAGAAATCAATTTTTGGAGAATTGAGTGCGGAAGAAGTAACAAATTTACGGTATAGTCTCACCAAGGTATATGATTTTTCGATTTCTAAATAACCCTAGCGCAGGTGTCTCTATTTGTGCCCACTTGTTTCTGACCTTACGTATATATCTATCCGTTACATTTACTTTTCACTATTACATTTTCCCTCGTGTCGCAAATCCTCTTGCAGAAATTGATTCCTTATAACATCCCTTAAATGGAGACAAAATGAATTCTATCATTGGGAATATTTTTCCCTCACTGTATTTTTTACCTGGGGCAGTTGTTATTTTCATCGCTGTTGTGTCTTTCATCCATTACTATACCTTTGGTCCAAAAACATTTAAAGACGATGGGCAGGAAAAGATCATGTGGTGGTCGAAATGGGAACGAATCATCCATATAATTCTGATGATTACATTCGTTATCATGACCCTGACGGGTTTGACATTGTCATTTTCAGCGCAGAAAACAGGTGTCGGATTGATCGACTCTGTCAGATTACTTCATAACATTGGTCCAGTATTTGGCGTGGCCACTGGGTTGATGCTGATTATTTGGGTTAGATTTGGGATTTTTAAACGTTATGACCTAACCTGGTTTCGCCATCTCGGAGGATATCTGGGTTATAAAGGTTCACTCAAGGCAGGAAAATTTAATGCCGGACAAAAAGTCTGGTTTTGGATCGCTCTGATCTGTGGGATTATGCTGGGTGTTACAGGCGGAAGGATAGAGGGATTGCAAGCCGGACCTACCAAAGATCTGATGCTTGCTCTTCATCTTGTTTGTGCATCCTGCATGTTGGGAATGTTTATGGTTCATCTTTATATGTCTTTGTTCCTGGTAAAAGGATCCTTCATGGGAATTATGACCGGAAAAATCAGCAAAATGAAAGCTCAGATAATGCACTCGGAAGCACAGCTGAACAAGACACCATAATTTCGATTCCGGAAGAAGGAAATTCAGGAGACAATATTACTCACTATCAGAAAGTTTGAGTTTTATGATGAAATCAGGTCTGGCATTGGGTGGCGAGATTTCTGGAGCGGTTCTGGCTTTGGTGAGTTATGATCCCAATCAGGAGCAAACAGGCAGCGATAAATTTGGAATTCTATTATAGAGAGATCAGCAAGTCAATTCATGGATTGTCTGCTGAAGCCAGGACCGAAACGCATCATTGGGGTCCTTAAACTTCAGCGACACGAAATATCCGTCACGGACTCGATACTGATCAATTATCTGAACAGTTGATGATGACCCCACAGGCTCCTCCAATAGCATGCAGGGATTGGTTCGTTTTGGGATTTTTCTGGCTGAAAAAATTTTGCATCCACCTTCTGAAATATTGATAAATTGCCCGGATTGATTCCTTTTCAAGGTTTTAATAATGAGTTTGGCTTGATAAGAAAACCGGTGCGAAAGTCGGGTTGCCTTGGCGATTCCCTGGATCATCCCCTGGAATATGAATCCATGAAAGGGTAGTACGCTGAACCAATAAATCATACCAGCCAAACCATCTGCCTGATACCAGGCGGTTTGGCGTATCTGCACAGAATGAGAATCGATCTGTTGAAGCTGAAAATCTAAAACGGCCTTTCCCGGAAGTTTCATTTCCGCGACCAGGGTTAACTGGTTGGGAGAAGCAACCAGATGCACCCGCCAAACATCCAACGCATCACCCGGTCGTAGCTCTTCCGCATGACGCCTGCCACGGCTCAGACCCACACCTCCAACCAGTCGATCCAGAAAACCACGAATTTTCCACAACCAGTTTCCATAATACCATCCGGTCTCCCCACCGATTCTGACGACACTTCTCCAGACATCATTGATAGGTGCCCGCATAGTGAGTTGACGATGGTCTTTGTACAGTCTTTTTCCAGCTTCATTTCGATTCGATTTTTTTAACCATTCGAGATCTGGTGTCTCACCGGCATCGGTCCAATGTGTCTCAACCCCATCGGTGTTGGCCTGATTGATAAACAGTCGCAACGCCTGACGCATTTCCATCGGTTTTGAGGGAATCAATTGCTGTATCGCCTCATTTTGACAAACTGCCGATTGCTTCAGGCTCTCTACCAGCTGATAAACTTTGCCTGCAGGAACCGGTGTCGTCATATGAATCCAATAAGCACTCAATCGCGAATTGAAAAAGGGAAGACAAAGAAATCGTCTTCCTGGCAACCCCGCTTCCTCTTTATAAATCTGCATCAACTCTTGATAAGTTGATTCCTGGGGGCCACCCAACTCGAACGACCTGTTCAACATGTCCGGATTGTTGAGACAGTCTGTCATATAATCAATTAAATCGGGAGTGGCAAGCGGTTGACAGGGTGATTTCATCCAACGCAGTCCGGGAACTGTATTAAATCGATCAACCAGATGGTGGATGATCTCAAACGCAACACTTCCACAACCCAGAATAACCGCCACATGTAGGGAAGTAACCGGCGTCTTTCCCGAATGTAAAATGGTCTTCACTTCCCGACGTGATTTCAGAAACGGACTCAATCGAACATCAGTTCCCCAGATAGCGCATAGATGAATCAATTGTTTCCATTCAGCTTCATCGGCAGCCTCAATCATGTTGGCGGAAGCCTGAAAATCTGCGCTATATTCACTGCTTAATGGATTCAAGGGCGGAATCAGATAGTACCCGGATGCACACCCTTTCGCTGCACGAATGGTTGATTCTCGGTCCAGTATATCAGCCTGTACCATTTCGATATTTGGGTGATGTGCCCAGGAACGTGTCTGTAACTTAGTC
>Ga0075122_10002973_pt1 | contig 10892 bp, 23 predicted proteins | sample AntAceMetag02UKB_FD_69790 | JGI IMG/M metagenome (GOLD analysis project Ga0075122, IMG submission 69790) | Saline lake microbial communities from Ace Lake, Antarctica - Antarctic Ace Lake Metagenome 02UKB | ecosystem: Environmental > Aquatic > Non-marine Saline and Alkaline > Saline | place...
CCTTGAAACACCATACTCTTTAGCAATTTCGCCAGTTGTCTTCCACATACCCTATGTTTTGTTGCAATTGTTTCGTTTTAGTGTGGCAGTCATCACAACTTTCATGGCTGTCACAAATGTCCACTTCCTCAGAAAGACACCCCTCGCGTTCCATGGCAGCCGTTCTCCAGTCCCAAGTGGTAATCTTCTTGGGGAGAATGTCCTTCAGCGCGGCTGCGATTTCAGGTAGAAGCTCAGCACTTTTGAGTGGCGTGTCGGCATAGTGTTGCCAACAGGCTATCACCATGTTGGCACACTCACTGATGACTTCTCCTCGCTTCTTATTCTCCATACTCCACCTCCCAATCCTCGGATGGAAATTCGTGCCACCCAAGTCCAAAGCCTGTCGACTTGTCGTCAGCTTGGATCATTATTTTCCCTGATGGGACAACCTCACGTTGGTACCTCTCCCCGGCAACAAAGACAAGCGCTATCTTCCCTTTGAGATTGTCATTGCTTCCAATGTAAGTTCCTCTTGTCATCGGTTATCCTTTCACTACTGCGATCGGTTGCAAACGTAAGCGGATGTCAACGAGGGTCCGTTGGCGCTCCATTACCACTTTGATGTCCTTGTAAGCCCCTGGTGCCTCGTCCAGGTTCTTCTCACCATTGATACTGTGAAGGATGCCTTTCATCTTGGCTTGCTCATCTTCCAGCGACAGGGTTCGGCAAGCTTGCTTTCGTCCCATCCTTCGTCCAGCACCATGGGAACATGATTGGAAGCTCTCTGTATTGCCACGTCCCTCCACGATGTACGATGTCGTCCCCTGGCTGCCAGGTATGATCCCGATCTCTCCCAGCTTTGCCGACGTGGCACCCTTCCGGTGGACCATGACGTTCTTCCCGAAGTGGTTTTCCATGCGAGCGTAGTTGTGGGCGATGTTGATCGGGTCAAACATACTGAACATTCGATTGTGAACTTCCTTCAAGACTTCAGCGACTTGTGTCATCATCTCCCGCCGATTCCTTAGCGCGAACTCGGTACAGAATTCCATCTCGTTGATGTAATTTTGACCTTCAAAGGAATCTATCGGGAGGAATGCCAGATCGAATGACTCTGGGACACCAGCGTGCCACCACTTGTTCAACCTCTTGGCGACCTTGTTGTAGTGATCGGCGACCTGTTTACCAAGGTTACGGGAGCCGGAGTGGATCATCACCCACAGGTTCCCCTCAACATCCAACTGGAGTTCGATGAAGTGGTTACCACCACCAAGGGTACCAAGCGACTGGCGAGCTTTGAAGTACTCCCGATCAACGATCGGCATATACTTTCCACTCACGTCTGGCATCAAGGTTTCCATACGTGCGGTACGATGCTTGGCGAAGCCTACCGGAATCCTTCCACGTATCTTACTTAGAATCTTCTTGAGTGTCTCTTCGTCGGGACGCCTCAGGGATGTCTGCATGGCGTACATACCACAACCGATGTCGACTCCGACAGCGTTGGGTACTACCACACCATTGGCTGCCATCACCCCACCGATAGGCATCCCGTAGCCCATGTGGGCGTCCGGCATGAGAGCGATATGGTGAAAGGCAAATGGGAGGTTGGCGAGGTTGTGCGCCTGTTTGAGCGCTACATCTTCGAGATCGGAAACCCACATCTTGATCGGGAGATTCTGTGACACGTCGACTTTCATTGCTTTACCCTTCGTCTTCACCTTGGAATACTCTAAGTGGACGGCGACCTACACATAGTTCACGTGGCAGGACACCATCCAATGCGTCCTCGATTGCGTCATAACTTGTGTACCTTGTGCAGTCACGCTCGATGGGTTTCTCAGCATACCTGTTCCAACAAGCGACGGCTGCTTCGACGCAACGTTGCGCAACTTCATTTCTCGACTGACTCACTATCACCTCCTACTGGTATGGGAATTGGTATGAGACGCACACTACTTTTTCTGCAAACCCGACAATACACCAGGCGTGAGTTCCCGATGAACCAAACCATTAAGTTGCATTGAACCAACTCCCGAAAATAGCTTGTAACTGTTTGATAGGTAGCCCACCTTGATTGGCTACCACTTCGCCATTTGACCATCGGACGTTACAGAGACGCTGATAACGCCCCTGTGCGTCCTCTGAACAAATGAAGACCTCAATGATATACGGGTCGATTCGCACACCCATCATTCCTGGGTTTAACGGATAGACTTCTAACATTATTCCCTACTTGTCCTACACCCGGCGGTGTTGAAGATAACCTCCAGAGCGTCAATGTCGATGTCGGGTACATCACACTCCACTTCACCATCACGGAAGATGGCGATCCCTTGAATCTGGGCGCGTGTTAGGCGTCCCAACATGGCTTCAACCCCATCAATTAACATGATGATGAGGGCGGTCGGTTCCAACTGGACAGCGATCACCTCAGGTTTGCCTGGTCTGTCTGGCAGCCGGTAGGCACGCATGTGTCCGTCACCTCTTACCGTGATCTCAGCGATCGTCTCCTTGACCCCTATGGGTTCCGGCTCGTCTCTGCTGAAGCTGATGTCCCCAACGTAGATGCTCACCATCTGATCACCTTTGGCAGGTTCAATGATACCCACTGGGTACTGACCGTTGTCATCATAGTCGGTTGACCATTGGTACAGAATTCCAACCTCCCAGATACCGTCCTCCAAGTACCAGCACTCTTGGGCTTCATTCCCGACGTATGTCTTCTGACATTGGCATGGATTGACTTCAGCAAGATAGACATCCGGTCCACTTTGTGTCCGGATAAGTTGGTAGTCAAGAGGTTTACCACATACGTTGCAGTTCATAATCATGATGGTTGCCTTTCGGTTTTGAGATTATTTGACCACCGTGATATTGGTACCACGGAACCATACATCGTCTGCGCCTTTTGGTGTGTTTACACGTACCTTGTACTGTCGACCCTCAATGTCGATATCAACAATACGACCGTGGACACCAATGTTGAGATCAACATTTTGTCCACGACGTAGGTTCAGGTCGAAGTTGATGCTCGGTGAGGGTTTGGATGGCGGCTCGGGTGTGCAGTGTTAACTATCAAAAATTGCAACGTAACCCCAACCCCGCTTCACTGCATCTAAAGGGAATCCATACCCCTCGCTGGTCAACCAGGTTAACATTGGATTGGCTTCTACAAGACTGACTTCGACAATGCCATGGAAGCAATACAGGAAGCCGTCCTGATCCAAACACCAGTTTTCCACTTCAGCCGGAAGGTCTACTGCTTTGATCATTGGTACCAATGAGAATGGATGACTCATTAGGACCTCATCGCTTGGTATATCGACCTCAATTTCCCAAGGTCCATCTTTCGGAGCAAGTTTATTTGGCAGCCGTCGTTGATCTTACCAATCAGTTTCCCTTGGAGTTGCAGGGTGCGAACTTCCTCCAACTCATTCGGCTTGGGAACTGCCACTTGACTGGAATCCCATCTATCTGAACCTATACGCCCACCATCAAGCTTCCTGAACTTGAAGTGACCCACTACAACCTGTGTCTTAGTGACTCGATCAACGGTGACGATCCGCCGGATTCTATTATAGTTTGTAAGGTGGATGAGGGTGTCACCTGGCTGTACGTTTTCAAGTCTCATGACTCTTCTCTCTTGTCATAAATGACGATGTCGTATGTGATCGAATCCCTGTCGGCTGGATTATAGATCGTAACGGTTCTGTTGTCTATGTCAACATTGACTTCAACTCGACACTTTTCCTCTACCCAGTCCGTCCAATACCACTTGAGAGCTAACTCTTTGATACCCTCTTCATCCGTGGCATAGGTTTCCGAAACAAAAATTTCGTAGTTAATCAGATAGAAGGTGTAGATGGTCATGAGGCCACCTTGACAGTCCGCCCGAAAGAACCATGTGGAACCCGCTTCGTAAACAGTTGCTTTTGACTATATCTAATTCAAGCTCATCGAATGTTTTGCCACAAACCTGGCAGAAAATTGTCTTGATGCCACCGGCATCCATGGTGATTCTTTTGGCGAAATGCTCACACTTGTGGATGAGTTTGTCCTTCTCATCTTGCAGGGCGACAATCTTGGCGTCGATCTGTTCCGCCCGTGTGTGTATCGCTTCACACTTGTTCAAATTGGATGTTATACTGGCAGCAAGTACACTGAACTCGATGGTCTTATCCAACCCTTGACGTATCAGACTCCCTCGCGAAAATGTCTTGGCAAGGATACCGGCGATCAGTGATTGGTCAATACTCACGACAAGTGTTCTCCTTCCTCTTTGGCTTGGATGGCATACTGGAGCATGTTGTGAGTCTCTTCTTTTAGACGACGAGCCGATCCCTGGTTTATCAAGAGAATGTCGACCTGTTCGTTATTCGACCCGGTGATGAGGGTCAACAGTTTGGTCATGTTGAGCGCGGCTTCGTTCAAGTCTGTCCTACTGCTCATGCTTGTTCCTCCTCAAGATGTGTTACAATGCCCTTGACACGCCACCAGATATCAACTACCATTAGTGAAACCTCAGTGAAACCTCAGGTCGAAAATTTCCTCAAAGAAACCGCCGTCCCAGTAGTCGATCATTTCACCTGTGTTACTGAGTCTGATACGCTTACTACCACACCATAGTTCGATGTTATTCGACCTTATACGTCCCAGACGAACCTCACGTTGGAACATCACAATGATAGTCTCACTGACAGTGACCATTACCGTCCCTATCAACTTAGGGAGTTTTGCAATGATCTCGCGACGGGTGAGCGGGATGTCCATCCCGTTGAAGAAGCCACACTCTGGAAACCACGTATCGACGACTACATCCTCGTCATTTTCGAGCATGAGTAAAAGTTCCTCACTGGTCATGTCGCCACCACAAGAGTAGATTATGGTTTTCATCTTGACTCATTCTCCAATACGAAGGTTAGTTTCTTACCTGGACACATTCGTTTCAATGCCTGATCCCCTAAGTCAACCATCGGAATCGAATGACATATGATGGTGTCACCGTCGAGCGCATCCCTGATGATATTTATCAGGTGTCGATTCCGGTCGACGTGTGGAACTTCATACCGCATAGGTTTCACCATCCTTATGGCAGTTTACCCATTCGATCTCCTTCACATCAGTAACAAATACCTTGACACCGGCAGCGATGTACATGTCTGCTTCGGTTTCTGTCTTAATACGTCGAACCCTCCTGACCACATTCTTACTAACTGCTCTCATCCGGATGTGGGCATCTCTGAAGTTACCTTTGTGTAGGCAGAGAGGCTTCCATTTATCAGTTAGGCGTTCAATGATGAAGAGTTTACTCATAGTAGGTTTCACCCTTAGAAAAGTAGTTGTGCCCGTTCGTGGAAGAAGCCGCCGTCCCATTCGTCTACCAGGTCACCATCAGAGTCCACCATGATACGATGTCCTATGAGTATACTACAAGTATACACGATGAAAGATGGTTTGTCAAATGGAATTCTCAACGGAATCTTTAATCAAGTTGCGAAGCTCATCCACAGTGACGACCAGGTCACGTTTCCGTTCGTTGCAGACACAGCACAGGGTTTGAAGATTGCTCGGATGGTTACCACCCCCTCTGGACCTCGGAATGATATGATCCTTCGTGAGCATCACGAGGTCACCCTCGGTGTCCATGCCATAGAGGTTGAAGTGAGGTCGCTTGTCTCGTGGTGGTAGCTCCAATTGGAACTGGATGCCCTCCATACCACAGCAGAGGCATCGGGGGCTTCTCTGGAGGCATCTGATCCGTTCTGAGCCCATCTTAACTCTCCAGGTGACACCGTCGATGACGTAGTCGACGATCTTGTACTGCTCGGTATCATCCATCGCGATATACGGGAGGACATCTTCCACGTCGAAGACTCCAAGTACCTGATACGAAATCTGGCGAGCCTTGACCTGTCCACCTTTCCCTAGAAACTTGTACAAAACCTGTGTCATACTCTCTCCAATTTGATGATGTGGAACTCAGTCTCGAATATCCTGTCTTCTATCACAGAGATCATCATACGAGTTGGCGAGTGGATTACTTCAAGGTCTTCTTCAGGGTAATTTCCCTGACAGATGTGATTGACAGCGATCTTCCGCAACTCGTCATAACTGGTAGCGTCGGTCGGGACAGTCAGCCAGCATCGGAGTGGTGGACAACAGGAAGATTTCATTCATTACCGGTCTTTCTCATAGTCTGAGTATGTGTCGTTATGCTGCCAGCACCACTTACCATTTGTGGCTTTCCTCTTACACCGGCAACGCTCATAGTACATCTCGAAGCCGCTCTTGCCTCGACCCGTCCTACGATAGGTGTCTCGCTTCCAGACAGTAGCTGCACATTGCGTCATCTAAAGTTCCCAAGGTGAAATGAGTAATTCGGAACCTTCCTTGGAACCTTCGTTGCCAGCCATCGACCCGACTTGCTGGTAGAAGCCTCGGTAAAGCTTTCTGATCTCCGGGACGTTGTTGTAAGAGAGAACCCAGTTCTTTCTATCCTTGACTGCTCTGTACAATCTGTTGTGTTCTTTCTCATCGAACGGGTGAAGATACAATCCTTCCCCGATCTGCCAGTATGGTGGATCAAGGTATGCCATATCGACCTTGCCAAGATGTGGCTGGTAATCGCCGGAGTAACACTTACCTCCAATGATCTCCACGCTGTTGAGTAGACGCGAACATTTTGTCACGTTCTTACACAGTTTCTCGACGTTCCATCGACAGTTGATCTTGTACTTGCTCCGTTGATCTTTCCCGCCTTGTAGACCACCCCGTGGACCACGACCACCATGTGATAGCCGGTTGACGATCAGCGACTCCAACCCTGATCCAACACCACGCTTAACGCGGGCTTTGGATCGGAGAAAGAGATCGACTGATGGTTTGACACCTCGGATACCCTGGTTCAAGCGGCTGGGGTTTTTGATGACGGCATTCCATAATCTCGCCAGGGACACGTCCCGCTCATTCATGACAAGTGAATCAATCACTCCTCGCTTCAGAAGCTTCAACGTGATACCACCACCACCGAAGAACAGTTCGCCGAAGACACCGCCTCCGTACTGATCCTCGACTACATCAGCGATGAAGTTCGACCACTTCCCTTTGCTCTTACCACCAGGGTATCTTAGAAACATGTCAACCTCACACAAGTTCAAGTTCTTCGGGGGTCAGGATTTCCAACCGATCTTTCTCTGGGAGGAACCACAAAGGCTTCTCCATTTCCTTCAACTCGGCAGCCGAGAAGAATTCGTCAAAGGTCTTACTACTGCTGGTGTCATAGCCCACTACCATGGGACCAATATTGAACAGTTCCGCCTCGATAGGCATCCACTCAATGAAATCACGTCCCGTGTCTGTCACCCAGTAGTGGACACACCCGTCGCTGTTTTTTTCCCCGGGGCTCTTGGCAAGCAGTCCGAAGTGAATCAGGTAGTTGTAGTTTGTCGAGAAGCCTCTTGCCGCGTGCCCCGACAGGTAAGGGAACCCGGTGGGGTACGACATCGTTTTGATGTCATTGAACCGATGGTAGTGATCCATGGCGGCGAGCAATGTGACCATCCCCTTGCTGAGGACAGCACGGTGGGCACCAGTGACTTCCATCGTCAACGGGTCAAAGAAATGATCCCCGCTGGATTGGACCTTCTTGGCGAAACGGATACATTCTGCCAGGTTGTTTCCGAGGTACTTCCAGCAGATTTTTCCGTTGATGTTCACGGTGGTTACGTCACAGTCAAAACTATCATCAGTCAGGTTGTGTCAAATCCACGTTTGGTCTCCCAAGTAAGGTGAAAGGTGATGTCTATCTAAAGTATAACACACTTCAGATGATTGTCAAGAACTATTTCCGTAAGTTGCCAGAAACCCATCAGCATTCATAACGGCGAACTCAAGCTCGCTGTACTCTCCCACAATTTGCTGTACGACCTCAAGTTTCTTCATTGGGTGGCGAGGTTTCAATTCATCAAGAGCGTCAACGAAGGCTGTCAAATCCTCCAACCGCTCCCGAGCTATATAGTCCACGTACTGGACAAGACCTTTGACATTTTTTCTAAACTGTGGACCGGTTGTTGTCTGGGCACAACGATTGAGGCGGCGGTTGATTTCATCTACCATGTTCATAGGATTTCCTTGATGACGGCGCGGTTTACAACCTCACGTTTGTTTTATTATAGGCTGACCGGACGCTTGCATCCGGTCAGCCCTCCCATGGGTTTTTGTCGGTTACATTCACCAATGCAATCCCGACCCAATAACACTGGCTAAGTCCGATGTAATTCGCACCCTCCCGTTCGGACAACGGTTCGTGGGCGAGGTTCAGTGCTTTTGACACCCTACTACATGACTGAGGTTCCCTGTCTTTGCTAGAAAAGTATTCCGTTTCTACTCACGCATCTATTCACTTCTGCTTCTTCTTGTCATTCGACCTCTTGAATGAAGTAGCTAAGTCCAGGTCATGGGCGGCGTACCTCCAGATAAATCGCGGCGATAGAAGCATCGGCACGGTAAGTCCGATTTCATAATACGGACACACTATACAGGTAAAGAAGGAAGGCAATACCACAAACTGTGGCAACGACGGCACCAACAATTGCCAGTGTTTCTACCGGAGACCACATGAAAGACTTCATAGCACAACACTACTACGACGATTCGCAATCAAGAATGAAGGTCGCTCAACTTCAAAGGGATTTTCTTGCAGTGGACGCCGCTGACATTCGGTACGCCCACCTATCCCGGCTTTCTGATCAAGGTGCCCGGATCACACCCTAGCGCTACGCTCTTGAATCATGCTCTTAATTCACGTCTCTTCTTCACTATGGCTTGTTCTGCCCGTCTGAGTGTGTTGAAGTACCCTAAGGCATACTCCTTACCTTTGAAAGCGATTCTAGCTTGGAATTTTCCAACTCTTTTATGAAAGCAAACTCCCCGCACCCCTGTGGTTGAATTAGCATAGAGTATAGTCTTGTGTCGAATGCCTTTGATACGTTCCCAATACCGACCAGTTTTGATATTGGAGATGGTCATTTGACAGACCCCATACTGGATAGCTAGAACTCGGTAGACACTGTTTGAAGCAAGAATCTCCTCCACTTGTCTGTTGGTCAATTTCGCCTTACCATTTTGCCTGCCATGTGCGCTTCGATTCTTGTCCTTACAATCCCGCATATTTTCCGAATGTGTCCCAAGCCAGAGATGTTCAGGATTCACACAGGGAGGGTTATCACAAGTATGGCAAACACAGATTTCCCCTGGGTCCCCTTTATCAATAGCATACGAGATTCGATGCGCAGAATATATGTGGTTACCTATTCCAAATCGACCATATCCTACGCTTTTACTACCAGTCCATTCCCAGCATCCCTCTGAATTTTGCTTGTTGACTTTCGACCAGAAGCGGTTTAGGTCTGACTCGGTAAGTTTGGGTATTGGAAGGAATTTCATCTTCTTGGGTGGCACCTTGCATGGACTTCACCTTGCCTGATAACTGAAACATACGTGTAAATTTGCGTCGAAGTTATCGACTTGTGACCAAGCATCTCTTGCACCGCCCGGATATCCGCCCCACCGTCCAACATGTGGGTCGCGAAGCTATGCCTGATCGAATGGGGTGTGGTCTTCGGATCAAGTCCAACATTTCCCAGGTATCCTGCGAGTATCTTTCGGATGCCCCTGGCGCTCAGCCGGTTCCCAAGATAGTTCAGGAAGACCGGACCCGTGGTTCGACCGTTTACACACGCTTCCAAGGCGTCGGCGGCGTGTCTCCCGATCGGTGCCAGCCGTTCCCGGTCACCTTTCCCAATCACCTGGAGGGTTTTAGCCTCAAGATCGACACATTCCACGTCAAGCCCCACAAGCTCACTGATACGCAGCCCAGCCGAGTATAGTGTCTCCAGAAGGGCTCTGTCCCGGATGCCCTTAGAATCGCTCCCAGGGGCTTCTAAGAGGGTCTCCATATCCCCCATTCCCAGATGGTGTGGCAGCCGTTCTTCGATCTTCGGCGATCTCAGGGCTCTCGCGTGGTTCACCTCGATCAATCCCTCCCGCTGGGCGAAGACAAGGAAGCTTCTCAGGGCTGCCAGCTTCCTACCGATCGTGGCGGCGCAGTACCCTCGCTGGTGGAGCGACTTCAGGAAGGCTCGCAGATCGGACATCGTGATCTGATCCACGTCCTTGTTACCGAGGAAGTCGACCAGGTCTTGTAGGTCTCTCCCATATGCTGTGATTGTATGCTCAGACGAGTTTCGTTCCACCCGGAGGTAATCATCGAAGTCCTCATTGACTTCGGTGATTCCCTGTCCGGATGGCTCTCCCTCATTGAACAATCTCAGAGAAGGGCTGTTTTCAAGTGCGATTGCTGTGCTCATACCACACCATACTGTGACTTTAACGTGTCAAGTGTGTATCGAAGCATTCGTAATCGGTCTTCCAACAACTCCTCGGCATCCCCACTTTTGTCTTCCCGCAAACCCAGGCGACATGCTGCTGCATGGATATCGGCTGAACGCCACAGGTAGGCATCCACAACAACGGCTCTCATTAACTCTTTTTTCATTTTGCCACTCGTTTCTTTCGTTTGGCTGTCTTCCGTTTGGCTGTCTTCTTAGGTGGTTTCTTAGGAGTCTCGACCGGAGCCTTTCTCTTCGTCGCCTTCATATCAGAGGTATAGAAGTGGTGGAGGTGTCCCCACCTCTCGGTTCGCTCCAATCCTATTCGATCCTCCTCAGCCTCTGCCTTGGTGTCATAGGGTCCACAGTCTTCCGACTCTGGTACTCCAGTGATCCACCATTCTTTCCCACGCTTGACTGACTTCACGATGACATTCGTTTGATGTACATATTCTTTCCGAGCTTGTTTGCTATCCACAAATTGGAGTACCCTTTGTCACGTAGAAAATCGAGGATTTT